>Ga0187842_1000434_pt1 | contig 21040 bp, 15 predicted proteins | sample SpaLakP09_SKY_41_FD_134514 | JGI IMG/M metagenome (GOLD analysis project Ga0187842, IMG submission 134514) | Oligotrophic lake water microbial communities from Sparkling Lake, Wisconsin, USA - SP09_SKY_41 | ecosystem: Environmental > Aquatic > Freshwater > Lake | place: USA: Sparkling Lake... | reverse complement strand
GATGAAGTCATCCACATCATCCGCAATTCGGACGAACCGAAAGCGGCGTTGATGGAACGCTTCCGCCTGTCGGAAATTCAGGCCGAGGATATTCTGGAAATCCGGCTGCGTCAGCTGGCCCGTCTGGAAGCCATCAAGATCCAGCAGGAACTGGCTGAACTGCGCAAGGAGAAAGGCATCCTGCAGGATCTGCTGGACAACCCGAACTCGATGAAGCGCGCCATCATCAAGGAAATCGAAGCGGACACCAAGCAGTATGGCGATGCCCGCCGCACCCTGATCGAAGAAGCCCAGAAAGCCGTGGTGGAACAGAAGGTGGTGGACGAGCCGGTTACCGTCATCATTTCCGAAAAAGGCTGGATCCGTGCCCGCAGCGGCATCGGCCACGACTCGGCCCAGTTCACCTTCAAGGCCGGCGACAGCCTGTATGGCGCGTTCGAGTGCCGCACGGTGGACCACCTGCTGGCCTTCGGCAGCAACGGCAAGATCTACTCCGTGCCAGTGGCTGCGCTGCCCAACGCGCGCGGCGACGGCGTACCGATTACCACGCTGATCGATCTGGCCAGCGGCACCCGCATCCTGCATTACTTCGCAGGCACCGGCAGCACCCAGATGATGCTGACTACCAGCGCAGGCTTCGGCTTCATTGCCAAGGCTGCCGACATGGTCAGCCGTATCAAGGGCGGCAAGGCCTACATCACGCTCGATGAAGGCGCTACCCCGCTGCCGCCAGCCGTCATTCCCGACACGGCCAGCGCCGTGGCGGTACTGTCGGCCAATGCGCGCGTGCTGGTGTTCGGTCTGGACGAAATGAAGGTGCTGACCAACGGCGGCCGTGGCGTTATCCTGATGGAGCTCGAAGACAAGGAAACACTGATCGCAGCCCAGCCTATCAGCCAGAAAGGTGTGATCGTGTCCGGTATAGGCCGTGGCGCCAAGCCGCAGGAAGAACGTCTGTCCGCGTCAGCGCTGGCGGTCCACTTCGGCAAGCGCGCGCGCAAGGGCAAGGCGCTCGCGACCAAGCTCAAACCAAATACCCTCACGCCTATCGTCTAAGCGCCCTGCCGCGCCGCATGCGGCCGCCAGCCAGTCTGGTGGCCGCATTTCCTGCTCTGGCAGCTGGCGGCAAACCATTTGCTGCGACGCTGCCATCCCCACCCTCGCCGCCTTCTTTGCCGCCATCGCGGTTAGCAGCCACCAGTCCTGCTGCCTGTGACAATTTTTACATTTCAAAATTCACAATAATGCTATCCTGTCAGGCATGATCAAGCATGTTCGATACGGGAGCATCAAGATGAAAGCCTTACTTCTGGCGGCTGCGGCCCTGTTTACCTCTGTTGCGCCGTCTGCGCACGCAGGAAATCAGCCGCCGCCCAACTACGAGAACTGGGGCGTATGTCCATTCGAATGCTGCACCTATCGGGAATGGACGGCCAGCGACGACATCCCTGTGTATGCCAGCCGCAAGGCCGGTTCGGCACTGGCATTCCGTCTGCATCGCGATGAAAAAGTCAGCGCGCTGACCGGCGTAGTCATCACCGAGAAAGCGGCGCGGGTACGCATAGACCGGGCCATGCAGGATGGCTATATCGATGGCAAGGACGAACCGCAACTGTCGCTCAAGCCCGGCGATATGGTCTATCTGCTGGCACCGCTGGGCGAAGGCGCTTTCCTCTTCTGGTATCAGGGCAAGGTGTATCACAGCAGCGTGGCGCTGGGCGCCATTCCTACCGTTGCGGCGGAACGGGCCAGAATGGTATGGTGGAAGCAGATACGCAATAGCGCTGGCAAGCAAGGCTGGACTAAATCGGACAAATTCGGCAACGCCGATGCCTGCGGTTAGGCCGCACTCCTGCAAACGGCTAACTGATACGCCCCCTGTCACTCTTACGACTTTTCTGAATCTATGCTCGTCCGCGCTTTCCGCTACAAACAATGGGCCGATCAACGTACCCTCGATGCCGCACAAGCGCTGAAGACGCGGGATGGCGCCAAAGCCGTTGCTTTCATTTGCCAGCAGTTGAACCACATGGTGATCGTGGAAGAATTATTCCGCGCCCGTCTACTAGGAAATGAGCTACCTCATCAAGCTACCAACACGGCAGTAGTTCCGCCACTAGATCAACTAGGTCTGCGGCTGGCGCAGTCTAACCAGTGGCTAGCCCAATTCGTTGCCGATGCAACGGAAGAACTGCTGCACAAACAGATGCCGCTGCGTTTCATGGATGGACAGCCGGGGCGGCTTTCCACGCTGGAAGCGCTGTTCCACGTCATTAATCACGGCACCTATCACCGTGGAGCAATCGGCCATGCACTGGATCTGGCGGGAGCAGCGCGGCCAGCCGATACTTACACCGTGTATATCCATGCGGCTGAACCGGAGCGTAGGCTGCCCTGAAGCCCGCCATCATAAACACGCTGTCCTTCGGCCAGTTAACCTAAACGTTATTACCTATACCTCGTCTAAAAAAAGAAGGCAAAATAATGAGCTCACTTACCGATATGTCGCCAATACTGATTCCTGTGATTGCCCTGCTGATTCCCATTGCCGGAATTATCTCTTGGACCGTGATCAAGGTTACACGTCTGAACCTACTGCATGAAACCGTGCGCCAGCTCGGCGCCAACGGCCAGCCGATTCCACCCGAGCTTATGGCGGAAATCACCAGCAATAAGTAAGCCCGATTGATCGCGTAGTTCATCCATAGAGGAATTTCTGCATGACCCGTTACGCTTGTATGTTGCGAGGAATAAATGTCGGTGGCCAGCGCAAGGTGGCCATGAAAGAACTGATCGATCTCTGCCTGTCGCTAGGCTACACCGGGGTGGAAAGCTATCTGCAAAGTGGCAATATTGTGCTGAATACCGAACAGGATGCCAGCGCGCTGGAAAGCGCGCTGCAGCAGGCTATTTGCCGCGAATTTGCCTATGCTGATGTGGATGTTCTGGCACGCAGCGCAGCAGATCTGCAGGCTGTCCTGAATGCGCTACCGGAGCGCTGGAAGTCCTGCGACAAGGCAGCACTGCACTTCACCTTCACTAAAACAGTGCCAGCCGCTTCGATATCGGACGACGCGAGCTTTCTGCCAGATGAGTTTTGTATCGGTAATCGGGTGGTATATATCCACTGCCCGAACGGCTATGGAAAAACCAAACTGAATAATAGCTTCTTCGAACGCAAGCTGAAGTTGCGGGCGACCACCCGCAACTGGAACACCACCAACAAGCTCTATGAACTAACACGTGGATAGCGGACTTCGCGCCGCATCAGATGGCGCCCGCCTGAATGCAGCTTTGAGCGCTTGCGCTGCGGCGGGCAACCATCATCCTACTGAGCGACCGGGCGCGAATACAGGTCGATGATGGTGCTGATGGCATCCGCACACACGGCACAGAATTTTTCGCTGCGGTCGAACATAATGCACTGCATCTGCGGCCGATAGTAACCGCTCGCTTCGTAGTTGGCCCCCTCGAAAGCCCCCACCGCGTGATAGTGCGGATCAGGCGTGAACAGCGCTGTACTCTCGGCCAGATCCTTCTTGAACAGCGCGCTCATTTCCGACTCGGGACGCTGGGCAGCGCGCAGTGCCGCACGCTCTTTCTGGTAGGCGCGCGACGCCGTCTCGTATGCCTGCTTGGGCCATGGCGTAGGCAGCGGCGTGTCCGCAGTGACGAAGCGCTTCCATTTCAGTTTGGCCGGATCGCGCAGGGCCGTGGCATTCGGTTCCCAAGGCTCGGGGCGGGCCGTGCCGGACTGGTAGGCCACCGGCGAGGTGTAGTACTCGTCGGCCAGACCGGCGAAGTGGTGGCCGAATTCGTGTACGAACAGGTAGTTGGCCCAGTCGTTATTTGCTGCCGCCGTGCTGAACTGGCCGAAGATGCCGCCACCGCCATAGGTCTCGTTATTTACCAGAATTTCGATGAATTCGTACGGCGCGTGCTGCGCCAGCTCGCGCAGGGCACGGTTGTCCGTGGTCAGCACGTAGCGCTCGCTGCCGAAAATGTCGTAGCGCGTGCCCAGCGGCGACGCATGATGTACGCCCGTCGAGGGACGCGAGACGCCCGATTCCGTCGTCGGCATAGCCAGTGCCCACACATTGAAGTCGCCGGCGCGCTCCTTGAACGGCGATGTGGCAAACAGATGGTCGGCCAGTTTGCGGGCGCTGGCTTCGAACTTGGGCATTTCGGCGGCGGTGTAGCCATCGCCGACGATCAGCAGATCCACCTTCTGCGGCGACGGGCCGTTGACGCGGATTGCTATCGGCTTCACTGGCGCAGGCGGCAGCTTGCGCACCACGTCCATGGCATCGGTATCGATTTCGGCGATCCACACCACCGAGAAGGCATTGCGGTCGTCACGTTTCAGGATGCGTACCCGTACTGGCCGGTCCGGCTTGGGGAAACGCACCGACTCCTGGAAACCACGATTGGCATGCTGGGCTTCCTCCGTGCTGCGCCACTCGGCAAACACGGTAGAGAAACCGCGCGAGTACAGCAGCTCGCCGGTTTTACTGTCCACCACTTCCACCATGTTGTTGCCGCGGTTGGTGTCGTCGATCGCGCGCCGCACATCGCCCGGCCATGGCAGCGGCTCGATCACCACGCGCTCCAGCGCATAGTTCTCGTTGAGCGCATTCCCGCTATGCAGATAATCGACGCGCACGGTGGCTGGCTGTACGGCTTTGACGGAAGCCGCAGCAACGGCGGCAGCACTGGCAGCGGCCTGGGCAGACAGCGGCGCGAATATGGCAGCGCTGCAGACTAGCGCCAGCACGCCGGCCAGAGCACGCAGCGGCGTACGGGAGGCAAACAATGACATGATCTTCCTATCTATGAGAGTCGGGCAGGCCATCATTCTAATCCGGCCGGCAGCACGGTAGCACGCCGGGCGGCTAGTTCTTTTGCGTCAGCGACTGGCCGATATCCAGCGGACGAATGTCCAGCCGCATATTCAGGATGGAGTAGCTTTGCAGCGCCGCCGAGGCATAGCCCACGCTGTCGCGGGTTTTGCTGAGCGTGAACTGGAAACCCAGCTCCGGCAGCGGCGAATTACGGCCGCTGGTGGCTATGCCTATCGCCTCGCTGCGGCGGTTGTTGATCAGGTTTTCCATCAGCTCCACCAGCGCATTGCGCGCCAGTATATCGGCCGAGAACACCGGCTGCGCCATCTGCACGGCGCGAGCATCGAGCTTGCCGCCAGCCTTGGCCTGCGACGGAATAAACCTGTGGCTGGCCAGATCGTAGCGGTCGCCCTTGTCCAGATAGCTGATGACGGCGTTGGCGACGTTAAAGCCCCCATGGCTGGCATCGGTGGTGGCGCGGCGCAGATCGACCAGCAACGCACCGCGATGGCCCACAATTTCCACCTGACGCCGGCTATCGATCACCATCGCCGTGTTTTCATCGATACCAAGGCCGAATTTATAGCCTTTTTTGAGCATCGCCGGGATCATGCGGGCAAACCGTCCCCGCACCAGAAAGTGCTGGTCGACGAAGACATCGTCGCCAATAAAACCCAGCCCCGGTGCAATTTCGCGCCCCTCCGTCACACCGGCGCGCAAGGTGGCGAACACCGGCCCTGGCGCGTAGAACATGGTGCTGCTCATGATGGCGGCACCGGCGCTATTGCCCGCCACTACGCCGCCGTTGCGGTACAGCTCCCACACGGCGTCAAGTACGGCACTGCGGCTGCCGTCGGGCCGCACCAGCGCCTGCGTGATGCGGGCCTGATCGCCGCCAGCAAAGAATACGCCGCCCGCGCTGCGCACGGCTTCGGCCAGTTGCGGATCGTCGGCCACCTGCCGGTAGTCGCTATCGGCCAGCTTGACGGCCAGCGGCACCAGAAAGGCGTCAGCGCCATAGGCGCGGAAGCGCTCGACGATGGCGGCGCCCGCTGGGGCAGGATCGGCGGCAGCGGAAGGCAGCACCGCCAGCCGGGCGCCGGGGCCACCGGCCAGCTGGACGATGCGTTGCCAGACTTCGGCATTATCAGCCTGCAGATTGCCGCCTATGATGACCAGCGAGCCTTTCGGTGCATCCGGCGTGGCTTGTGCCGCGCCGAACGGTACAGCCAGCAGCAGTGCTGCCTGCGCCACTCTCTGCCACCACTTATCAGCCCTACGCATTGCCGCCTCCGCAAAGAAAAAGGGATGGCGCACGACACGCCATCCCTTCAATATACCTGATTTTCTGCCGCTGGCTAGCGGTAGCGGTAAAGCGGTGCCTGCAGCTGGATGGGGCGCACATCCATGCGCAGCTTGAGCACGGAATAAGCTTCCACTTCGGTCGAGCTATAACCGACGCTGTTGATAGTTTTGCTAAATCTGAACTCGAAACCGATATCTGGATAGGCATCGCGCGGGTTGCCGAAGGCGATGCCTATGGCTTCCTGCTGGGCGTTGTCGATCAGGTTGACCATCAGGTCGAGCACTGCGTTATTACCCAGAATATCGTTGGTAAATACCGGCTCGCGGGTTTCCGGCTGGTTCGGGTCCAGCTTGTTGTCTGCCTTGTCCGGCGACGGAGTAAATTCGCGCGTCACCAGATTGAACTTGTCGCCCCGGTCCAAATAGCTGATGGTGGCATTGCTGATATTGAAGCCCTTGATGCCACGGTCGGTAATCGCCGCCGACAGGTCCAGCAGCAGTGCGCCGCTGTAACCGATGATTTCCACATCGCGCTTGGCGTTGACCACCATGGCGGTATTTTCGTCGATGCCCAGGCCCATCTGGTAGCCCTTCTTCAGCATCACGGGAATCATGCGGGCAAAGCGGCCGCGCACCAGCAGGTGCTGGTCGACGAATACGTCATCGCCGATGAACCCCAGCCCGGTGGAGATCTCGTTGCCCTCGGTGACACCCTGCTTGAGCATTTCCAGCGTGCTCTTGGCATCATAGAACATGGTGGTACTCATGATGGCTGCACCGGCGCTGGAACCGGCAATCACGCCGCCATCGCGGTACACATCCCACACTGCGTCCAGCGCCGCGGTACGCTTGCCGTCCGCCCGCACCAGCGCACGGGTAATGCGCGCCTGATCGCCGCCGGTGAAATAGATGCCGGTGGCCGAATGGATGGCCGCCACCACTTCCGGGTCTTCCGCCGCCTTGCGGTAGTCGCTATTGGGCAGCGTGACACCGAGCGGAATGAAGAATGCCTGCGCGCCGTACTGATTGAGTTTGTTGATGGTGTTCTGGGCCGATTGTTCGGGGTCGATGGAGGCCGAACCAAACACGCCTATGCGTGCGCCCTTGCCGCCCGCCAGCTGGACGATACGCTGCCAGACTTCGGCATTGTCGGCACGCAGGCCGCCGCCGATAATCACCAGATTGCCGGCCGGTGGCGCCAGCACCGGTTTGGGCGGCGGCACCGCCTTGGCCGGTTTGCTCGAGCTTTTTGCAGCCTGCTGCGGCTTGCCTGCCGGCGTCTTGGCGGCCGGCGTGCTGACCGCTACCTGTGCCGCCTGCACACTGGCGCTGCATAGCAGCAGCCATAGCAAAAGCACTCGCAGTAGCGTAAAACCTGAGAAATTCATGTAGCCCTTCCTAGTAAAACCGGCGCCGCACTCACGCGCGGCGCCGTCGTAGCGCAAATCATACCAATCAATTGGCCAATCTGGCTTAATGCATCATTACGTTACATTACTTAAAGGCGTAATTAGCCGTAGCAAAGATGCGACGACCACGCGGATCGGTGTAGGTCGGATCGTAGCCAGAGATGAAGTAGTAGGCCTGATTCGAGTACGGTGGCGCGGTATTCAGCAGGTTCTGCACACCGGCGCGCAGTTTCAGCGCCTTGTTCACCTGCCATGCACCGGACAGATCCCACAGCGTATAGGCTTTCACATGATTCTTCGCCACCACCGAACCGTCATCGGTGTTGATCGCCGTATTCTGGTCTTCATAGCCGCTCGAGTAGGTGTTCGACAGGCTGGCCGAGAACGGACCTTGGTCCCAGTCGAAGGTGATGGTGTGGCGCCAGCGCTGCGCCACGCTGTCGGTCACGAAGCGGCCCAGATTACTCAGATAATCGTCGCCCACGCTGTTCTGGATCTTCGACTGCAGCACGTAGGTGCCGGACAGGTGCGCACCAAAACGCCCGATCGGCGTGGTGGCGCCACGATAGTCGGCCGTCAGATCAAGCCCGGAAGCCAGCTGCGCGCCGCGGTTTTCCTTGCGCAGCTCGATGTAGTCGATATTGCCGTCAGCATCGCGATGCACCAGATTGCCGTATTTCGCCAGATTGCCGAGGATGACGTCATCACCCAGTTCGCTAATCAGGTCGGTACGCTTGATGTTCCAGTAATCGAGCGACAGCGACGCATTTTTGACCGGCTCCAGCACCATACCCAGCGAGAACTGGCGGCTGTGCTCGGGCTTGAGGTTGGCATTCGAGTAGCGCCGGGTATTCCAGTTATCCGCGCAGTCGGCGTAATTATTGTTGACCGTTGCGCAATACACGGGATCCGGCAGCGTGGCGGTGGTGCTGTACACGGTAGGACGGTACAGATCCGACATGGAAGGCGCGCGGAAACCGCGCCCTGCCGAGGCACGGAACAGCATGGTCTTGTCCGGGGTATAACTGAGGCCGATTTTCGGGCTGGCCGCGCCGCCTACCACCTGATAGTGGTCATAGCGTGCCGAGATCTGCGCTTCCAGCTGCTTGGTGAACGGCAGCAGCAGCTCGCCGTACACGGCCTGCACGCTGCGCTTGTCGCTGGTGGCGCGGCCGCCTTCCGGCGCCGAGTCGTTATTGATGTTATCGCTCATCAGCAGGGCCGACGGGTTGAAGTCGGTGCGCTCGTGGCGCACTTCGCCGCCGACTGCCAGCGCAGCATCGCCGCCGGCCAGCTGGCCCAGCGCGTGCGAGACCTTGAAGTCGACCGAATCCATCACGCCGCGCGCATGGCGCACGTCGTCATTGACCTGGATGGAATCGAGCAGCGCCACACCCGCCGCGCCCGAAGGGCCGAAGGGATTGATCACGCCATCGTAGATACCCTTGAGCAGTTTGTCATACAGCACATAGCCGTGGGTATCCTTGTCCTTGATGGTGTTGACGCTGTGATTCAGGGCCACGTCATAGTCCCAGCCGTTGGCGCTGCCGGTCAGGCCCACCACGATGCGCTGGCTTGCGCTGGTCAGTTCGCTGGTACGGCGGCCCGCTTCGTTGATACGCATGCGCAGCGTGACATCGCCGACCACATCGTCGTCGGCACTGGCCTCGTCGGAGCTGAGGTCGTATTTGGCCAGCGCCGGGATGCGTTTGTAGTTGATCGGTGCCGTCACCCGCGCAGTCGAGCCGACATAATTGGTCTTGGAATTACTCAGTGCCACCTCCGCAAACAGCTGGTTGTCGGGATTGATCTGCAGTACGCCGCGCGACAGCAGATTGACCTTGTCCGACTTCGGATACAGCTCGGTATCGCCCATGTAGTTGTAGGTGCAGGCATCAACGCCGCCGGTACCGTTAGGCAGATACAGATTGGCCGGCGGTGCGCAGGTAGGCAGCGACAGGTTGATGGTGCGGTTGGTGATGGGCTTGCCGTTGATGGTAAAACCCTGCTCCTGCAGGTAATCACGCTGGGCGCCCGTCAGGCGGATATTGGCCGGGCTGGTATAACCGGACAGCAGGTGCGGCAGACGCTCAGGGATATGCAGATCATCGATGAACTTGCGCTGCGAGGTGTTCAGCGCGCCGGTACGCTGCACGTCCAGCACGGCAAACACGTTGTAGCCATCGCGGCCCAGATCACCGGTACCGGCGCTCAGGCTGGCGGTGCGCTTGCCGGCGCCACCCTCCTGCGTTTTACTGCCGTAGCCGTTCAGCTCCAGCCCCTGGAAGTCCTTGCGGGTGATGAAGTTGATGACACCACCTATGGCATCCGTGCCGTACAGTGCCGAAGCGCCGTCAAGCAGCACTTCCACGCGCTGGATGGCAGCGGCGGGGATGTTATTCAGATCGACGCCGGTATCGTCGCCGGGCGAGGCAAAGTTGGCCATGCGGCGGCCGTTCAGCAGCACCAGCGTGGACGAGGTGCCGATGCCGCGCAGGTTGGCGCTGTTGAAGCCGCGCTGGTCGCCGCCGACGTTGATGCTGGCGCCATCGGTCAGGCCGCCGACGTTGGCCGATACGCGCGCCATCAGCTCGGATGCCGTGGTGACGCCAGCCTTGTCAATTTCTTCACGGGTGATGACCTGCACCGGCAAAGCCGTTTCGGATTCGATGCGGCGGATGGCCGAGCCCGTGATCTCCACCTTGGGCACGGGTACGGCGTTTTCCGCCGTTTCCTGCGCCTGTACCTGCTGCATCAGGCCTGCTACTGCCCCCACTCCCAGCGCCAGCCGGACCGCCAGCGCCATATCCGAAACCTGCAATTTGCGTGCTGCACCCATGTTTTTTACTCTCTCAATTGAAGAAATGATTACATTAAACTAACTGTACGCACATCATGACTAAAACTCAAGAAAGCCTGTACAGAATCCGCATATGTACATTTACTTTGTGAAAATAGTGCTACATACTCAATCTCTGTCGAATTACTCATAGGCGTAGCCACGGCCATCATGCAAGTACACCAACACCCTATCTCCGGCGCCCACAGCAACGCCCACTACCAGTTAACCAGCCTGCATTTCGGTACCCCGGGCAGCGGCAAGAAAGTGTATATACAGGCCTCGCTGCACGCGGACGAAGTACCGGGCATGCTGGTGGCGCAGTTCCTGCGCAAGGAACTGATAGCGCTGGAAGCGGCGGGCCGTCTGCAGGGCGAAGTGATACTGGTACCGGCTGCCAATCCTGTTGGTCTGGCGCAGGCCATCCACGGCGCTGCATTTGGCCGATTTGATCTGACCACCGGTATCAACTTCAACCGCGCCTACAAGCACGTGGCGGACGACCTGAAAGCTACGCTGACCGGCCTGCTGGGGCAGGATGCCGATGCCAATGTGGCGCTGATCCGCGCCCACGCGCGCAACGCCATCGCCGCATGGCAGCCGGGTACAGATGCAGAAGCGCTCAAGAAAATCCTGATGACGATGGCGGTCGATGCCGACATCGTGCTGGATCTGCATTGCGACAACGAAGCAGCGCTGCACATCTATGCCGGCACGCCGCTGGCCGAGGCGGTGGCGCCACTGGCGGCCATCATGGGCGCGCATGCCGTGCTGCTGGCCTATCAGGCCGGCGGCGAGCCGTTCGATGAGGCCTGCAGCCGCCTGTGGTGGGATCTGGAGCGCCACTTCGAAGGGCGCTATCCGATACCGCCAGCCTGCGTATCCACCACGGTGGAACTGCGCGGAGAGCAGGAAGTGAGCTACGCGCTGGCACAGAAGGATGCCGCTGGCCTACTGCAATTCCTCATGCTGAACGAGGTGGTGCTGGCCGCCGATGCCGACGCCGAAGCCGCCGCCCGCGTGCTGCCTGCGCCGCTGTGCGAAGCCACCCCGCTGGAAGGCGTGGAGCCGCTGTATGCCCCCCATCCCGGCATACTGGTGTACACGCGCGAACTGGGCGAGCGGGTGGCCGCTGGCGACGCGATTGCCGACATCATCGATCCGGTCAGCGGCGAAACCACTTTGATCCATGCGGGCGTGTCCGGCGTGTTCTTCGCCCGCAGCGCGCACCGCCACGTGATCCGCGGCATGAACATCGGCAAAATCGCCGGCGCTACGGCCTACCGCGCCGGTGATTTGCTGAGCCAATAAGAAAGTTCGCCCATGAGCACTCCTAGCATGCATGCTGCCCCGGGCAGCAAAAAGAAATTCAAGCTGCCGCATACTTTCGTGCTGCTGTTCATCATTCTGGCGCTGATAGCAGCGGCAACCTGGCTGGTCCCGGGCGGCAAATACGACACCCATCTGGTCAACGGCAAGCAGCTGATCGACCCGGCCAGCTTCCACTACATCCCCAGCGTGCCGCAGGGCTTTACGGCGCTGATCAAGGCACCGATCAAGGGCTTCGTGGAAGCGGCGCTGATCATCGGCTTTGTACTGGTAGTGGGCGGCGCCTTCGCCGTGCTGCAGAAGACTGAAGCGGTCGATGCCATGATCAAGGCGCTGGCGCGCGCGCACGACAGTTCGCCCTTCATCCAGAAGGCGCTGATCCCCGTGTTCGTCACCATGTTCTCGATCGGCGGTGCCACCTTTGGCATGAACGAGGAAGCCATACCCTTCGTGATGATCTTTGTGCCGCTGGCACTGGCGCTGGGCTACGACACCGTCACCGGGGTGTCGATTCCCTTCCTCGGCTCGCAGGTGGGTTTCGGCGCGGCTTTTCTCAACCCCTTCAACGTCGGCATCGCCCAGGGCATAGCCGGCGTGCCGGTATTCTCCGGCTGGGGCTACCGCCTGATCGTGTGGGTGATTGCTACCGGCGTGACCATCGCTTTCCTGATGTGGTACGCCGCGCGCGTCAAGCAGAACCCGCAGCTGAGCCCTACCTATGCGCTCGATATAGAAAAGCGCAAGGAGCAGCCGCACGGCCTGGGCGACTTCCACGGCATCACCGGCCGCCACAAGCTGGTGTTGACCATTTTCGTCGCTGCGCTGGCCATCATGGTGGGCGGCGTAGTGGGCTATGACTGGTATATCGATGAAATCGCTGCCCTGTTCCTGGTGATGGGCATCGTCATCGGCCTGGTCGGCCAGCTCGATTCCACCCAGATCGTCGAGAGCTTCATACAGGGCGCGCGCGATCTGGTCGGCACTGCGTTGGTGATTGCGCTGGCACGCGGCACCATGATACTGGCGCGCGATGCCCACATCATCGACACCATGCTGCACGGGCTGATGCCGCTGGTGCAGTCCTCGCTGCCGGTGTTCGCGGCGTGGAAAATGTTCGGCATCCAGACCGTGATCAACTTCTTCATCCACTCCGGCAGCGGTCAGGCCGCGCTGACCATGCCCATCATGGCGCCGCTGTCCGATCTGGTGGGCGTGACGCGCCAAACGGCGATTCTGGCTTTCCAGCTGGGCGAACTGACCACGCCGATGATTCCCACCTCGGGCATCACGGTGGGCGTGCTGGCACTGGCACGCATACCATGGATTACCTGGGCCAAATGGATGATTCCACTGCAGCTGATCTACGCCGTGCTGGCACTGGCGATACTGGTGCCGCCCTGCCTGATGAACTGGCAGTAAGTGAATAACAAGTGAATCAGTCAGTCAGCGATGCGTTAACAATAAGTCAAAGTCAGGGGCGACGAGGCAACAGGCTGCACAAAATCAGGGGGCGCGGCCGGATTTTAGTGGGCAAAATCGCAAGGTTGACATATTTTTGAGCAGCCACGGTTTATAATCACCCCTGACTTATTTCTGCATTCCCCTCTGCCCCTGCCTTTATCTTTTATATGACTGCACAACTTTCCAAGAAAAGCGAAGCCTGGTCGGCCCGCTTCAACGAACCAGTTTCCGATCTCGTCAAACGCTACACGGCCTCGGTATTCTTCGACAACCGCATGGCCAAAGCCGACATTCAGGGTTCGCTGGCCCACGCCGAAATGCTGGCCGCACAGGGCATCATCAGCGCAGCAGACCGCGCCGAAATTGAACGCGGCATGGCGCAGATCAGCGCCGAAATCGAAGCCGGTACTTTCGAGTGGCTGCTTGATCTGGAAGATGTGCACCTGAATATCGAAAAACGCCTGACCGAACTGGTAGGCGATGCCGGCAAGCGCCTGCACACTGGCCGTTCGCGTAACGACCAGGTGGCCACCGACATCCGTCTGTATGTGCGTTCCGCCATCGACGACGTGCTGGCCCTGCTGCACTCGCTGCGTAGCGCGCTGGTGGATCTGGCCGAGAAAAACGCCGACACCATCCTGCCCGGCTTCACCCACATGCAGGTAGCCCAGCCGATCACCTTCGGCCACCACATGTTGGCCTATGTCGAAATGTTCGGCCGCGATGCCGAGCGTATGCTGGATTGCCGCAAGCGGGTTAACCGCCTGCCGCTGGGCGCTGCCGCACTGGCCGGCACCACCTTCCCGATCGACCGCGAGCGCGTAGCCAAGACGCTGGGCTTCGACGACGTCTGCCACAACTCGCTGGACGCCGTATCGGACCGCGACTTCGCCATCGAATTCACTGCCGCCGCGTCGCTGATCATGACCCACGTGTCGCGCATGTCGGAAGAGCTGATCATCTGGATGAGCCCGCGCGTAGGCTTCATCGATATCGCCGACCGTTTCTGCACCGGCTCGTCCATCATGCCGCAGAAGAAAAATCCGGATGTGCCGGAACTGGCACGCGGCAAAACCGGCCGCGTGTACGGCCACCTGATGGGCCTTTTGACCCTGATGAAAGGCCAGCCGCTGGCCTACAACAAGGACAACCAGGAAGACAAGGAACCGCTGTTCGACACCGTCGACACCGTAGTCGATACGCTGCGCATCTTCGCCGACATGGCCGGTGGCATCAGCGTCAAGCCGGACGCCATGCGTGCTGCCGCCCTGCAGGGCTACGCCACTGCGACCGATCTGGCCGACTATCTGGTGAAAAAAGGCCTGCCTTTCCGTGACGCCCACGAAGCCGTGGCTCACGCCGTGCGCGCCTGCGACGGCCTGAAGATCGACCTGGCCGAAATGACGCTGGAACAGCTGCGCGCCTTCTCGCCGCTGATCGGCGACGACGTGTTTGCCGTGCTGACGCTGGAAGGCTCGGTTGCTGCGCGTGACCACGTGGGCGGCACTGCCCCGGCGCAGGTACGCAAAGCCATCGCGCGCGTACGCGCCCAGCTGGCCAGCTAAAGCCTGCACCTGCTGCGCCGCTGCTTGATGGCCCGGCGCAGCGCACGTACACACCCCGGGCAGCAGCACTGCTGCCATGGATGGTTATGCCGGAGACCTTGCCGGAGGTAGAGGAGTTCTCATGTTCATGAAGCTTGCCCGCACCATCGACCGCCTCAACGAAGCCATCGCCCATGCCGTCGGCTGGGCCTTGCTGGCCGCCGTGATTATCTGCACCGGCAACGCGCTGATGCGCTACAGCCTTAACGTCAGCTCCAATGCATGGCTGGAAATCCAGTGGTATCTGTTTTCCGCCATGTTCCTGCTGGCTTCCGCCTACACCCTCAAGCGCGACGAACACGTGCGCATCGACGTCATCACCAGCCGCTTTTCACGCCGCACGCAGGTGTGGATAGACCTGCTGGGCTTTATCCTGTTCCTGCTGCCGATTGCGCTGCTGATCCTCTACTACGGCACGCCGTATGCACTGCTGTCGCTGCAGAGTGGCGAAATGTCGCCCAATGCCGGCGGCCTGATTGTCTGGCCGGCCAAGCTGCTGGTGCCGCTGGGCTTTCTGCTGCTGATGCTGCAGACGCTGTCCGAAATCATCAAGCGCATCGCCTATCTGGCCGGACGCATAGACGATAGCAGCTTTACCCGCGCCGCTCATAGCCCGCAGCAAGAAATCGCCGCCATCAAGGCTGCCAACCAGCTCGATTAATCCGCCCGCTCCACCCATCGGTCATAAAGGAAGTCCATGGAAGCATTCCTGACGGCGAATCTCGCCCCCATCATGTTCGCGGTACTGGTGCTGTTCCTGCTGTCGGGCTTCCCGGTGGCGTTTGCACTGGCGGCCAACGGCCTGTGTTTCGGCCTGCTGGGGATAGAACTGGGGCTGCTGAAACCGGAACTGCTGCAGGCGTTGCCCAACCGCATATTCGGCATCAAGGCCAACGATACGCTGCTGGCGATACCCTTCTTCACATTCATGGGACTGATACTGGAACGCTCAGGCATGGCGGAAGACCTGCTCGACACCATAGGCCAGCTATTCGGTCCTATCCGTGGCGGCGTGGCCTATGCCGTGATTTTCGTCGGCGCCCTGCTAGCGGCGACCACCGGCGTGGTAGCCGCCTCGGTCATTTCGATGGGGCTGATTTCGCTGCCGGTGATGCTGCGCTACGGCTACGACCGCAAACTGGCGGCCGGCGTGATTGCCGCTTCCGGTACGCTGGCCCAGATCATTCCGCCCTCGCTGGTGCTGATCGTGATGGCCGACCAGCTGGGCCGCTCGGTGGGCGATATGTACCGCGCCGCGTTTGCGCCCGGCCTGCTGCTGACCGCCCTGTATGCAGGCTATGTGCTGGCCCTGTCCATCTTCAAGCCTGCGGCAGTACCGGCCCTGCCGCTGCAAGCGCGCAACCTGCGCCAGCCCAACGGCGATAGCGGCGTGCGCTCGCTGCTGGTACTGGTGCTGGGCGCCGCTGCCGCTGCATGGCTGTTCGCACGCTACTGGGGCGAGCACCATCCGGATCTGGCCGGCGACGAACTGGGCATCGCTGCTGCAGCCGTCGGGATTATCGGCGCCTTCGTGTTCGCCGTGCTGAACCGCCAGCTGAAACTGGGCCTGCTGTCGCGCATGGCGGAAAAAGTGGTGTTCGTGATGGTGCCGCCGCTGGCGCTGATTCTCCTCGTGCTGGGCACCATCTTCATCGGGCTGGCCACGCCAACCGAAGGCGGCGGCATGGGCGCCATGGGCGCGCTGCTGCTGGCCCTGTTCAACCGCCGCCTGACGCTGGACCTGACGCGGCAGGCCATGCACAGCACCACCCGTTTGTCCTGCTTTGTGGTGTTCATCCTGATCGGTTCTACCGTGTTCTCGCTGGTGTTCCGCGGCGTGAACGGCGACCTGTGGGTAGAGCGTCTGCTGTCGGCCCTGCCGGGCGGCACCACCGGCTTCCTGATCGTGGTGAATCTGCTGTTCTTCGCGCTGGCCTTCTTCCTCGATTTCTTCGAGCTGGCCTTCATACTGGTGCCGCTGGTGGGACCGGTGGCCGACAAGCTCGGTATCGACCTGATCTGGTTCGGCGTGCTGCTGGGGGTGAATATGCAGACCTCGTTCATGCACCCGCCCTTCGGCTTTGCGCTGTTCTATCTGCGTTCAGTGGCGCCCAAGGAGGTCAAGACCAGCGATATCTACTGGGGCGCCATACCGTTTGTGCTGATCCAGATCCTGATGGTGGCGCTGATTATCGGTTTCCCGCAGCTGGTCATTGTCGGCAAAAAGGTGGACATGAAAGAGCAGCTGGAACTGCAGCTGGGCAGTCCCGCCTCTGCTGGCGAAGAACGCAAGGATGGCGAACCACCCCAGTTGAACTTCTCCACCGACGAAGAGAAAAAATAGCCGCGCAGCGCCGCCGCTGCTTTATCTGGCCGGCATTCGCGTCAGCAGCTTGAAGGCTGCTTCCGTCTGGTTCGGCTCCAGCAGCAGCGTCAATTCCGTGTAGGTGCAGATCAGATTGACCAGCTGGATCTGCTCCCATGCCAGCTGGCTCAGGATCGACTGGTAGATGCCGGGGCTGCAGCGCTGGCCGCCATTGAAATGCAGGGTCAGCGCCGTCAATCCGTCCTGGCGGGCGCGCAGACACTGGCCGGCAAACACTTCCTCCACCACAAACTGCGCCGCACGGTTACAGATCACCATCAGTTCATTGACGCCGCGCGTCACCATCACAAACGCCGAGTCGATAGCAGTCATACGTTCCAGTAGCTGGCGCTGGCTGGCGGCCAGCGTATCGGATAGGCGGTAGGTGTATTCGATCAGATCGGTGCGTGTGGTCAGCTCGCCCGTTTTCTGTTGCGGTGCTGCCGCGGGCTGCTCCACTGCCGGCAGGCGCTTGGTTACGCGCCGCAGCGCCATGACCACGGCGGCCTGCCCCACCGGCTTCCACAGATCGGTTTCCAACTGCGGCTGCAACTGGCGCGCCAGCTCCGACAGATTGATCAGGTTGCGCCGCAAGCCCTCCACCAGAAACTGGGAATCCATCACGATGCGTTCCACTTTGGCTGCGACCGAAAGCATATCCACTCTCTGGTTCGCTGCAGTGCGAACCCTCTATCGAAAAAAACTGCTGCCCCGCCCCATGCGGTGGCTAGACGGGCATAACCGGAGCCTGCCATTTTAAGTCCCTTGTTTCCGGCTATGCAAGAGTCCATAGCGGACTTGCAAGCAAGTTCCCGCGCGAATCCGCTGCTACCGGCGCAGCGCCACCGCTAAGCGCCCACTCATTGATATGCAACAGTACTCTTACCGCTGTGTCGATCTAGCGTGATCTATCCGCCCTACGGAAGCGGCACCATCAGCCGATGCGTGCCGGACTTGCAGATCGAAGGAGATCATGATGAAGCTACACTACCGGCGCTCGCTGCGCGTCATCCTGGCTGCTGCTTGCAGCGCTCACGGCGCCCATGCCCAGATGATGGGACAACCTATCACCACGCTAACGCCGCAGCAAAGCGGCAACCTGCTGACCCGGCTCGCCGCCATGGATGCAGCCCAGGGCCTGCCGCCCGAGCTGAGTGTACGTCTTAGCAGCCAGCACCCTGGCGGCGCCGGACAGAAAATCGTGCGCACCCAGCATACCTACAAGGGGCTGCGCATCTTTGGCTCGGAGTCGGTGGTAGTGACCGATACGGTAGGCAGCGTGGTTGGCATCACCACCACGGACCGGCGTGTCGGCCCCGGCAACAGCCTTGCACCGCTGGCGGTAGCAGCGACGGCGCCGGCCATCAATGCTGCCGATGCGATCCGCATTGCCGCCAGTTCGGTCGCACCACGCGGCACCGACCGCTGGCCCCCCAGCGCCGAGCTGCTGATCTTTCCAATTGCCCGCAGCGTGCGCGTTCCGGCAGCGCAAAGCAAGCAGGAGATCGAACTCAATGCCGCCGATCTGCAGGAAGTGATAGAAAGCTATGCACTCGCCTATTACGTCAAGATCCGCATGGCGCAGGACAACAAGCCGGTGTACTACGACACCATCGTCGATGCCAATACGGGTGCCATACTGGCCCAGTGGTCGGCGCTGAAAACTGTGGTGGGCAGCGGCAACAGCCAGTACAACGGTGTGGTGCCGATTAACACCAGCAGCACTGTCAGTGGCTTCCAGATGCTCGACACCACGCGCGGCACGGGTGGAAAATTCGGCGGCATGGCCATCACCAATGCCAACCACAGCTCTGCCAACAATCCCGACCCCGGCAGCATCTACACTAACAGCAGCAATACCTGGGGCGACGGCAAGCAGTATGTAAACGGCGGCAGCACCACCGGCGCCAACGGCCAGACCGCCGCTGTCAACGCTCTGTGGGGGCTGATGAATACCTATGACACCAACCGCAATGCGCTGGGCTGGCATTCGCTCGATGGCAACAACACCGCGACCTATATCGCCGCCCACGTCGACACCAGCTACGACAATGCCTTCTACGACGACAGCTGCAAATGCATGTACATCGGCGATGGCAACCACTTCTACAGTCTGGGCGCCATCGATGTGATAGGCCACGAGATGTCGCATGGTGTTACCGCCGCCACGGCCGATCTGGTGTACGCCGGCGAATCGGGCGGATTGAACGAATCGAACTCCGATATCGGTGGCGAAATGGTGGAAGCCTACGCACGCGCCGGCGGCAGCGGCAGTGTGATCCCCGCCAGCGGAAACGACTGGATGATGGGCACAGAGATCAGCAAGACCGGCCAGCCGCTACGCTGGATGTACCGCCCCAGCAAGGATGGCAACAGCCCCGATGCATGGAGCAGTTCGCTCAAATTCCTCGATGTGCATTATTCCAGCGGACCGAATAACCGCATGTACTACTTCCTGGCGCAAGGTTCCAAAGCCGATCCAGCCTCGGACTACTACAGCAAATACCTGACCCGCACGCCCGCCGCCATGCACGGCATCGGCAGCGACAAGGCTTACCGCATCTGGTTCAAGGCGCTCACCACCAAGTTTACCTCCACTACCGGCTATGTCGACGCGCGCGCCAAGGTGCTGGAAGCGGCGCAGGAACTGTATGGTGCCAATTCAAACGAAGCGATCGCCGTGCAGCGGGCCTATGCCGCCATCAACGTGGGTGCCGATGTCGATGAAAGCGGCGCCAGTGACGGCGGCGGCCAGCAAGGCATGGAACGCATCGTCAATGGCGGTTTCGAGGACGGCATCAAGGGCTGGAAAGGCAGCACCGCCACCATCGGCAGCGATCCCGCGCAGGCGGCGTTCGAAGGCACACGTTACGCCCGCATGGGCGGCAAGGGTCGCACCACCAATCAGGTACTGACGCAGAGCGTGAGCATACCGGCCGGCGCCACGCAGGCCGTTCTGAGCTTTGCCACGCATATCGCAACGGAGGAAGTCCACGCCGTGGCATATGACCAGCTTACCGTCACGCTCAAGGACAGTACGGGCAAGGTGGTGCGCACACTGGCGCGATACAGCAACAAGGATGCGGCAGCGGACTACCAGATACGCAGCTTCGACGTGCTGGCGCAAAAAGGCCAGACTGTGACGCTCAGTTTCGCCATGCACGAGGATAATTCCAAGCCCACTTACTTCGTCATCGACAAGGTCAGCCTGCTGGCCCAGTAGGCTGACAACCGCAGTGCCGGCCGATGCCGAAATCGGCACACTGGAAATGCCGGCAGGCCCCGCTGTTACTGGCTTGCCGGCATAAAGCTGCTATGATCCCCGCCTGACGCTTACCGGCGTACCACTCAGAGATCTAACTCAGGGATATAAAAATGACCATAGGTGGAAAAACCATCGAAGAGGCGCTGGCCTCCCTGTCTGACATGACGGCGGGCGCTGTCCCCATCGGCAAAGACGAACACCTGCAGCGCATTGCCAAGGCGCAGGCGTACATGCAGGCGCAGGGCATCGCCGCCATCTACATCAATGCGGGTGCCAATCTGATGTACTTCACCGGCACGCGCTGGTATCCAAGCGAACGCATGGTGGGCGCCATCCTGCCAGCCTGCGGCGCAGTCGAATACATTGCCCCCGCTTTCGAAGAAAGCACGCTGAAGGACTTCATGCTGGTGGAAGGCCGCGTCAACACCTGGCACGAGCACGAGAGCCCGTACCAGCTGTTCGTCGATACACTGCAGCGCATGGGCATAGCGCCAGCAGCCGGCGCTGCAGCGCCGCGCATCGGCATCTGCGAAAGCGCCGCCTTCTTCATCTATGACGGCATCGGTCCGCTGGCGCAGGGCTACGCGCTGGAAAATGCGCGCAGCGTGACGGCGCACTGCCG
>Ga0187842_1000429_pt1 | contig 21129 bp, 20 predicted proteins | sample SpaLakP09_SKY_41_FD_134514 | JGI IMG/M metagenome (GOLD analysis project Ga0187842, IMG submission 134514) | Oligotrophic lake water microbial communities from Sparkling Lake, Wisconsin, USA - SP09_SKY_41 | ecosystem: Environmental > Aquatic > Freshwater > Lake | place: USA: Sparkling Lake... | reverse complement strand
CGCCCTCGAGGGCGCGCAAGGCTTTCATCGGTCCACTGACGACAACGCGCTCGTCCCAGGCCTGATCACCGGCGCGGACGACGTCCAGTCCGATCTGGCGATAGACCCCCCGCGCCGCCGCAATGGCCCAGGCACAGCGGACGGGCAGGTCGCGGAGTCCCCAGCGTGCCGAAGCGTAGTAAGGCTCTGCGGCCTCGGCCAGTCGCCGGGCCATGGTGGCGACCGCGCCGCGATGGGCCGGGTCGGCGACGCCGGCCTCGGGTACGCCCAGTTCGGCCAGCCAGGTGCGGGGCACATAGATCCGGTCGTTGCGGGCGTCCTCGACGATGTCGCGGGCGATGTTGGTCAGCTGGAAGGCCAGGCCCAGGTCCTGGGCCCGACGAAGCGTGGAAAGCGCGTCGGGCTTCACGCCCATGACCAGGGCCATCATCGTGCCGACCACGCCGGCGACGCCCCAGCAGTACTCCAGCAGGTCCTCGAGGGTCTCGTAGCGCCGGCCGTCAACGTCCATGGCAAAACCGTCGATCATGTCCAGGGCATAGCGCTCGGGGATCTGCCGGCGTCGGGCGACGATCTGAAAGGCGGCGAACTGCGGATCGGCCGGGGGCTCGCCGGCCAGGGCCGAGCGTGTGCTGGCATAGAGGGCCGCCAGCCGGGCCGGTGCGTCCTCGACCGGACTCATGCCGTGACCAAGGGTCTGGCCGTCGATCACGTCATCGCAGTGCCGGCACCAGGCATAGAGCATCTCGGCGTCGGCACGGGTCTCGGCATCGAACAGGGCCGCAGCGGCGGCAAAGCTCTTGCTGCCCTTGCGGATCGCTTCGCGGCTCTGGTCCTGCAGATCGTTCACGGGGCTTCGGTCTGGAAGTCGTCGATCATCAGGCCCGCCGTGGCCTTGGCCGATCCGACCACGCCGGGGATCCCTGCGCCCGGATGGGTGCCGGCCCCGACGAAATAGAGGTTCGGGATGACGTCGTCGCGATTGTGGGTCCGGAAGAAGGCGCTCTGGGTCAGGAGCGGCTCCAGCGAGAAGGCCGCCCCGTTCCATGCATTGAGCTCCGAGGTGAAGTCATCAGGCGTGAAGATCCGGCTGGTCACCAGGTCCCGCGACAGGTTGGGGATATAGCGATCCTCCAGATATTTCAGGATCCGGTCGCGATAGGCGGGCCCTTGTTCGGCCCAGTCGATGTTGGCGGTTTCGAGATTGGGCACAACCGACAGCACGTAGAAGCTGGTGCAGCCCGGGGGGGCCATGCCGGGATCCGTCGCGCAGGGCGAATGCAGATAAAGCGAAAAGTCGTCGGCGAGTGCATCCTTGTTGTAGATCTCGCCGATTAGCTCCCGATAGCGCGGGCCAAAGCAGATCGTGTGATGGCGGATCTCGGGGTGCTCGGCCTTCAGGCCGAAATAGATCACGAACAGCGACGGGCTCCAGCGCTTGCTCTCCAGAGCCTTGCTGACCTTCTTGCCGCGCGGATCATCGACCAGCAGTTCGCGATAGGTGTGCATGACGTCGGCGTTCGAGGCTACCGTATCGAAAGCCTCGAATTCGCCGTCGCTGTTGAGGATCCCCGTAACCCGACCGTCCCGCGTCGTGATCTTCTGGACGGGGGCGTTGAGCCGGATCGAGCCGCCCAGATCCTCCAGCAGCCGGACCAGGCCTCGGATCAGCGCACCGGTACCGCCGCGCGGGAACCAGACCCCGCCGCGCCGCTCCAGCGCGTGGATCAGGGCGTAGATCGACGAGGTGGCGAAGGGGCTGCCGCCGACCAGCAGGCTGTGGAACGACATCGCCTGACGGACGTGCTCGTCCTTCACGAACGAGGACACCTTGTCATAGACGCTGCGCCAGGCCTGAAGCTTCATCAGGGCCGGGGCCGAGGAGATCATGCTGCGGATGTCGAGGAACGGCACGGCGCCAAGCTCGACATAGCCCTTCTGATAGAGCTCCTCCGAGTAGGCGTGAAAGCGGCGATAGCCTTCGACATCAGCGGGATTGCGGGCGGCGATCTGGCGGTCGAGCTCAGCCTGGTCGTTGACATAGTCGAAGACGTCGCCGTCTTCCCAGACCAGACGGTAGAACGGGTTCACCGGCAGCAGATCGACATAGTCCTCGATCTTGCGACCGCTGATGGAGAAGAGCTCCTTCAGGCAGTCAGGATCGGTAATGACCGTCGGGCCGGCATCGAAGATAAAGCCTTCGTCCTCCCAGACATAGGCCCGGCCACCGGGCTTGTCGCGGGCTTCAATGACCGTCACGTCGAAACCCGACGACTGGAGGCGGATGGCCAGGGAAAGGCCACCGAAGCCGGAGCCGATTACGGCGGCGCGAGGTTTGGGCGAAGTCATGCTGTCCTGTCGTCGATCACGGAGGCCTCGCCCAGATACTTCAGGGCTTCGGAGATAGGTACGGGCGGCTTGCCCACGAGGACGCGCATCCGGTCAAAAGGCGTTAGCCGCGCCGCATAGAAGCGTTGAATGAGCGGCGCGCTCAAGCGGTAGAAGCGTTCGAGCACCTTGTAGCGCTGATCGGGGACGCAGGCCCTGAACAGCATGCGATTGAGCAGCCGAAAGTATCGCCGCCGCCGCCACAAGGCCTTGGACTGCTCCTCGATGCAGGCCCTGACATGGGCGCTCGTGATCCGGGGCAAGGCCGCAATCTGGTCAGCCATCCGGGCAGCATCGGGTAGCGAATAGCCGGTCGTCGGCTGGAACAGCGCCGCTCTCAGGCCAACCTCGGCGATCTGCGCCCGAATTTCCCGCCAATAGGCATCAATGTCACCGGCGAGTGCGATCGGCAGCACGCCGTGCTCCTCGCGCTCGACCTCAGCGATCTTCCAGCCCTGGCCCTCGGCATAGGCGGTGATCGCGGCCCGGAGCGAGGCCCGGTCCAGGTCTGGTCCGTCGCTGTAGCGGGTGTCCTCGATCAGCAGTCGAGTTTCGGACAGGGGCAGCACATAGACAAAGCGATAGCCATCCAGTTGGGAAACCGTGGCATCCATCACGATAGGGCGGGTCAACCCATGGGGCCGTTCCAGGCGAACGCCCTGGCCGAGAAACTTCTGCCATCCCAGGACCAGGCTGCGGCTGCGGCGCGGGCCTCGCCCGTCGATGACGGCCGCCGCCGCAATCCGTCGGCCATCGGACAGGGTCACCTGATGAGGCGAGACATCGGTCACCGATGCACCGAGCCAGGCCCGGTCGCCCAGGGCGGTGCTGACCATCTGATGCAAACGTTCCGAAGTGATCGCGAGATAGGGCGTTTCCAGCGAGCGACAATGGGCCGGAAAGCGTACGTCATAGCCGGACCAGCGGTGGACGATTAGCGGACGAAGCCAGCCGCCAATCCCGGGGCTGACATCGGTTTCGAAGTGACACCAGGTGTGCTCACCGCCGATCCGGTTGTCGCGTTCGATCAGGAGCACGCTGAGATCCGGCCGCAGGGCCCTGAGGCGCAGGGCGATCAGGCTGTTGGCCAGTCCTCCGCCGACAAGGACGACATCCGCCCGGGTTGTTGATGACGCTGCGACCATGCTCCGGCTCTAGCACGATTGCATGACCGACACGCCAGCGTTGCGCACAACAAAACGAGACGCTAGGCACGGCAAAACCGGGAGCGCACCAATGTCTGAAGCCAGGATCATCGACGGCAAGGCCTTTGCGGCCGATCTGCGCTCGCGCGTCGCCGAGGACGTCGCCCGGCTCAAGGCGGAGCATGGCGTGACCCCGGGCCTCGCCGTGGTTCTCGTCGGCGAAGATCCGGCCAGCCAGGTCTATGTCCGAAACAAGGGCGAACAGACCCTTGCAGCGGGGATGCACTCAGAAACCCACCGTCTGCCGGCCGATGTCAGCCAGGAAGAGTTGCTGTCGGTTGTCGGCGCGCTGAATGCGGATCCGGCCATTCACGGCGTACTGGTCCAGTTCCCCGTCCCCGAGCACCTGAGGCAGTCCGATATCGTCGCTGCCATCTCTCCCGACAAGGACGTCGATGGGCTTACCGTGACCAATGCCGGACGGCTTGCAAGCGGCTTGCCGGCCCTGACGCCCTGCACTCCGCTCGGGTGCATGATGCTGCTGAAGGATGTCATCGGTGATCTTCGCGGCAAGAGCGCCGTCGTCATCGGCCGGTCGAACCTGATGGGCAAGCCCATGGCCCAGATGCTTCTGGCGGCGGACTGCACCGTCACCATTGCCCACTCGCGCAGCGTCGATCTGCCCGCCATCGTGCGCCAGGCTGACATTGTCGTCGCCGCCGTCGGGCGCGCCGAGATGGTCAGGGGGGACTGGATCAAGCCTGGGGCTGTGGTCATTGATGTCGGCATCAGCCGGTTTCCTTCCCGTGATCCGGTGGCCGCCGCTGCGGGCAAGACCCGTCTGGTCGGTGATGTGGCCTTCGATGAGGTCGTTCAGGTCGCGGGGGCGGTTACGCCTGTCCCCGGAGGTGTTGGACCGATGACCATCGCCTGCCTGCTGGCCAATACTGTAACGGCGGCCAAGCGCTTGAATGGGCTTGAAGTCTGATGCGGGCGGTACTCTCAGCGATTGCGGCTATCCTGCTGCTGGCGGCTTGCGGCGAGAAGCCTCCTGTGGCTCCGACGCCGGAGCAGGCGCTCCTGCTCAAGCCGGCAGACCCGCGCCTGGCCGGCCTCTACGAGACCTCGTGCAAGGCCTGCCATGCCGCGCCGGATACAGGGGCGCCGCAGGTTCATGACCGTGCTGCCTGGGACCCGCGCTGGAAGCAGGGCGAGGCCGTGCTGCTGGACCATACGATCCAGGGCTACAAGGCGATGCCCGCCTCGGGGCAATGCGCGACTTGCGCTCCGGATGATTTCAAGGGTCTGATACGGTTCATGGCGGGGCGTGAAGATCCCGCCTGACCGGGAGGGGACCATGATCTCGAGACGCGCTGCGCTGGTCGCAGGGGGAAGCACTGCGGCCGTGGTGGCCGCCGGCGGGGCCGGATATCTGGTCGCAACCCACGACAAGCCCGAGCCCCTGTCACCCCCGTCCGTCAACGCGGATGGCAAGCTGCTTTGGCGCAACTGGTCAGGGATCCAGACGGCCTATCCGTCCGCGCGGCTGGCCCCCCGGGATGAGGGCGAGCTGGCCTCGATGCTGAAGACGGCGACCGCTCCGGTCCGGCCGGTCGGGGCCGGTCACTCGTTCACAGCGCTGGCCCCGACGTCCGGCTCACTCCTGTCGCTGGATTCCCTTTCGGGGGTCATCAGCTGGGAGGGCGATGAGGCCCTGGTTCTGGCGGGGACCCGTCTGGGAGCCCTTGGGCCGGCCCTGGCCGAGAAGGGGAGGGCCATGGCCAATCTCCCCGACATCAACAAGCAGTCGCTCGCTGGAGCCCTGGCCACGGCCACCCACGGCACGGGGTCGAAACTGCAGGCCCTGCACGGCGACGTCACCGGCCTGCGGCTTGTGACCCCGGATGGCCGGGTGATCGATTGCTCGGCGGACAGCAATGCGGAGGTCTTCCAGGCGGCCCGGGTCTCGCTCGGGGCATTGGGGGTGATCTCGCAGGTCCGTCTGCAGACCATTCCCAACCGCCGGAGCCGTCGCAGGGTCTGGATCGAGCCGTTTCAGGATGCTCTGGCAAAGGCCGAGGCGCGCTGGGCGCAGCATCGCAACTTCGAGTTCTACGCCGTGCCGTTCACGGGCCTTGCGGTCGGGATCAGCCACGACGAAACCGACGATCCAGCCCAGGCGCGCGGCGCTGACCAGGATTCGGCTTTCCTGGATGCCCTGAAGGGCTTGCGCAACCTGCTGGGCTTCTCGACCCCGCTGCGCAAGGCTGCAGCCCGCGCGCTTCTGGCCAGCGCAAAGCCCGAAACCGCCGTGGACGAAGGCTGGAAGCTTCTCTCGACGGAGCGGCCTGTACGGTTCAACGAGATGGAGTTCCACCTCCCGGCGGACCGGCAGTTGAAGGTGCTGGAAGAGGTGGTCGCAACGCTCGAAAAGGAAAGGCCAGACGTCTTCTTCCCGATCGAGGTGCGTCGCATCGCGTCGGACGATGCCTGGCTGTCACCGTTCCAGGGCGGTGCGCGGGGGTCTGTGGCCGTCCATACCCACTACAAGGACGACTTCGCATTCCTCTATGAGCTGATTGAACCCATCTTCCGTCGCCACGGCGGGCGGCCGCATTGGGGCAAGCTGCACACCCTGAAGGATCAGCAACTCGCCGCGCTTTATCCGCGGTGGGAGGACTTCCTGAAAGTCCGTGCCGAACTTGACCCTCAGGGACGGATGCTCAACCCCTACCTGAAAGGCCTGTTCGGCCTGGTCTGAAAAGACCTCAGCCCTTCAGATACTCGGCGACACGGCCTTCCAGTTCTTCGGAAAGCGCCTTGCCGACCGGGTGGGTGTCGACCCTGATGTCGCCGCGAACGGCCGCCTTGATCGCATCGATATGGGCGTCGACCAGGAACATCGGGGCCGAGAGGCGGGTCTCGGGCTCATCGATGAGCTTGCAGAGCGAAGCGGCGATGCGGGTGATCAGCGGGAACTCATAGGTCGCGCCGAGCCCCTTGAGGTCGTGGGCTCGCAGATAGACTGACTCGACGGTCGCCGCCGTAAGGCCCTGGGTCTTGACCTCCTGGCGGGCGGTCTCGAGCTTGGTGATCTCGTCCTGCAGCCATTGAGCAAAATTACCCGAGAGGCTTTTGAGAGCGGCTTCAGCCTTGGCGATGGCCGCCATATCGATCCCGCCGCGTCCGCCCACCTTGAGCTTCAGCATGTTCGGTACCTGGATCACCTCGGCGGTGGTCTTGTTCGTCACGATCGCCTCCCCGGCGGCGGGAATAATTTTGCGATTACTAGCATAGCAGGCGTTAACAACGAATGAGACGCCCGTTTTCGAGCGGCCAATCGTCTCAGGCTGAAAACTGTTCTGCGAGGACGCGTTCGTCCAGGCTTCGACCGGCGTCGAACAGCATGGCGAGACTGGTGTCGCGATCCTCAGATATATGAACCTCCAGGACGTCGCGGACCTCGAAATTGTCAGCGACCGCGCTGACGGGGCGCTTGTCGGCCTCGAGGATTTCAAAGGTTATGCGAGCCGTACGCGGTAGCAACGCGCCGCGCCACCGACGCGGGCGAAAGGCACTGATCGGCGTCAGGGCCAGGACCTGACCCCCGATCGGGATGATGGGGCCGTGGGCCGAAAGATTATAGGCGGTTGAGCCTGCGGGCGTGGCGATCAGGGCCCCGTCACACACCAGCTCTCCCATCCGCACCTTCCCGTCGATGGAAATCCGCAGCTTTGCGGTCTGACGGGTCTGCCGCAGCAACGAAACCTCGTTGATGGCAAGGGCGCGATGGTTGCGCCGCTGTGTGTCAATGGCGGTCATGGCCAGGGGGTGGATGACGGCCCGCTCTGCGGCGTTGATCCGCTCGAGAAGTCCGTCCTCGCTGTACTCATTCATCAGGAAGCCGACAGAGCCGCGGTTCATCCCGTAGATCGGAGTCTGGTTGACCATCGTATCGTGAAGGGTTTCCAGCATGAAACCGTCGCCCCCGAGGGCGACGATAACCTGAGCGGCCTCGTTGCCGACGTCGCCATAGCGGGCTGTCAGGCGCTCACGCGCTTCCTCGGCTTCAGGACGGTCACTGGACCGGAAGGTCAGGCGAGTCAGAAAGGGCTGCGGCTGATACATCGCGCTCAAGTGGAGGGAAGCTCACCGGCTTGTCAAACCGCGCCGACCGCCTGTCTGAAGGCCATGCCGGCAATATCCGGCGTGAAAGGGCCAAAGGCGCTGCTGGCGCGCCGGGCTCCCTCGGAGCCGCCGCCCGGACGTCCACCATTGAGCTGCCGCACATGGTCGAGGATCGTCGGGAAAACGCTGCGATCGATGCTGACGGCAGAGCAGGCCAAGGCCAGGAGTTCTGGCCGGTTGCTGTCGATGGCCCGGCGAATCTGGCCGGGCTCAAAGCTCCCGAGTCGGGCAAGGGCCTGGATGAACAGGGGGAGGCGGCCTTCCCTTAGAACCCTCAGCAGATAGCCGGGACGGAGCTGGCCTGCGGAGTCCAGCTTCTCGACCAGCAAGCGCTCCATTTCCTCACGCTCGCTGGTGTTTTCGAGCGGATCCTCACCCTCTGGGGTCTCCCCGCGATGGGCGGAACGAAGGGCGTCATCAATCGCCGTATCCATGGCTCTTGCGTCTAGGTGAAAGCGCGTCTGCAAGGCCTCGCGGAGCGCACCGCCGACCCAAAGATAAAGCTGCTCGGCGAGTTCGCTGGACAGGCGCGGATGTCGGGCCAGAGGCGACCTCAGGGCCACCACATCCTTGGCCCTTGAAACCAATCGCCCCATCGCATCCGAGGTGAGCTCTGCGCTGTCATTGCTGGCCAGAGCGGTCAGAACCGCAGGCTCGCCCCGGCCCAGAATCGCTTCAACCACTGATGCTGCCAGCCTCGGGCGTCGGGCGACCTCGATCTGGTGTTCCAGCGTCGCCTGGACCAGAAGGCGGATCAGATCATGGTCCTGCAGGACCGGGCTGCGCGCGATGATCGGCCTGGCGATCTCGATCTCGTCGAGCGCCAGAATGTTTATGAGCGCCGACGGTGCCCAAGGGGCATCGGCAAGGCGTTCGGAAAGCCGCTGCCGGATGTCGCGCTCAGCCTCAACCACGAGCGTCATGAAGATCGAATCCAGCAGGCGCTGGATATCGGGATCGGCAGGCGCACCGATGGCCTGGCCGGCTTCGCAAAGCTCAATAATGCCCGTCAGAAGGCGTTCGCGATCACCGGGATCCCGGCTGCGCGCCAATGTCAGAAGCTTAGCGGTCTGGACGGCTTGGATGACCAGCCTCCTCGAATCCCGAACTCAATCAGCATGACCATGCTTTAGTCGAATGAAAACATGCTTAAACGGTTGAGCTTGGAGAATGACAAGACGAGCGACCTGTTGTCGCGGTTTGAGCCTGAGCGAGGGAGAAGCCGGATTGAGTGAACCTCTGATTTTGGCCCTGGACCAGGGAACGACCAGCACACGGGCGATCCTGTTCGATGCCCGCGGGAGTGCTTTGTCCGAAGCCGCCCGCCCCCTGCGCCAGAGCTATCCGGCTGATGGGTGGGTCGAGCACGATGCCGAAGAGATCCTTGCAGCCAGCGTAGCGGTCATGCGGGAGGCTGTAGAGACGTCCGGCCGTAGCGTGGGCGATGTCCAGGCCATTGGCATAACCAATCAACGCGAGACCGTCGTGGTCTGGGACAGGGTGACAGGGCGCCCCATCTATCCGGCAATCGTCTGGCAGGATCGGCGGACGGCCGCGGTCTGCGACGATCTGCGTGCGGCAGGCTATGAGGCCAGGGTGGCAGAGATCAGCGGGCTGCTCCTCGACCCCTATTTCTCGGGCACAAAGATCGCCTGGATCCTCAACCATGTGCCGGGCGGCAGAGCCCGGGCCGAGGCGGGGGAGCTCCTGTGTGGAACGATCGACAGCTGGCTCATCTGGCGGCTTACCGGGGGCGAGGTCCATGCCACGGACGCGACCAATGCGTCACGGACACTGCTCTTCGATATCCAGGCGCAGACTTGGTCGCAGCCCATGCTGGACCTTCTCGAGATACCCGCAGGGATGTTGCCAGAGGTGCGGGATTGTGCCGATGACTATGGCTCGGTGACGCCCGATATCCTGGGCCGCGCGGTTCCGATCCGGGGCGTAGCCGGAGATCAGCAGGCCGCCCTGATGGGGCAGGGTTGTATTCTTCCAGGCCAGATGAAGGCGACCTACGGAACCGGTTGCTTCATGCTGATCAACACCGGGGACGTCAGGCCCGTTTCCCGTTCAAGACTCCTCACGACTGTCGCAGCCCGTATTGATGGCAGGACGATGTTCGCGCTCGAGGGATCGATCTTTGTCGCTGGTGCGGCCATTCAGTGGCTTGGAGAGGGGCTCGGCATTACCGGTGGACCCCGGGCCGCAGAGGCGCTGGCCCGAGCGGCACGCAGTGATCATGGCGTCGTCGTGGTGCCGGCCTTCACCGGCCTTGGCGCGCCGTGGTGGGATGCCGGAGCGCGGGGGGCGATCTTCGGCCTGACGCGTGATGCTGGCCTGCCGGAGATCGCCCTAGCGACCTATGACGCCTGTGCCCTGCAAAGCCGGGACCTGATAGAGGCCATGCGGGCCGATGCGCCTGAGGCTTTCGGCGCAGGTGCGCAACTTCGGATCGACGGCGGGATGTCGCGGAGTAGCTGGTTTTCCCAGCGACTGTCGGACCTTACCGGCATGCCGGTCCAGCGTGCGAGCTATCTCGAAACCACCGCGCTTGGTGCTGCCCTGTTCGCAGGACTTGGCGCGGGGCTCTACGCCTCCCTGGCCGAAGCGGCGGCTGTTCGACCGGTTGCGGAAGCGCTCGAACCCGCAATGCCCGTGCATCAACGCGAAGCGGCCTATGCTCGTTGGCTGGATGCCGTGCCGCGGGTGCGATCCTGAGTTCTGGAGCCCTTCGCCAAGGGTGCCGGAGCGACCGAAGGTATGATAGGCAGCGCTGTCAATTTCTGGGGACTGCTGAACGATGCCGACGCGCCGTGACATCACTTTCATGGCGGCCGCCGCCGCTTTCTCGGGAGGGGCATCAATGACCCAAGCTGCAAGTCGCCCGGCCTTGGGCGGAATTCGCCGCCTTTCGAAGGCTATGGATGACGTGGCTGCTGCCGGCGCAACTGTCGAGCAACTGGCCAGTGGGTTCATCTGGTCAGAAGGTCCGGTCTGGATCGAGAACGGGCGCTATCTGGTGTTTTCCGATGTGCCTGCAAACACCATGTACCGGTGGTCGGAAGCCACCGGTGCCGAGGTCTTCCTCAAGCCCTCCGGCTATAACGGGCCACCCACCGCAGTGTTCAGGGAGCCGGGTTCGAACGGCATGGCGCTGGACGCGCGGGGCGACCTCATCGTCTGCGATCACGGCAACCGGGCGCTGTCAAAAGTCGATCTCGCGACCCGCAAGAAGTCGATCATCCTAGATCGTTACCAGGGCAAGCGGTTCAACAGCCCGAATGATCTGGCGATCACCAGCTCCGGCGCGATCTATTTCACCGATCCGCCCTATGGCCTTGAGGGGCTGAACGCCTCACCGGCCAAGGAGCTCGCGTTCAACGGGGTCTATCTGCGTCGGCCCGACGGGGCGGTCGTTCTCGTGGACGAAACGCTTACCTTCCCGAATGGCGTGGCCCTGTCGCCCGACGAGACGCGTCTCTACGTGGCGGTGTCGGACCCCGAAGGTCCGATCATAATGGCTTACGATCTCGGTGCCGACGGCCTGCCGGTCCGATCGAGCCTGTTCTTTGATGCGTTGGCCCTGCTTAAGGCCGGAGGCCACGGCCTGCCGGACGGCATGTGCCTGGATGCCGAGGGGCGGCTCTATGCGACGGGGCCCGGCGGCGTGCTGGTGATTACGCCACAGGGGGAACTGATTGGGGTCATCGAAACTGGGCGGCCAGTGGCCAATTGTGCCTTCGGAGAGGACGGTCAAACCCTGTTTCTCACTTCGCAGGATGTTTTGGCCCGGGTGCGTTTGAAGACGAAGGGGCTCATCTGAGCCCTTCGCGCCGAAGCTGGCGGGCGATAGACCCCCCGCTGGGGGATCAGCGGTCCGGCACTCCGGCAGCGTCAACATAGGCCCTGACCCGCGCAAACAGGTCCTCGAACATCGGGGTGGTCAACCGGCCGGTGTTCGTGTTGAGGCGCGAGCAGTGATAGCTGTTGAAGACCCGATAGCGACCCGCTTGGAATTCCGAGCCATGCCCCGGGATGCCGTCGGAGGCCTTGAGACCCAGGGCTTTCAAGACGCTGCGTCGCGCGACATCGCCGAGCGTGACAATAGCGCTGAGTTCGGGAAAGGCCTCGATCCGCTGGGTCAGAAACGGTCGGCAGGCGATTTCTTCAGACGTTTCCGGCTTGTTTCCGGGGGGCGCGCAACGGACAGCATTAGTTACGGCGCAACCCAGGAGTGTCAGGCTGTCATCGGGACGGGCCTCAAAGCGCCCAGTGGCGAAGCCGAACTTGATCAGCGTCTCGTAGAGTAGCGCGCCGGCATAGTCTCCCGTGAAGGGGCGTCCCGTGCGGATCGCGCCCTTGCGGCCTGGAGCCAGCCCGACCACCAGAAGGCGGGCCCTGGCATCCCCGAAAGACGGGGCCGGGCCATTGAACCAGTCGGGGAAAAGGGCCTGGTTCTCATGCCGATAGGCGACGAGCCTTGGACACAGGGCGCAGTCCCTGGCCGGCTCGGCCGGAGAGGGGACGGTCTCCCCGGCAATGTTGCTCCGGTTCTCAATACTCATCGTCGGCCTCGCGCTCGGCCAGGGTGCGGGCATCCGAGAGGGGGCGGGGTGCCGGCGCGCGCTGGGGGCGACCGATGATGTTGGCAAGATCGTTGAGATCCACGAAGTCGTCCGCCTGGCGACGCAGGTCGTCACTGGTCATCGGAGGCTGGCTCTTCATCGTGGAAACCACCGTGACGCGCCGGCCTTTGCGCTGGACGGCCTCGACAAGGGCGCGGAAGTCGCCATCCCCCGAGAACAGGACAAGATGATCGGCGGTCTCAGCCATCTGAAGCATGTCGACTGCGATCTCGACATCCATGTCGCCGCGCCAGCGCTTGCGCCCCTGGCTGTCGGTAAACTCCCGGGCCGGCTTGGTCACGAGCGTGAAGCCGTTATAATCGAGCCAGTCGACGAGGGGGCGGATTGGCGAATAATCGTCGTTCTCGTTGATGGCCGTATAGTAATAGGCCCGGATGAGGATGCCGCGCTTTTTGAATTCATCGAGCAGCTTGCGATAGTCGATATCAAATCCCAGGGCCTTGGCGGCAGAATACAGATTGGCCCCGTCAATGAACAGTGCAAGTCGGTCGGTCGGGTAGAAGGTCAATTTGGAAAGTCCTTGAAAAACAAGACAGAGACAAATGATCTGAATGAAATCGTCGTCGTGGCGTTTGGCTGCAGTGTGCCCGGAAGTTATGTGAGTCGGGAGGCTCTGCTAACCGCTGCCCTGGCGACTCTCCCGTCTCGGGGATTAAAGATTCTGGAGGTTTCCCGTTGCTGGTCCTCACTGGCCTGGCCCGATCCTAAAGATCCGGCCTACCGGAACGGCGTCGCACTGATCAGGACAGACCTGGGTCCTCGTGACGTTCTGGCTGTACTGCACGAGGTTGAAACCGAATTTGGTCGGGTTCGTGGCGCGACAAACGCGCCGCGGACACTGGATCTGGATCTGATCGCATACGGGCGCATGGCGATTTCCGCGGATGACCTTTGCATTCCGCATCCTCGTGCGCACGAAAGACGTTTTGTCATGGGGCCGTTGTCCGAATTGGCCCCCGAGTGGCTTCATCCTGTTCTGGGGCATTCGGCAGCCCATCTGGCGGAACATGCGACGGTTGGGCGAGATGCCCTGGCCCTGGCGTTGCCGGGATCGTCACTCTGGACTTCCGCAAGCGAAGCAGGCATAAGCGCCCCCTTGCGGAAGAAGGGTGACATTCCCGGCGGCGTTGCGTAACGCTGGCTGGACCCTTATTTCGTAGAGCATCACGGCTAGCCCGAGGAATTCATGGCCCGCGTCACCGTCGAAGATTGCGTTGAAAAGGTTCCGAACCGCTTCGCACTGGTCCTCCTGTCGGCCCATCGTGCGCGCGGTATTTCGGCGGGTGCGGCTCTGCTGGTCGACCGCGACAATGACAAGAACCCGGTCGTCGCGCTTCGCGAGATCGCTGACGATGTCGTTGACCACGAAGGCCTCAAGGAACAGCTGATCGGCACCCTGCAACGGGTCGACGAACACACCGGGCTGAAGAAGAGGCCGAGACCTTGGCCCTGCTCGCTGATCCGAGCCACATGCAGATGAGCGAACTGGAACTGGTTCGCGCCCTGCAAAGCGACCGCGACGGCGGTCAGGAGGAGCGGTACTGAGCCCGGACGGCGCAGACCCTCTAATCCTTGAAGCGGCGCCCGCCGCCGCTCCTTCCGAACGCGCGCCTGAAGCGTCCTCTGATACTGGGGACGCGTCGGGCGCGTCTTCGTTTGCGGGACCGGCTGATGAGCCGGCGGCCAGCACGGCACCGCCCAAGCCCCGTCAGAAATTCCTGCGTCAGTATGAACTGATCGAGCGGGTTCACTCCTACGATCCTACGGCCGACGAGGCGCTTCTGAACCGTGCCTATGTCTATGCCATGCGGATGCACGGCAGCCAGACGCGGGCCAGCGGTGATCCCTACTACGCCCACCCGATCGAGGTGGCGGGCATCCTGACGGAATACCGGCTCGACACCGCGACCATCGTCACCGCGCTCCTGCATGACGTGATCGAGGACACGCCGGTCACCCGGGAAGACATCGCCGGTCTGTTCGGCGACGAGGTCGCCGAGCTTGTGGAGGGCGTCACCAAGCTCTCCAAGCTGGAACTTCAGGCCGAGCACTCGCGGCAGGCCGAGAACCTGCGCAAGTTCATCCTGGCGATCAGCAAGGATGTGCGGGTCTTGCTGGTGAAGCTGGCCGACCGTCTGCACAACATGCGGACGCTGCATTTCATCAAGGCCCAGGCCAAGCGCGAGCGGATTGCGCGTGAGACGCGGGATATCTACGCGCCGCTGGCCCGGAACATCGGCTGCCACCGCATCTGTACCGAGCTCGAAGAGCTTTCGTTCGAGCACACCAATCCGGTCGCCCGAAACGCCATTATCCGGCGACTCGACACCCTGCGGGCCGAGCAGGGCGGGGCCGTTGCCCTTGTCAGCCAGGAAATCTCGGCGCGGCTCAATGCTGCTGGGTTGCCGGCACGGGTTTTTGGCCGTGAGAAGTCGCCCTATTCGATCTGGCGCAAGCTGCAGCGCAAGTCGATCGGCTTTTCCCAGATGTCGGACATCTATGCCTTTCGCGTGATCGTCGACACTGAAGAGGACTGCTACCGGGCGCTGGGTGTCGTCCACCGCGCCTGGTCGAGCGTTCCGGACCGGTTCAAGGACTTCATTTCCACCCCCAAGCGCAACAACTACCGCTCGCTGCATACGACGGTCGTCGGGCCCCGCGGGATGCGCATCGAGATGCAGATCCGCACCGAGGCGATGGACCGCGTCAACGAAGAGGGTGTTGCGGCCCACTTCCGCTACAAGGACGCGTCGTACGGCCTCGATCTCGAGGGCATGGAGGCGGCCGGCGGGCGCGATCCCCTGGCCAATCTACGCCAACTGGTTCAGGTCCTCGAGCATGGTGGAGATGCCGAAGAACTGGTTGAGCACGCCAAGCTCGAAATGTTCCTCGACCAGGTTTTTGTGTTCACGCCGAAGGGCAAACTGGTCAGCCTGCCGCGCGGAGCCAAGCCGCTGGACTTCGCCTATGCGGTCCATACCAGCGTCGGGGACACCTGCATCGGCGTGAAGATCAATGGTGAGCTGAAGCCCCTTCGGACGCTTCTGAACAACGGCGATGTGGTTGAGGTCATTCGGGGTTCAAAGCCGGTCGTGCCCCCGGACTGGCGGTCACTGACCGTGACCGGGCGGGCACGCTCCGCCATCCGCCGCCATATTCGCCAGACCGAGAAAGAAGAGTTCCTGCGCCTGGGACGCTCGTCCGTGGAGCAGATCTTCGAGCGCGCGGGCAAAAAGCTCAAGGACGTGTCGCTGCGACCGATCCTCGAACGCTATGCCCTGGACAGCGAAGACACTCTTTTTGACGCCGTCGGAAGGGGCCGGGTCTCTCCGAGTCAGGTCCTGGAGACCGCCTTCCCGGGCATGAAGGACAGCGAAATGGCTGCCGCCTCGGCCCGTCGGAAGATCGAGGGGGGCAAGCAGGCCAAGCTTTATGTCCGGGGCGGTGGCCTGACCCCGGGCGTTTCGTTGCATTTTGCCCAATGCTGCAGTCCCGTCCCGGGCGACCGGATTGTCGGCATCCTGCGTGAGGACGGCGCGGCCGAGCAGGACGGTGGCCTGGACGTGCACACGATCGATTGCCCCAAGCTTGCCGACTATGAGGACCGCGAGGAGCTCTGGCGGGACTTGAATTGGACGCCCGAGGCGGAGCGCGAGACGGTGTCCCTGACCCGGCTCCACGCCACGATCCAGAACGCTCCGGGAGTACTCGGCCAAGTTTGCACGATCATCGGCGAGGCGGGTGGCAATATCGTCAACCTGCGCATGCACCATCGTCAGAGTGACTTCTTCGACACGGACATCGATGTTGAGGTGCGCGATGCCAAGCATCTGACCAACATTTCGGCGGCCCTGCGGGCCTGCCCGTCTGTCGAGACTGTCGACCGAACGCGGGGCTAGCGCGGCAGCCGGCTGATCGCATCGGCCGTCGATGCGGTCAGGGGCGAGGGCAGGGCGTCGAGGTGGAACCAGCTCCAGGCTTTGAGGGCGTGATCCTCCTTGATCTCAGGTACGCCTTCGAAGCTGTCGGCCAGATAGGTGATCGCGACCCAGTGATAGTCCGCTGCGATCATGTCGGTCACGGCCAGGACCGGGCCCGCGGTGATCCGGATTCCCAGTTCCTCGTCAATCTCGCGCTCGGCGCAGGCGCGGGCCGCTTCGCCCCAGTCGAGCTTGCCGCCGGGAACGCCCCAGTGGCCGGCTTCAGGATTCTTGATGCGCTGGACCAGCAGGATACGGCCCTGATCATCGAGGATGACGGCACCGCAGCCGATCCTGGGACGTGGAACTTCACTCATGGCCTGCGGTAGACCCAAAACCGGGCCTTTGCGCAAGCCGAGGTTTGACGTCCCGAACCGGTGGGCTATATCGCGACCATGACCAATGACGACGTTCTCGACGAATTCCGCGCCGCTGGAGCCCTCCGTGAAGGCCACTTCGTGCTGTCCTCAGGCCTGCACAGTCCGGTTTTCCTGCAGAAGAACCTCGTCTTCATGCGGCCCGAGCGTTGCGAGCGGCTGTGCAAGGCCCTGGCCGAGAAGATCGTCGCTACGGTCGGCCAGCCCGAGGTCGCCGTGTCGCCGGCCGTCGGCGGGATCATTCCCGGCTATGAAACGGCCCGGCACCTGAACGTCCCGTCGATCTATGTCGAGCGCGAGGGCGGGGCCTTCAAGTTCCGGCGTGGTTTCCATATCGAGCCGGGCCAGAAGGTCGTGATGGTCGAGGACATCGTCACCACCGGCCTGTCGTCGCGTGAGTGCATTGCGGCCATCCAGGCGGCCGGCGGTGACGTGATCGCGGCGGCCTGTATCGTCGACCGGTCCGGCGGCAAGGTTGACGTCGGCGTGCCGCTGGTATCGCTATGCAGTCTTGAGGTTCCGGCCTATCCGGCGGATGCCCTGCCGCCCGAGCTTGCGGCCATCCCCATTGAGGATCCGGGCAGCCGCCGGCTGCGCTAGTCCGTTACTTGGCGGCGGGCGGGGTCAGGGTCGTGACCGGCCAGGCGATACCGAGCTGCTCGAGATAGGTCCCGTACTTGTCTGGATCGAAGTAGAACTTCGTCATTTCGGGCCGGTAGGTCGCCATGATGTTGGCATTGATCTGTGTCTGCGGCTTGACGGTCGCCGCCAGCATCGGGACGTACTTCTGGTCCTTGGTCTGGACATCCCGGAAGAAGGCCTTGGCGTCCGCCAGCAGCTTGGGCTGGGTCAGAAGATCCAGCGCCGTCATCGCAATGACCTTGGATCCTGCCGTCACGCCCTTGTGGGCGATCGGGGTGGCCATGGAAATCGCATTGGCCCAGTGGTGGCCGGGCAGGTCGGGGATATTGGCCGGATAGTTGAGGGTGATGGTCGGCATGATCCAGGAGATGTCGCCGATGTCGTCAGATCCGCCGCTCTCGGGTTTGGGGTCCGGTGCCGTCAGCCCCTTGAGCTTGACGTCAAGACCTTCCCGCTTGGTTGAGCCCACATTGGTCTGAACTGCCCTGGCGAAGGCCTGTTCGTCCTCGGTCCATTTCGGCAGGCCGACGATCTCGATATTGGCCTGGGCCGCTTCGGCCATCGGCCGGTTGAAGTAGCGCGGCGCCGCCGTGCCGATCACCATGTGGTCGACACGGGTATCGGTCATGTCCGCCGCCGCCTGGGCGATCTTGTTGCCGATCTCGTAGTTCTTCTTGATCGCGTCGAAGCTTTGCTCGCGGAAATAGTACCAGACGCTGGCCTCTGATGGGACGACATTGGGCTGATCACCGCCGTCGACGATGACGTAGTGGGACCGTTGTGAGGGGTTCAGGTGCTCCCGTCGCATGTTCCAGCCCATGTCCATCAGTTCGACGGCGTCCAGCGCGCTCTTGCCGCGCCAGGGCGCTCCAGCGGAATGGGCAGACTCGCCGTGGAAATTGTACTTCACCGACACGAGACCGGTGCCGATCGACGGCCCCCAGCTGGTTTGGAGGTTTGAGCCGACGTGCGTGAAAAGGGTGACGTCGACATCCTTGAAGACGCCGTCACGGACCATATAGGCCTTACCCGCGACCAGTTCTTCGGCAACGCCCGGCCAGAGCATTAGCGTACCGGCGATCCCTTCCCGGATCATGAGGTCCTTGACGGCAAGGGCTGCAACCACGTTCAGGGCCTGTCCCGAATTGTGGCCTTCGCCATGGCCGGGTGCGCCTGGCACGATGGGGTCATGCCACGGTACACCGGGCTTCTGTGAGGCTTTCGGGATGCAATCAATGTCACTCCCGAGCGCGATAACCGGCCCGCCCTTGCCGTTTGTCCAGGTCGCCGTCCAGGCGGTCGGGATGCCGGAAACGCCGCGCTGGATGGTGAAGCCGTTCTCCTCGAGCACACCCGTGATGTACTTCGAGGTCTCGATCTCCTGAAAACCCAGTTCTCCGAACGAGAAAATCTTGTCGTTCATCACCTGGGAGAGCTTGGCGCGGGCCTCGACGCCTGCAACGGCTTCGCTCTTCAAGGCCTTGAGCTTGGCCGGCGAGACAGAAGCTGCCAGCGAAGGGGCGGCGGTGCCTGAAAGCATCGCTGCAAGGACCATAGCCTCAATGAACGTCTTCACCGCCGTTTCCCCCTGTAACTTGCATTAGTGGAGCAAGCTTGTGCGGCGGTTCAGAAGCTGTCCAGAAAGAATTCCGATTGGGCATCAAGCGGAAAGGCGGCGGTCCTTTTCTGCCCTCCACCCGCGCCCCAGAACGCAGTAGGATGCCCCGGCGGTCAGTTTACCGCAGACCCTGTGAGTCGAGGTCCCGTCATTCCTGGTCAGCCCCCCGCAACCGTCCGTCTGGGCGTCAATATCGACCACGTTGCCACGATCCGGAACGCCCGGGGATCCAGCTATCCCGAGCCCGTTCGGGCGGCCGAGCTTGCGCTAGCTGCCGGGGCCGACGGGATCACCGCGCATCTGCGCGAGGACCGTCGACACATCTCGGATGCGGATATCGCGCTCCTGACCGATCTGTGCCTCAAGCGCGGCAAGCCTCTCAATTTCGAGATGGCGGTCACGGACGAGATGGTCGGCATCGCCCTCGGAGCGCGGCCGCACGCGGCCTGCCTGGTGCCTGAACGGCGCGAGGAAGTGACGACCGAGGGCGGGCTGGATATTGTTCGCGGCTATGATGTCATCGCTGCGGCCACGGCCCGGCTTCGTGCGGCCGGTAGCCGCGTGTCGCTGTTTGTTGACGCCGAAGAGTCCCAGATTGAAGCCTCCCATCGCGTGGGGGCCCAGGTGATCGAGCTACATACCGGGGCCTATTGCGATGCCGCGCGGGCCGGTGAGGCGGCGCGGGCGGCGGCAATTCTCGAGCGTTTGCGACAGGGCGCGGCCCTGGCGGCTGAACTTGGCCTTGAGGTTCACGCAGGCCACGGCATCGACTATGCGACCGTCAAGCCGGTGGCTGCGATTGCCCAGGTCGCTGAGCTCAACATCGGCCACTTCCTGATCGGCGAGTCGATCTTCGTGGGCCTGCCGCAGGCGATCCATCGTATGCGGGCCCTGATGGATACGGCCCGGCTGGAGGCCGGTGCGTGATCATCGGGATCGGATCGGACCTGTGCGATATCCGTCGGATTGAAAAATCCCTCGAGCGCTTCGGTGACCGCTTCACCCACAAGGTCTTCACCGAGGTCGAGCGCCGGCGCTCCGAGCGCAAGCCCGACCGCGCCAGCAGCTATGCGAAACGGTTCGCGGCCAAGGAGGCTTGTTCGAAGGCCCTCGGGACAGGTCTGAAGCAGGGCGTGCATCTTGCCGGAATGGGCGTGGTCAACCTTCCGTCCGGCAAGCCCACCATGGCCCTGACCGGCGGAGCGGCCGAACGGCTGGCCGCATTGACCCCGCCCGGGATGACGGCTGTCGTCCATCTCTCGCTGACGGATGACCACCCCTGGGCCCAGGCGTTCGTGATCATCGAGGCGGTCTAGGGTCTTCGCTGCAGCCAACAGGGAGGGGACTTTGAACGACTACCTGCTGCTCATGCACGGCGATGCTGTCGACGAAAAGGTCGACCAATGGCCAGCCTGGCTGGACCGGCTGGCAAGCGAAGGCCGCCTTCGGGGCGGAAGCAGCATAGCGGGGGGCGAATGCGTTCGGCGCGACGGGCAACCGAAACGACCGCTGAGTTCACTGACCGGCTTTGTGAGGATCGCAGCGACCGATCTTGAAGACGCCAAGACCTGTCTGGTCGGAAACCCGGCTTATGAAGGCGGCGGTACCGTTGAGTTCCGGCTTCTTCTGGAGGATGACTAGTCACAAGGCTGCTGCCCAACCTGTGCCATGAAGGCGAGATATCGGGCGAGGCGCTTGCCCCTGTCCTCAAGCACGTCTAGCAAAGCCTGACCGGTTCGCCGGCCCCCATCGTATCAAGAGCCCCGCGCCCGCATGACCGACGCCGAAACCTCGCCCCCTGAAGACAAGGGGGGCGCCGTCCAGGAACTCATCGAGATCATCAAGACAGTCGCCTATGCGCTGTCCATCGCGCTTGTGCTCCGTGTGCTTCTGTTCCAGCCCTTCACGATCCCGTCTGCGTCGATGGAACCCAACCTGCTTGAGGGTGACTACATCATCGTCAGCAAGTTCAGCTATGGGTGGAGCCGTCACTCCTTCCCGTTCAGTCCCAAGCTCTTCGACGGCCGCATCCTGGGCAAGGCTCCGAGGCGTGGCGACATTATTGTCTTCAAGCTGCCGCGGGATGGTCGGACCGACTACATCAAGCGGCTGATCGGGATGCCGGGGGACAAGGTTCAGGTG
>Ga0187842_1000428_pt1 | contig 21133 bp, 18 predicted proteins | sample SpaLakP09_SKY_41_FD_134514 | JGI IMG/M metagenome (GOLD analysis project Ga0187842, IMG submission 134514) | Oligotrophic lake water microbial communities from Sparkling Lake, Wisconsin, USA - SP09_SKY_41 | ecosystem: Environmental > Aquatic > Freshwater > Lake | place: USA: Sparkling Lake... | reverse complement strand
CATTACTACCTGGACTGATTTCTTACATTCTCTGAGAGCAAGCTGTGAAACCGGGGCCATAAAATGAACTCCAGCGCAACGGCAAAAGAACCTGATGATATTGAACTCAAGGTTCTGGTTGATCAAGCCAAGGCGTTTGACAGCAGCCTGGTGGTAGGCAGGCTTGGTAGCAGTGCTGTCGCGCTGTTGGTCGCCTGGTTATTTCGCGATAGCGGCCAGCATGCTTATATATGGCTGTGGTTTGGTACACTGGTGGTCTTCAATATTATCAGCCCCTACTACTGGTTTGCACAGGGGCGCGCGAACCTGGATGTCAGCAATGCGCAATGGCGTTTGCGCGCCATCACCGTCTCATCTCTGATCAGTGGACTGCTATGGGTAGCAGGAGTCTTTCTTTTATGGATACCCGGCAATTTTGAAGCGCAGATGCTGGTCATCTTTACCATCTTCGGTGTCGCCTCTGTTTCTCTGCCCGCTCTCAATGCCCATTTACCCGCCTTTTACTGCTTCTTTTTACCCTGTGTCTCCAGCGTACCCTTGATCTCCCTGTGGTACTACGACAAGTATAGCGATACTGTCGCGATTGCCTTTGCCTTTGTCCTGCTACTCAATAGCCTGCTCGCCATCAAGATGCATCGCAGCCTGGTTGACTCTATACGCAAACATTATGTCGCTGTAAAACTGGCGAAAGAACTACAAAAACAAAAAGAAATCGCAGAAGCCGCCGTCCATCTCAAAAGCCGTTTCCTCGCGGCTGCCAGCCATGATTTGCGCCAGCCCATGCATGCAATGAATCTGTATCTGGGTGGGCTGGCCTATGCCAACTTGCAACCAGAGGCTCGCGCCATCTTGAACAATGCGCGCGTATGCGCTGACAACATGGATAAAATGTTCAGTGCCTTGCTGGATTTATCACAGCTTGATGCCAGTGTTATCGAAGCCAAGTTCAGCAATTTCCCGATTGCCGTGATCCTCAATAAGATCAAGGTTGAGTTCAGCAACCAGGCGCAGGCAAAAGGCCTGATCTTGCGGGTGGCACCATGTTCGGCCCATGTCCATGCAGACCTGCATTTGCTGGAAAATATTGTGCGCAATTTTGTCAGCAATGCCCTGCGTTACACCCAGTGTGGCAAAGTCTTGCTGTGCTGCCGCCGTTGTGCTGCCGGCTTGCGCATTGCAGTGTATGACACTGGTATAGGCATAGACCTGGAGGAACAAGGCAAGATTTTTGAGGAATACTATCAGGTCGGCAACCATCAGCGCGACAGTGCACGGGGCCTGGGTCTGGGTTTGGCGATAGTCCAGCGCCAGGCTAGGATCATGGGCACAGCGATCACCGTGGTTTCAGAACCTGGACGAGGCTCAATGTTTTCGATTACCGTGCAAACCAGCCATGAATCAGTCGCGGAGATCGCACAGGCAAACCAAATGCCAGAACTGCATGCAGACAGTTTGCATGGCGTTTTTATTGCCATCATCGATGATGAAGAATTGATACTGAATGCCAGCAGCCTGCTCTTGTCAAAATGGGGTTGCACGGTATTGACCGCCAATTCAGGCGAGGCCATGTTGGCACAACTGGCAAGCATCGAACGCGCACCGGATCTGATTATCTGTGACCACCGCTTGCACGGAACTGCCACAGGCATGGACGTCATCAGCAGTTTGCGCCATGAATTTAACCGCGAGATTCCGGCACTCTTGATTACCGGGGACACCTCGCCCGACAAAGTAAAGCTGCTCATGTCGACGGGCTTGCCAGTCTTGCATAAACCCTTGCAAGGTCATGCACTGCATGCGGCCGTTCACAAGCTCGTGAATGCAGGAGCAAAAAATGCACATCAGGAAAACTACTAAAAAAACATGTTTGCATCAGCACATTTGTTTTTGCAGCCTCAATCAAATTGCTTTTTTACAAAGCTTGGAGTAGTGTGACAGCCTGCAAAGCAAACCAAAATCACTCTCATGTTTACCTGGCTCAAAAAAAAACTTACCAGCAGCGATGACAAACCCGTAACGTCTGCACCTTCCCGCAGCGCATCAGTAGCCTGGGCTCCGGCACCTGGCACGGTAGCCACGACTGAATACCAGAAGCAGGGTGCTATTTTTTTTAATGCCGGCAGACTGCAAGAAGCTGCCCACTGCTATCGGCAATTGCTCATCCTCGAAGACAGCAATGCTGCAGCTCATCACCAACTGGGCGACATCCATATTGCACTAGGAGATGTGGCACAGGCAGAATCCTGCTACCGCCGTGCGCTGGAAATCACTCCTGATGCTGGTAGCACACTTTACAATCTGGGCTTGATACTGGAGCAGAAAAACCTCTTTGCTGAAGCAGAGGCATGTTACCGCAAAGCCCTGCAAACCATGCCGGATGATGCCAACGCGCATTATCATCTGAGCCTCAGCCTGAAGTCACTGTCGCGCTGGCAAGAGTCAGAAAACAGTTGTCGCAAGGCGCTGGACATCAAGCCCGATTTCAGTGAAGCACACGCCAATCTGGCCGCCTTACTACTGCAACAGGGCCGACCAGGTGAAGCAGATGCCAGTTGTCGCAAGGCTCTCCAGCTAAATCCCGCTTTGGCTTCAGCACATTTTTCCCTTGGCATGCTGGCGCATCAAACTGGCCGATTGGCAGATGCAGAGACAGCTTATCGCCAGGCCCTGGCATTGCAAACCGGCCATCATGGCGCGCTGGATTATCTGTCGGCGCTGCTGCAAAGCCAGGGACGGTATGCAGAAACAGAAACCGCTTACCTGACTGCTGCCGCCAACAACCCTGGAGATGCCACGCCCTTATGCAAGCTGGCATCGATGCAAATGGATTTCGGCAAGCTGCAGGACGCCGAGCGCAATTTGCGAAAAGCCATCATCATTCAACCTGATTATGCAGATGCAATCGGTACCCTGGGTATATTGTTGATGAGTCTGGGGCAATTTCCAGCGGCAGAGGCGCGTTTCCAGCAAGTATTAAAGATTCGTCCGGATGATGCCGTGGTCTTCGATAATCTTGGCGTGATTGCCTACCAACAAAAACGTTTTGCTGATGCGGTCACCTACTTCAAACGAGCAACGGAACTGGCACCTGGCATGCTCAACGCCCATAATAATCTTGCCAGTGTGTATAAAAGATGGGGACGTCTGCAAGAAGCGGCTGACAGTTACCAGCAAGTGCTGCAGATGGATGCTGGCAACGCCAAAGCCTACGACAATCTGGCTATGGTTTATTCTGATCAGGGACGCCTGGATGAAGCTATCGCCTTGTTTCGCAAAGCGATGCAGTTGACTCCAGATGCGGCGGAGATCCATTCGCATCTCTTGTTTTCCCTGAACTACCATCCAGAACTCAGCAGTGCAGCCATATATGCTGAGTACGATGAGTATGACAAACGCTTCTGCCAAGCTTTGAAGAAAAAATGGCGGGCGTTTTCCAATCAGCGTGATCCTGGCAAACGGTTGAAGATAGGCTATGTATCTCCCGACTTGCTCACCCATCCGGTGCGACATTTTCTCGAACCAGTACTAGCCCATCATGACAAGCGCGAATTTGAAGTTTATGTCTATTCCTATGCTCTGCCAGAATGGGAAGACGCTGTCACCAAGCGTTATCAATCATATGTGGATCACTGGGTACAAACGCTGACTATGTCAGATGATGCTATGGGGGAGCGCATTCGTGCTGACGGCATCGACATCCTGATCGACCTGGCCGGTCATACCGGCAACCACAGCCTGCAAGTATTTGCTGGCAAACCCGCACCAGTGTCTACCTCCTGGTTAGGTTTCGCCTACACCACGGGTATTAAGGCCATCGATTACATGTTGATGGATAACACTTGTATGCCTGCAGGATGCGAGTCTCTTTTTGCAGAACAAGTCTGGCGTCTGGAAACTCCCGGTTATGCATTCCGCCCCGCGGAAAACATGGGGTCAGTAAGCCCCCTGCCCGCATTACAGTGTGGCTATGTCAGCTTTGGCAGCCTGAGTCGCGCTATCCGTATCAACGATAAAGTCATCGCTGTTTGGGCTGGCATCCTGCATAGAGTAGAGGGTGCAAAACTGATTATCGACAGTATCAGTTTTGCCGAAGCCAGTATGCAAGAGGCCTTTATTCGCAAATTTGAGGCTCATGGTATATCTCGATCCCGACTGGAAATCGGTTTCCATACCCCTCCCTGGGACACCATCCGCAGGATTGATATAGGGCTGGATTGCTTCCCCCATAATTCAGGCACGACTTTGTTTGAATCTCTCTACATGGGGGTTCCCTATGTGACTCTGGCAGATCGACCAAGCATGGGCTTGCTGGGCAGTTCCATACTGGAAGGCGCTGGCCACCCGGAATGGATAGCCAGAACTGAGCAGGAATACATAGACAAAGCTGTGGCGCTCGCCAGCGACTTAACAGGTCTCGCACAATTGCGCATGGGCTTGCGTGAGCAAACCAAGGCTAGTCCCCTGATGGATGAGTCCGGCTTTACCCGCAAAATGGAAGCTGCCTATCGGGGCATGTGGAAACAATGGTGCGAACAAAATCCTGAGTGACTACGGGTGCTGCAAACAGGGCAAAATAAGGCATAGGATTATTTCGCCCTGCATGCTATCGCTTTGTTGCAGGCTGCTTGAATTAATGCATCCACATGAGCGTATGCTTCAGTTCTTTAATCGCGGCGTCACTGTCACCATGGCGCAATAATAGTAATTACCATCGCCAGTGACCTTGGTTTTTTGCAAGGCGATGTACTCGTCTTCAGTTTCCCACAGCACATACTCAAGCTCGCTCTCATCCAGTATGGCACCGCCATCGGCATAGGGAGTCCAGGTGTAGGAGTCGCCTTCTGAATCGCACAGCTCCTGATCTTCTTTCTCGTCGTTTGCAAAATCGCTATAGCTTGCCAAATCCCTGGGCCACGGGGTCGCATCGACATCTACGGATTTCAAGTGAGACAATTTATCTTGCAAATACGCTTTTGCCGCTGCGTACACCTTTTTTATGGCTTCCTGATCCTCAAATTCATCAATTTCTTCTTCTGACTGGTAATCATAATCTCCCGAAAAATAATCCAGGACCAGCACCTTGCGCTGAGGTGTGTCGCGAAAAAAATTCTTGTCCGAATCCCTGATGTAGTAAGCAATCTTCTCCCTGCTGATCTCGCTGGAATATGCTGCACCGATCAATGCCTGGAGTTGATCCAGATGTTGAAAAATTTGTTCCATTAATCCTCTCCAAATACTAGTGATGACAAAACCCGAATTACTATGCACATACAAAAATTCTAGGACTACAACATACTCACTTGAGAACAGCCTTGCAATGACAAAATGCGGAAATTAAAACTGTATATAGATTCCGCAAACATGCACGCAAATACCCGCCATAATGGGCGCAATATCTAAAGAAAATCAGTCCACTCCCCATGCGCACCAAGTTAATCTCGCTTCTTTTGTGTTTCTTTTTTTGTGATGGTATTGCTCATGCCTCCAGCGTGGAATACCAGGTAAAAACCATCTCCTACAAAAACCTGGTCGGCAAACTATATCTGCCTGCATCAACGAAAAAAGTTCCCGTTGTGATTGCCTTTGGTGGTTCGGATGGCGGCATGAATTTTGGCGAGGCCAACGGTGCCATGATAGCCCCGAATGGCATCGCAGTACTCGCCCTGGCCTACTTCAAGGAAACAGGATTGCCTGAAAAACTGGACCACATCTCTCTGGAGTATTTCATCAGCGCCATTGACTATCTGGAAACAGAAACGGCAGTTGACCCGGCCAGGATAGGTGTCGTCAGTGGATCAAGAGGCTCTGAGGCTGCATTCTTGCTGGCTACTCATGATGCCCGCATCAAGTCTGTGGCTGTGACCACACCCAGCAATGTTGCATGGAATGGTCCGACAGAAGCAGATGCCGCATGGACGTTCCAAGGAAAGAATATCCCCGGCTTGATCCTGCGTGATGGCGACAGAAAAACACAAGTCAGCCGCTTTTTAACTGCACTGGAAAATCAACAAAACCTGCAGACAGTCCACTTTACACTTGAAAAAGTCAATGGCCCCATCTTATTGGTGTCTGCAGAAAATGACCAGGTCTGGCCCAGCTTTCCCATGTCACAGGATATTCTCCGCTATCTGAAAGAACGCAAGTTCAAACACCCAGTAACACATAAGTCCTATCCAACCGGACATGGCTTTAGCAAAGAAAGTGCTCCAGAAATCAAGCAATCCATCATCGATCATTTTTTGCGAACTTTATAAAAAATACAAAGGTCTGCTGATCAGGCATCGATTTAATCTTGGACATGGGGGAATAGCTCCCTCAACTACCGTACATCATCCAGCATGACCGCTGATCACCTGGCAATTGAGCCGAGTGTGTTTGTTCAATATACTATTCGCATCGCGTTTTATGTTACATGAATCAACACGGACAAAATTGTGACAATGTATACCCCACATTTGACAGACGCATTGCCATGGTATCGTCCGACTATTTAAGGAAACTCGTATGCGCATACTCTCCCGACCACTCTGTTTAGCGATGATCGTCCTCAGTTCCCTGTTTTGCAGCGTTACTCAGGCAGCCGATGCTGGCGGTCAAATCCTGACCAGCGATGACAAACGCGTCAAATTCTGGGCAGCGAGCACCCCGGAAAAAACGGAAGAAAACCTGCCTGAACGCAAAGGCGCCCCCTTCAAACGCACCACCTACACCATGGATGCCGATGGCTGCATGATGATGCTGGGCATATTGGAATTTAACCGCAATGATCCGTCGGCGGCAGGTTATGAAATGGCCTATCTGAACACCATGCTCGACAATTTGCGCAGAGGCTTTATTTCAAAGTTCTTACTGGATGCCGATGGTGGCTGGGTAGATATAGCCCTGCCGTCAGGCGACCTCAAAGGCAAGCAATTAAAGGGCAGACTGGAAGGCCAGGATTTCACATTGAAAGCCTATGTTGCCCCACATACCATTTATCTGCAACAGATAGGACATGCACCTTCGAACAAAAAAGCTGAAGAAATCGCAGATCGCTTTTTCAAATCCTTACTGATCGAAAAAGAATAAAGTCACGCGAGACGTACAGTTAAGCCAGCCACATCATTGTGTGAACTGGCTTTTCACATTATCCACAGGCCACCGCTCGAAATCTACCTGTGAATATCTGGCGCCACACGTAAGCGCCGCTTCCATATTCCTGCCGTTTTTGCAAATACGTTTCATCTTCAGGGTATCATGTTGCTGAAGCAGTGTATGCTCAGTGACATCAGGGCGACTCCGCTCCCGCACAATGCATCCGCGACCTATTCAACCTAAGGAAATACCATGCAAAATTTTGAAGGCAATAAAGTTCCTCAAGTCGACTTCAAGCTCCACGAAAACAATCAATGGGTGAACACCAACAGCGCAGAATTGTTCGAAAACAAAACTGTCGTGGTTTTCTCATTGCCAGGTGCATTCACGCCTACCTGTTCATCCACACATCTGCCGCGCTATGAAGAACTGGCGGGTCTGTTTAAAGCACATGGTGTGGATAGTATTTTGTGTGTGTCAGTCAATGATGGTTTTGTCATGGAATCCTGGGCAAGAGACCAGGGGCTGACCGCAGTGCGCCCGATCGCAGATGGCAATGGCAGCTTTACCGAAGGCATGGGCATGCTGGTTGATAAATCTGCGCTGGGGTTTGGCAAACGCTCATGGCGTTATTCCATGCTGGTTAAAAACGGCGTGGTCAGCAAGATGTTCATAGAACCAGATGTAGAAGGTGACCCTTTCCTGGTCTCCGATGCTGACACCATGCTCGACTACATTGCACCAAACGCTGCCAAGCCTGAACAAGTCGCGCTGTTCAGCAAAGTCGGTTGCCCATTTTGTGCAAAAACGAAAGAAGAACTCGATGCGGCTGGTGTGAATTATCTGGAAATGCCTTTGGCAGACAATGTGCGTCAGCGTCTCTTATCCGCTGTTGCAGGCAAGGGTACTTCACCTCAACTGTTTGTTAATGGTGCCTTGATAGGTGATGGTACGGCCATCAGCGAATGGATTAAAGCACGTGCCTGAGCACGCACCTGATAATGCCATGGAGTTCGCTTGCCCTGCCTGGCGAACTCCATACTCTTTCACCCTTGCTGGCTGAAGTAGTCCCGTCTTACGTCTTTATGCCTGCGCCGCAATCTGGCGCAGTGCCTGTTCAAATACCTCTGGTGGCTGACCGCCAGAAATCAGATGACGTTCATTGATGATGATCGCTGGTACTGAACTAATGCCTTGCTGCTGATAAAAACGTTCTTGTTCGCGTACCTCGGCAGCATAGGTGTCTGAGGCCAGAATACGCGCCGCCTCTTCAGTATCAAGCCCCACCTCACCCGCAAGACGCACCAGAGCCTCATGCGAAGCCGGGCTTTCACCCTTGCTGAAATACAATTCAAACAGCGCCACTTTCAAGGCATGCTGGCGACCTTGCAATTCAGCCCAATGCAGCAAGCGATGCGCATCGAAAGTATTGTAGATGCGGCTGCGTGCAGCCATATTGAATTGAAAACCCAGCTCTGCACCACGCGCGCGTATGGCTTCGCGGTTCTTGGCAGTTTGCTCAGCTGTCGCACCATATTTTTCTGCCAGGTGCTCTGCAATATCCTGTCCTTCCGCTGGCATTTTTGGGTTTAACTCAAAAGGCTGGAAATGCAGTTTGACATTGACGTCTTCGCCTATCCTGTCGATTGCCTGCTCCAGTGATTTCAATCCGATGATGCACCAGGGACAAGACACATCAGACACAAAATCTATCCTGATCTCTTTACTCATTTTTCTATCGCTTTCCGCCACCCGCCTGCGCGCCGCAGCTATCAAATGTCTGGCAGCTTAAGTACCAGTATGAGATCACATATGTGCGCATTTGTTGTCAAATCAAGGGGTAACGGCAGCATGCTGTCATCCCCGCCACTACAAGTTGCTTTCTCAAATTGTTCAGTCTTAATCAGGAAAGCACATCGCCAAATGTGGGAGCTTAGGGCTACAGGATGCCACACCCAGATTTTGACAGAAATAGCGCGTCCATCAGTATTGCTAAATTCCTAGTCCCGGTGAGCGGTAGCATGTTTTGTGAGATTGGGATAGGACTGGAATTCGCCTACGAATAGCTTCTTTCGCATGCGTCAGCGGCGGGATTTTTTGAGGCTGCTCATCGCAAATTTCTACAAATAAAATATTCCATGACTAGCAAGTCCCATTCTCATACGAAAATACTATCATCATTAGTTTCAGGCTGAAGTTGCCCACTGATACCAAATCAGTTTATCGGCAACATCGATTGCTATACTTCGTTCATTCCACTCGTCTTGAAATAAAAGCCCTTCACGCCATTGTGCAGGATGAGGTAGTTCAATGTTGGCGAACTGTTTCAGGTGACGACCAACTTCAACATGGTTTGCCCAATACGCCGGAATAACAATCGCTCTTGAAATATCTACCTGGCAAGCAAGAAGAAACTGCTTCAAGTCACCATGCTGCTTGTGAGTGGAAATAATGAGTTCCATTTTCGTTTCAGAGCCTGGTCCATCTAATTCATAAGAATCACAGTAAATTCGTTGCATCAGAGACTCATCACAAAGATATATCTTCAACTCAATCAAAATTTTGAGCCGAAATCAAGAAACCCTGAATAAGCGTAGCGAGCGGCGCTAGTTTGGTTTAAGAAGCGCAGCCGTACGCCCGTACGGCGACGTACTTGCAAAAACAGCAGACCCAAAATCGCGCCGCGCTTAGCTTAATCAGGGTTTCGACTAGCGTTGGCGCTCTTTCTCCCATAAAACATCACTCCCGCCAGCAAACCGATTCAACACCCGCGACAACACAAACAGCAAGTCCGACAGACGGTTCATATACTGTCTTGGGGCATCGTTGATGGTTTCGGCATTGCCTACACTGACGATGGCGCGTTCTGCGCGGCGGCAGACGGTGCGGCAGACGTTGGCGATGGCGGCTGCGCGTGAGCCTCCTGGCAGGATGAAGTCTTTTAGCGGTGGCAGGTCCGCATTGTATTTTTCCAGCAGGGCATCGAGCCTTTCTACCTGTGTGTCGGTGATCATGGTGTAGCCGGGGATGCAGAGTTCGCCGCCCATGTCGAACAAGTCGTGCTGTATGGAGACCAGTTCATGCTTCATCTGGTCTGGCATGTCTTCGCACAGCAAGACGCCGATCTGTGAATTGAGTTCATCCACGTCGCCCATGGCGTGCACGCGCAGGGCATCTTTGGCGATGCGGCTGCCGTCACCCAGGCCAGTCGTACCTTTGTCGCCGGTGCGTGTTGCGATTTTTGAGAGTCGGTTACCCATGGCAAATAAAATAAGTAAAGAAGTATGCAAGGATACGGCAAAAGCTGGCCAATGGCAGCATCTATGGTAGCGATGTCTGCCATCATTGCCCTCGCACTTGCTTATCAATATAATCGCGCAATGACACTTATACAATTATTGGCCGCGATCCGCGCTTCCTACATCACTGTACTTTCGGCGGCTGTTGCTCACAACAATGTGCACATTGAGCCGGCATACCGCAATGCAGATGGGACGCTCAGCCTTGATGGCAAGCCTGCCCTACCCTGCCGGGCTGACTGGATACCCAAAGAAGGTGAGTTTGCCGGTCAGTCGCACACGGTAGATGCAAAAACCCAGCTGGAATTTGAGCCTTTTGCGTTTCAATTATCAGCAACTGAGGTGAGCATTACGCCATTCACCTGGGACTGGTTACCCTTGCAGATCAAGGGGCTGTCGCCTGATGTCGCTGAGGCCACGCTAACAAACTGGTTCCTGGCATGGTTTGATGGTGAGGATAACAATCCCAAAAATACAGATGGCGTGTATGGCGTGGTGCACTTCATGTCTGCGATCACGCAAGAGGGCGATGCCTTGCAATTAAGCATCGATCTTGGTTCTGTATCAGAGGCTGCCGTTGAAGATTTGTTATTCAAACTGTCTGATGCTAACGCTGCAAGAATACAGTTGGGATAAGTGCTCACCTGCAAAATGCCAGTTCATGATGCTTCTCTGGCAACCAGCATCTGAGATCGAATTGACCAGGGCAAATTAAATAAGCCAGGAGCGTTGAAAGGATGCGGCAAAATTTGGCCGGACAAAGCATAATAGAGAGCATCAAGACCAGTACGGACCTCATTATGAATCATCCTGCCATTTTGGCGAGTGTCAGAAAGCCCCTGCCCGCCAGTTTGCTGCATGCGCTGCAAGCCTTGCTGGAAGACCGTTGCAGCATCGCCCTGGCGGTGCGTGAGCATCATGGCCGCGACGAATCTTCCTATGACCCCATGCCGCCAGAGGCGGTGGTGTTTGTGCAGAGCACGGAAGAGGTGGCAGAGGTCTTGAGGCTGTGTCATGCACATGATGTGCCTGTGATCCCCTACGGTGCCGGTTCGTCGCTGGAAGGCCATATCCTGGCCCTGCATGGCGGTGTGACGATAGACTTGTCGCACATGAACAGCATGATTGCCGTGCATGCAGAAGATTTGACGGCGACCGTGCAGGCGGGAGTCACCCGCAAGCAACTGAATACGGAGATACGTGATACTGGCCTGTTCTTCCCCATCGATCCTGGTGCGGATGCCAGCCTGGGTGGCATGGCCGCTACGCGCGCCTCTGGCACGAATGCAGTGCGCTATGGCACCATGCGTGAAAACGTCATGGCACTGACGGTGGTGACTGCAGATGGCCGCATCATACGCACGGGTTCACGTGCCAAGAAGTCGTCTGCCGGTTACGATTTGACGCGGGTGTTTGTCGGCAGTGAGGGCACGCTGGGCATTATCACCGAAGTGACGGTCAAGCTTTATCCTTTGCCAGAAGCCATCTCGGCTGCGGTGTGCAGCTTCCCAGACAATGCAGATGCGGTGAACACTGTTATCCAGACCATACAAATGGGCGTGCCGATTGCGCGGGTAGAATTCCTGGATGCGAATGGTGTGCGCGCCATCAATGCACATGACAAATTGAATTTGCCGGTCAAGCCTTTGCTTCTGTTTGAATTTCATGGCACTGAGCATGGCGTCAAAGAACAGGCTGAGCTGGTGCAAGAAATTGCAGCGGCGAATGGTGCCGGAGATTTTGAATGGGCGACCAGGCCGGAAGATCGTAGCCGCCTGTGGGCGGCACGGCATAATGCTTATTTTGCGCTGCTGCAAATGCGACCAGGTTCACGTTCGATTTCTACCGATTGCTGCGTGCCGATTTCACGTCTGGCGGAATGCATCAGCGAAACCCAGATTGATTGTGAGAACCATGGGGTCACCTATTCCATCATCGGCCATGTCGGTGATGGCAACTTCCATGTATTGATGCTGGTGGACCCGGATAGCGCAGAAGAAATTGCGGTGGCAGAATCCATCAACCAGCGCATGGTGACGCGCGCAATTTCAATGGACGGCACCTGCACTGGTGAGCATGGCGTGGGCATACACAAGATGGGATTTTTGATTGAGGAACACGGGGCAAATGCGATACACATGATGCGTTTGCTCAAGCATGCGTTTGATCCCAGGAATATTTTAAATCCCGGCAAGATTATTGCGTGGGATGAAGCTGAAGAATAATCGAGATCGTATTCAAGTTATTTAAGTCAAGACCATTCACCACAGAGACACGGAGTCACAGAGGTAGCACAGAGAAATTCCAAGGGAAACAATATGGCTAAGCCTGTGTCGCCCTCGCCAATTACCTGCACTACTCACGTCGCTCACTTATTGTCGTGGCAACTGAAACACCAAACAGAACACATCAGGAAGAGTAGAGTATGGCAACACGATTACCACCGGTACATGCATTATCTGCTTTTGAAGCCGCGGCGCGGCATAGTTCTTTTGCGGTAGCGGCAGAGGAGTTGTGTATTACGCCTTCTGCATTGTCACACCGCATACGTTTATTGGAAGAGCATTTGTGTGAACGCGTATTTGTACGCGAAGGGCGCAGTGTCACGCTGACTGAATTTGGCCGCCGTTATCTGGACGTGGTGCGAGTGGCCTTGCGTACCTTGTCTGATTTTCCGCTGCCGAACAAGGTGACGCAAAGCCAGTTGCGCGTCAAGGTGACGGTACCGCCGACCTTTGCGCGCTATATGTTCATGCCGCGTCTGGCCAGTTTTACAGATGCCCATCCTGAGATAGAAATTGAAGTCTATCTGTTTGTGCCTTTGTATGACCTGAGCCTGTCAGAAAGCGATGTGGAAATACGGTTCGGCGCAGGCGAATACCCAAATCTGGTGACGAAGAAATTGTTTATCGAACCCAGTTTCGTGGTTGCCAGCCCGGCTTACCTGAAGACTTTGCCACCGATACAAAGCCCGGCAGATTTGCGCCATGCAAGGCTCTTGCGTTCAGCCCTGGAACCTTGGCAGCCATGGTTTGAAGTTGCTGGACTGGACTGGCCAGAACCAACTACGGGCTTGCGTGTTGATGACCTGGGCCTGCTGCTGGAAGCAGTCAAGCATGGTCACGGCATAGGTCTGACCCGTCAGCAGTTTGCCCAGGACATGATCAGTCGAGGTGAAGTGGTCAGAGTGCTGGATACGCAGTTGGCGACACCACCGCATGCCTATTACCTGGTGCATGAGGCACAAGCCAATATACGACCCGAGGTGCAATTATTTATAGACTGGATGCAGGCGACATATCAGCAGGTGTAGGCTGACTTCATTGGATTGGGGGCCGCGACTGCACTCCTCTCCCATTTTTTTCAGCTACACGACCTTGCTGCTCTCCTTGCCCGACTGCCCTATCTGCTGCTGCAACAACAACCATTTATCCAGCGGCATGGGGCGGGCGAACAGGAAGCCTTGCATGGAGGCGCAGCCATTGGCGATCAAAAATTCTGCCTGTTCCTTGGTCTCTACCCCTTCTGCCACTACCCGCAATCCCAGATGCGAGGCCATCGATAGTATGGATTGCACGATGGCCGTACCATTCGCATCATCCGGCGTGTCTTGCACAAAGCTCTTGTCTATTTTGAGTTCATACAGAGGCAGGCGTTTGAGGTAGGCCAGGCTGGAATAACCGGTGCCAAAATCATCTATTGAGAAACGGATGCCCAGGGTGGTCAACTCCAGCATGCGGGCGATGGTGTCTTGCAGGTTATCGATAAGAAGGCCTTCAGTGACTTCAAAGATCAGGCGCGTTGGCGGTGCACCTGTATATTTCAATACACGCCTGACCTTGTTGACAAAGTCAGGCTGGCGGAATTGTTTAGGGCTGACATTGACGGAGAGCGGTATGTCCCAGCCTGCAGCCTGCAATTGCAGCAAGGCCAGGCAGCCTTGTTCCAGCACCCAGTCACCCAAGCGCAAGATCATGCCTGATTCTTCTGCAATCGGGATGAAGAGTGCAGGTGAAATGAAACCGCGCTCAGGATGTATCCAGCGCATCAGCATTTCACCGCCAACTGGTTTACCCAGCCTGTCGACCTGTGCCTGTATGTACATGTGCAAATGCCCACCAGAGATGGCTTCGCCCAGCTCTCTTTCCATGGTCAGCCTTTGTTCGACCTCGGTTTGCATGCCGGTTTCATAGAAGGCGATCTGATTGCGGCCACTGCTCTTGGCACGATACATGGCGGTATCCGCTTCGCGCAGCAAATCATGAGAATTTTGATTTTCGCGCGGCAGCAAGGTGACGCCTATGCTGCAGGTGGTGCTGTATTGCAGGCCATTGATATCAAAAAACTGTGAGATTGAATGACGGATTTTCTCTGCCACGGCTTGTGCCGCATGGGCACCAGCCACCACATCATTGGAGATATGGCATAGCAGGACCACAAATTCATCACCACCGATATGTGCCACTGTATCGACTTCACGCAAGCTGCTACTCAGCCTTTGTGCCACCAGGGTAAGTAATGCATCACCCACGGCATGGCCGCGTGCATCATTGATGTATTTGAAGTGATCGAGATCAATGAAGAGTACGGCGCTGATCATATTGCTGCGCCTGGCCGTGGCCAGCAAGATGCTCATGCGGTCCAGCAGCAGGCGGCGGTTGGGCAAACCTGTCAGGACATCGAAGTAGGCCAGTCTGTGGATATGCTCTTGCGCTTTCTTGCGGTCACTGATGTCACGCCCGGTCGCAACCCAGTGACTGAACAGGCCTTGTTCATCTGCCAGCGGTACGACATCGGCCTCCATCCAGAATTCACTGCCGTCATGGGTATAGCATATCAATTCTATGTGCACGGATTCAAAGGCAATCAGGGCTTGATTGAGTCTGTCAATCTCTGTTGACTGGGTGCGTGGGCCTTGCAGGAACGCCGGGGACTTGTCTATTACTTCTTCGCTTTGAAAACCGGTCTGGCGCACGAAAGCATCATTCACAAAAACGATTTTGAGATGCCTCTTTCCGGCAGGGTCGACATCCACCTTGATGATCATCACGATGTCATTCAAACGGGCTACCGCTGCAACGATGAGGCGCAATTCTTCATTTGTCGCTTTCAAGGATGCCTGCCCCTGCTGCAAAGAGGCGGTGATGATGCGCTGGTGTTCGAGCGAGTTATCCAGTCTTTGCAAAAGCACGCCACAAGAAATCGACATGACTGCCGCAATGAAAGTGAAATTGATCGTCACCACCACCAATTGCATGAAGGGGTGTGAATCAAAGCCATACACATGCAAATTCGCATCGGCGATATACCCAACCACCAGCATGCTGACCGAAGCCAGCAACAGGGCTTGCATGGCCAGGCGCATATTCAGCAGCAAGGAGGTCAGTACCGGAAAGGCCAGCAGATAAATCAGTCCGGTCAGACCAACCTTGATAAGGAACCAGACGCCTAGTAAATACAGAAACAGCAAGAAGTTCCAGGCCCGCTGTTTATAACTCAAGAAAGGAAGACGCCAGATGGTGGCGATCCAGGCCAGGGCAAAAATATCGACTACCACGACCGACCACAGGTTTTCGCTGATGGCCAGGACGATGCTTGGGATGGCGGTTGCACCACCCAGTGTCAATACAAAAAATAATATCGCCGACAGCACTTGCTCGCGCCACTGGTGCGCTTCACCCAGTGCCGGAGAGTTTGCCATGTAGTTACTGCGGATGAATTGAAAAACAGTCACAAATGCTGTCCTTCTGTCATTACATCACGAAACAGGCCAGGCTCAATTCAGCGAGCCAGATCAGTAATACTATACCAACATTTAACTACTTAAACAGAAATTAATCCTAAGCCGGTAAAATGCCACAAAAATGCATTTCCTTTTAGCAATATTGTGACTTTATCGCCTTAATTCTATCTTGTTTTCCTGGTGTCAGGCCTGCCCATATTGGTAGCAACATACCTGCAGTTTTGATTTCACGCAGGCACAGACTACAAGCACAAGTCAATCGACGTTCTTGCCAGCAGAGGCACACCATAAAGCAAACCACTGTTCACGGCTGAGGCGAATGGTAGTTGCAAGAACGGCTTCCTGAATTGCTGCTATACGTCCAGATCCGGTTAATACCAGTGGCCTGGAGGGATGTTGCAAAATCCACGCAAGCGCGACCGTGGCAGTGCTGACATCAAGTTCAGCAGCGATGCGTACCAACACGGCACTGATACGCTGACTGCGTTCATCTTGCTCACTTAATGGGCGAAATAAACTACCACCACCAAGTGCCGACCAGATCATCGGTGCCATGTGCAGACGCTGGCACAGATCAAGTGTGCCATCATGCAAAGCCTGCATATGCAATAAGGATAATTCAACTTGATTGGTAACCAGAGGGACGCGAGCTGCCAGCAATTCAAACTGGCTATTGGTGAAATTGGACACGCCAAAATACCTGACCTTGCCACTCTCTTGCAATTGCCGGAAAGCGCCCGCTATTTCATCCGCATTCATCAGCGGATCTGGTCTGTGTATCAGCAGTAAATCCAGTTGCTCTATCTGCATTGCACGCAGCGACTGTTCAGCCGAAGCGATGATGTGCGCTGCACTGGTATCGTAATGCTGCATGCCATGTGCAGGCCGGTTGTTGGAGACCAGCTTGATGCCACATTTACTGACGAACTGGAATTGATCCCGCAAATGCGGTGCCAACGCGATAGCCTCGCCCAAGAGGCTTTCACTTTGGTAATCGCCATAGATATCGGCCTGGTCTATGGTAGTGACACCCAGAGCCAACGCCTGCTCCAGAAAAGTTACTCTTTGCTGCGCAGACATTTGCCAGCTCCCCAAGCGCCACAAACCCAAGACGATGCGGGAAAATTCAGGGCCATTCGGGGCGATGTGCAAACGCGGGCTGCTCGTTGACATACTCATGCTTGTTGTACCTGCTGTAAAGTGGCGATCAAATCATCCCGTGTGGTAAAGCCGGAAGCCAGCATATGCAGCGCCTCATTATGCACCAGCAAGAGGGCCGGGAAACCGCGTATGCCCCAGCGCTGGGCTTGTTCAAAATGCTCTCTTGTGTCCGACATCGCCATGGGTGAAACAAGGGTCTCGGCAAAACTCTGGGCATCAAAACTGTCGTCACCTTCGACCTTGTTCATCGCCTCAACCGCCAGCGCTGACAATACGGCAGTGTCACGCACATCCTTGCCCTCGGCATAGAAAGCATGCTGTATCGCATGAAACACCGCCAACGCTGCGCGGCCAGTATCATCATCCGTCAATGTGCGTGCCGTTACGACAGCACGGCATGCAGGCTCAGTGTCATAGATAAAACCTGCTTGCGACAGGGCTGCACTGTTGAAAGGCAAACCAGTACGCTCAGCCACATGCTGCCAGTGCCCAAGGATAGTAGTTCGCGTCTCGTCATCCAGCACCTGCTTGTTATAGGCACGCAAGCCTCCCATGATCACATCCATTTTGGCACCAGGCAAAGTATCCAGCAAGGCCAGCAATTCCGGCCCGAAGCCATAACACCAGGAACACATGGGGTCTGCGACATAGATCAACTGCGTCATAAGGCAATCTCAGTAAGAAAGTATATGCCATTGTATAGAAACTTCGAAATGGCTGGGTTGAGCAGCTTACAACCTGAAGATCTCTGACCACAAAGACACAGAGATAAGAAAAAGAGAACTGGATTATCGCTTTGCAGAGCCAAGTATTCTATGTCTTGATGTTTGACGTAAATACAAAAAGAAAGAGTCAGCTCCTTTTTGTATTGCCTGCGGTACTATCTAGCTGATACACGAACAATCGGCTAAGTCCTTGAGCTTAAGGAATGTGTCGATGTTTTTCGCAAAAGGCCACCTCGCTGTGGCCTTTTGTGCGTCGGCGGTCAGTTTCATTCATAGCACACCAACATTGAACACATTTCCAATACTGTTTTGTACCTGAAGGAGTAATTGCGGTTTTGCTCTTCGATGACGAATAAGGTCTGGAAGCGGGTCTACTGTTTAGCGATCTGCCAACTACATCCTTGCCGTTCAATCGAGCGACTCCAGGTACTGGCTTAGACCCTTACCAGTGGCAGCAATTTCCGATTTGCCTCCTCAAGACCGGCTGGTGGCTATGGAGAATACCCTCCACGCACTCCACTGTTGTGTGATCACGGTCGTGATGCGCAGATTGGCGACGCGGCGCAAATCGAGGTGCTGTGGGCAACTGCTGTATACGCAGCAGGCCGAAAACAGAGTTGTACAATACCCCCTCCATTGAGCGACTGCGACCACTCAAACTGGACAGACCAAGGGAATGCGGAACCCCAATACCCACACCACATTCGCCCTCAAACGGTTAAATTTCCTTTCTGCTACTGTACAGTATGTCAGGAATAGCTTTGTTGGCCTGGCGCGGGCCTGACGCTGCGAAGCTTTCGTACAAGCATGTAGACCAGTGTCGAGGCGATGATGAGTGTCATGAGTACCTTGGTAGTCTGGTCGCTACTGGTAGCGAGAAATATTGGTCCGTCAGCCACGGCCCAGGCCATCGCAGCACAATTGGCAAGCGCGAGACTCTTTTCAAGAGTTTGCAATTGGCCTGTCCAGCGGCCCTTGATGATCACGCTGATATAGAGCGGGATGTTCAGGGCGATCAGGGCGAAAAGCCAGGGTGCCTGGCGCTGGAGAAACGCTTCTGTATAGGTTAGCGCCTGGTAGGCAGCAGGCGCCGCCTTTCCACCCCAGAAAATGTCCAGCACGCGGCTTGGTTCGGTCAACACATACAGACCGCACACCATGCCGATAACGCCCATCACCAACGCAGCACGCCCTCCGCGAAGGCGGTCAGTTGCCAGTGGCTTCCATTCAGCATCCTGCAGCCAACGGCGGCGCGTCCACGCGCCGATGCCGAACATCACCAACAAAAGGCCTGGCCACCATAGCGACGGAATAACGGTGCCGACCCACCACTGGCCCATGACACTCAATAGGTCCCAGCCGGACTGGATGGGCTGCTGCAAGTGCTTTAGCAAGCCCAAAACCCAGATGGCGGCCAGACCGATGGCGGTGACGCGCAGAAATTTGTGCCCGTCTGCGGGCTCAATAATGGTGAGCGCGGGCAGGTAGCGGGCAGCCACATCTCTGGGATTACCGAAGGCCCGCAGCATGTCGGTGGCCATCGGGGCATCTGCGGCGCGCCCCAAAGCATCGGCGCGATCCTGCATTTGCTCCTGGAGAAGCGCACGCAGTTCAAAAGCCACGTCGTTGCGCAGTTTACGTGGCAATTGCACGGCCACATCGGCTACGTAGCAATCGATGATTTCATTCGCTGTCATGGTGAATCTTCCTTCAGAAGTTGTTCCATGGTTTCGTTCATGCCTTGCCAGCATTCAGCAAGACGCTTGAGCAATATCCGGCCGTCTGCATTCAGCGCGTAGTAGCGCCGTGGTGGCCCATCTTCAATCTTCCATTCGCTGGTCAACACACCCTGTGTTTCCAGTCTGCGAAGCAGGGGGTACAGCGTTCCCTCTTCAATGGTCATTCCCTTGTCGGCCAGGGCCTGACGCAGGGCATACCCGTAGCGAGGCTTCTGCAACTGTGAAAGAGTGGCCAATACCACTGCCCCGCGCCGCAGCTCAAGTTCCAATTTGCCGAAAACATCTGTATTTACCATGCACCACATAGTACTGTGTAAAACACAGTATGTCAATGCTGCGTATTGTGACGCAGTCGCTTTTCGACTACGCCTGTACGACGCCAATACCCACAAACAAGCCATATCCCACCACCTCCCCCCAGAAGCGCTGAGCCGATGAATATGAATAAGGGACACTCTACACATTGGCGAGGTGGCCTTCATCAATAGATTAGTCTCCAGCCTGAAGGGGCATGTGCACTTTCATATACGCGTGGTTGGAAATATGCTGGAGGAAGTTGCGTCTACCATTCGACTAGCAGAGAGTGGGCATCGGCGGCTGACGCGGCATACCTGCCTTAACGGAACAAATTGGATGACCGCGATCAGCCTTTCATGTTCTAAATGCTGTCATTGACTCAAATAGTGTCGCGGAAGTGCGGGAATTGGCGCTTGCCCTGCAAATACAGTAAATCCCGATTTCTCGTGGCTTTTCACATCAACATTATGCATTGATTAACTATACAGAAATCTCACAAAAAAATTACGATTAGACATGAAGTCCAATTCTTGTCAAAGATCACTTCATTTCTCGATCCTGGTTAGCGACATGACGGCGTTCACTTTGCTTCATGAGCTTCGTGAATACATTATGGAAAATGCTGACAGCGATCCGCTTGTTGAGTTGATTCACATCGATGGTGCTTACGTTTCCGGACGTAAACGTAAGCCGCAGTTGAAGGTAGAATCTTTGGTCTATGAGCCATGCGGTGATCAATGATATCAATGTGACGATGAGGCATTGGTGGTACGCACAACATACTGTACTGCGATAAGAAAGCTATGTCGCCTGGAAATAAAATCAGAAACCAAAGACCCAGAGTAAAAGCAGAGATTTCATCTGTTTTTTGCTGTTCTTTTGTTTCTCTTGCCTTTCTCTGTGTCTGGGTGCCTCATTGTTGAGAGGTCTTGATCTTGTTTTTGATCTTGTTTTTGTTAGTTATTTTTGTTTTTTTTGTTGCGCGCACAAAAGCAAAACCCCCGCTTAACTGAATAAGCGGGGGTATGCGGAATAAAAGCCTGACGATAACCTACTTTCACACTGGTTGCAGCACTATCATTGGCGCGTAATCGT
>Ga0187842_1000425_pt1 | contig 21172 bp, 18 predicted proteins | sample SpaLakP09_SKY_41_FD_134514 | JGI IMG/M metagenome (GOLD analysis project Ga0187842, IMG submission 134514) | Oligotrophic lake water microbial communities from Sparkling Lake, Wisconsin, USA - SP09_SKY_41 | ecosystem: Environmental > Aquatic > Freshwater > Lake | place: USA: Sparkling Lake... | reverse complement strand
TCGTGCCTACTTAATTTGTGAAGGCAAGGTGGAGAGCGAGGGAAATGCGGAGTTTCTAATCAATGATCCTGTGGCCCGCGGTCTTTACCTTGGACCACGGTTTTCCATGTAACCGATCGAATCTACTTCCAAATCCCTATCCCTTTCCTTCCAAGATGAGATCAAGGACTTCTTCTGGATTTGCCGCGCGAAGAACAGGCCTCCCTAGCACCACACGACTAGCTCCGTCGCCAAGTGCTTCCCCAACTGTTTTCGATCGCGCCTGGTCATCGGTCTTTGTTCCAGGAGGCCGAACCCCTGGTGTAACAATCTCCCCAACTTTGCCCCATGCTGAGCGCTCCTTTTTTGCCTCGTGGGGACTACAGACAATTCCCGATAACCCAGCTTCCCTAACCAATCCCGATAAGCGCTCAACTGTTTCAGCCACTCCTCCCGTCCATCCCGCAGCGCTGACATCTGCCTCAGTTAAACTAGTTAACAAGGTGATCCCAAGGACCTTCGTCTCAGTCGGAGCTGCGGCCACCGCTGCCTGCATCATCCCCTGCCCACCAGAGGCGTGGACCGTAAGAAACCGAGGGCGCCAGTGCGCCACCGCCGCCACCGCCTGTCCCACCGTATTAGGTATATCGTGAAACTTAAGATCCAAGAAAATGGGGACTTCCAGTTTTTGCAAACCCGACAAAACTTCGCTCCCTCCTCGCAGGTAGAGCTGCAGGCCCACTTTAAATGTTCCCACACGACTTTTCAGGCGATGCGCCCACTGCAACGCCTCTTTGGCCGTATCCACGTCCAAGGCGAGGATCAACTGATCGGGAATCATCCTCACTATCTAATCGGGATCAGCCACCCATGACAATCCGCGCCTACGCTAAAATTAACCTAGACCTTCGACTCCAGAAACGTCGTCCCGATGGATTCCACCCCATCGATACTTTTTTTATTCGCGTCGACGTCGCCGACAGTCTGAATGCGGAGCTAACCACTGACGCAAAACTGTCCCTACAAATCGAGGGAGACAACCAGCTCTCCACAGGAACAGACAACCTTGTTTTACGTGCCGCCCAAGCCTTACATCCTCACGCGCCAACCCTAGGAGCCCACCTCCGACTCAAAAAAGTCATTCCCCAAGGGGCGGGACTAGGAGGCGGAAGTAGTGACGCCGCCGCCGCCCTCTGCCTTCTTCGAAAACTTTGGTCTCTTCCACTCACCGATGCCGAACTGAGCAAGATCGGAGCAGAGTTAGGGAGTGACGTACCCTTTTTTTTACAACCTTATGCAGCGCGCGCTACAGGTCGCGGAGAAATCCTTCAACCTGTCCACTTGACCGGCCTCCCCTGGGCTGTCCTTCTCCATCCTGGCTTCGCTTCCCCCACCGCACTTGCTTACGCCCGTTACGCCCAAAATCCTCAAGCTGGATTCGAAGGTCCACTTCTACGATTACAAACGCTCGGCGGCCAAGATTACGAAATTCGTCCGCGGAACGATCTCGAACCCGCGGTCGAAGAAAAGTTCCTCTGGATATCCTCCGCTCGCGAGTGGCTAGAGAAACAGCCATCGGTCCTCGCCGCGCGGATGAGTGGTAGTGGATCGACCGTCTTTGGTCTGTTTTCTACAAAAGAAGAGGCCGAGCATGTTAGGAAGGAGGGCCGTGGATTTTTCGGGACAGAAACGTGGATTCAAGTCACCCGCCTTCTAGGCGGTCACGAATGAAATTAGCGAAGCTTGAGCGAGATCCGGGATTTAATCCGCGCGGAACGATTCCGATGGATGGCCTTCCCTTTTGCCGCCCGATCCAAGCAACGTTGCAATTCAGGGAAAAGTTTCAGCGCTTCATCCTTTTTCCCAGCTGTGATCAGCGAAAGAAGCTTCTTCTGCGCCAGTCGGGCATTATCCAAAAGACGACGATTCACCACCCGACGCCGAAGGGAAGCTCGGGCTTGTTTTGCAGCAGAAGCAGTGTTGGCCATAACCTCAAATCTTGCCCGAAGTCGGGGGGGGCGTCAATCCATGAACTTACTTCGCCTCTTCATTTCCCTCATGCTCTGGCCAGGGATTTTCGCAACCGCGCTTTTCCTCCACCGATTGATCCTTGGGGCTTGGGCAAATCCTAGCTTCCCTTGGATGGGTTCAGCTGCTTTCGCCTCGGGCCTGCTTGTGGCTTGGGCAGCATTTTTCTTTCTTCCTCGCCCGCGGGGTCTTTACGTCCTCGGACATGAACTTACCCACGCTCTCGCCGTCTGGTGTAGCGGAGGGCGGGTTCACTCCCTCCATGTGGGCAACCAAGGGGGCAAAGTCGTTGCCGATCGCGTTTCCCCCTGGATTAGTCTGGCCCCCTACATTTTTCCCTTTTATCCGTTGGCAGCGGGAATTCTATGGCTGGCAGGGACACGCTGTTGGCCCAATGCCGCTCACTACCCCATCCCCTTTTTGGGAATTTGGGGGGCAATCTGGGGCTACCACTATGCCTTTACCTTGGCTCTCATCCCCACCCGCCAACCCGATTTCCTCGTCTACGGCCGAATCTTTTCTTTAACTCTCATTGCCCTAGGTAACCTACTTGTGGCCGCCCTGCTCACTTGGGCCGCTTTCCGACCCAACCCCGCCAGCCAAAGCCTCATTCTGCTCGGCTCGGAATGGGCATGGACCTATACCCAAATCGTTCATTGGCTCTCAGGGCTACTCTTGCGCTACCTACCCCATCCCGCCTAAATTCATCTGCTCGTGCTCGTCTCCGATCTCATCACTGAAGGCAATCTAATGCCCGACCTCCAAGCAGAGGACAAAAAAAGTGCTTATTCTACTATGCTTCAACATCTTGCAGATAAACGAATTATCTCTAAAGACCTCATTCCGTCCAGTCTACAGGCTTTGCAGATTCGTGAAGATAAAATGACCACCGCCATGGGTGGAGGGTTTGCTTTGCCCCACGCCACCATTCCTAAACTGCCCTCTCTCTGCACTCTTCTCGCACGTAGCCCCAAGGGGGTCTCCTGCGAAGCAATGGACGGCAAGCTCGTTACTATTTTTTTTCTTATTCTCGTCCCGCCCGATCAAAATCAAACTCACTTACAAACTCTTGCCACCGTGGCCAAATTCTTTAATCGGCGCGGTATTAAATCAAAGATCCTCCAGGCCCTCGGCTCAGCAGAAATTCTCGAACTCCTCCGAGCTCCCTAATGTCCCTGCGTGCTGAACTCGAAACGCGGGTCCAATCCTGGGCCGGCGCGAACTTTCCCACTATTGGTCAAGGACCTTGGATCCGAACGTGTGCCGATGCCCGTCATGGCCACTTTCAAACTCACCTGCCCATGGTTGCGGCAAAGCAGACGGGTGGGAATCCACGTGAAATCGCTGCCCGCCTCGCTGAAGAGTGCTTACCCCCTAGCGATTGGGAAAAACCCAGCGTCGCAGGAGCTGGCTTCGTCAACTACCGAGCTACACCCCAAGCCGTTGCCCAAGCCGCGCAAAACCTTCGCGCGAATCCATCCCTTGGAGTCGAGCCCGATCCTCAACCTGAAACCATCGTGGTCGACTTCAGCTCTCCCAATATAGCTAAATCCATGCACGTCGGCCATATTCGCTCCACCCTTCTTGGAGATACTCTCGCCCGTCTGCTCAAACGACTAGGGCATCGGGTCATTCGCATCAATCACCTCGGGGATTGGGGCACTCAATTCGGCAAACTCCTCCTCGCCTACAGGGCCGCAGGTCGCCCCGAAATCTCCTCGACCAACGCCATCCAACAGCTGGAAGAGTTTTATAAACAAGGTCACCAGGAAGCAGAATCTGACCCCCTAAAAATGGATCAAGCCCGCGCTGAACTCGCCGCCCTGCAGTCAGGAGATCCAGAACGAATGCGTGATTGGGAACTCTTTTGTGCGCGCTCCTCCGAGCATTTCCGCGAGGTCTACCAGCGCCTTGGGGTAACCTTCGACCTCGAAAAAGGAGAAAGCTCCTACCACGAGGAGCTTCCTGGCATTGTCGAAGAACTTCTCCGCCTCAAAATCGCCGAAAATAGTCAGGGTGCTGTAGTTATTTCTAACCCTTCTGTAGCCGAAGAGCCTTTTCTTATCCGAAAATCAGATGGGGCGTTTCTTTATGGTACAACCGATTTAGCCGCCCTGCGCTCTCGCCTTCGCGATCTTCATGCCGACCGAATTCTCTATGTTACCGATGGTCGACAGCAACTCCACTTTCGTTGGCTATTCGACACGGCACAGCGCTGGGCCCAGAAAGTCGCCCTAGAACACGTTTGGTTCGGAACCATTCTTGGCCCCGACCGGAAACCACTTAAAAGCCGGGATGGCACGCCCCTCAAACTCGTCGATCTCCTGGCTGAAGCAAAAGAACGAGCCAAAAAGATTCTCTTAGAAAAGAGACCCGACCTCGCTCCAGACCTTCTCGAATCCAAAGCTGAGCTCCTAGGCATCGCCAGCCTTAAATATGCGGATCAGCTGCCCGGGCGTAACTTGGACTATGTTTTCACTTGGGAAAAGCTCCTGGCCTTTGATGGAAACACTGCTCCCTACATCCTGAATGCTTACGTGCGTACCCGAGCGATTTTGCGTAAAGCAGAAATTACCTCCACTCCAGTCCACCCGATCAAGCTAGAGGAAAAGGCGGAAGAAGAGTTGGCTCGCCAACTTCTACTTTACGGGGATGCAGTTGCCCTTGCTGCTAGTGATCGCCGCCCACACCATCTCTGTGGTTATCTCTTCGAAACCGCCAGCATGTACCATCGGTTTTATGAGGCCTGCCCGGTTCTTAAGGCCTCCTCCCCTACCCTGCGCAATTCACGCCTAACCCTTGCTGGGCTTACTGGCGATATTCTCAAAGATGGCCTTGGTCTGCTTGGCATTCCCACTCTCGAAGAAATGTGACCTCAGAACCAACTCCCCGCCTCCCGCCGCAAAGTTAACCCTACGCGCCGACGAAATGGCCTACTTATCGATTCGGTCCGCATCGCCCCAGAGATTTTCTAAACGATAAAAGTTGCGCCGTGCCGAGTGCATCACATGCACCAAGACATCTCCGTAGTCCAAAATAATCCACTGGCTGGCGGAGTTCCCTGAAATTCGATATGGCTTGCGCCCACCCGCTTCCTCCACCCCGCGGTCAATCTCACCGGCAATTGCTTTGAGATGAGGCTCATTATCACCAGAAACAACCAGAAAGAAATCGGCGGGACCACCCACCTTACGTAAATCAAGAATCACAGGGTCTTTCGCCTTCTTCTCCGCCGAGGACTCCCGACAAAGTCGGGCCAACTCCACCCCGCCCACACTCATCGGTAAACCCGACTTCGTCGTAAGGATTTATCCACCGAAGGCAAAACCAAGCCCCTCACCGAAAGCCCCCGTTGCAAACGCCCGCGGATATCGGTAGCCGAGATATCAAGACGAAGAGGAATTGACTTCATTTTCATACGAGCAAGAGGTTGGGCTATTTCGGGGCGGGGAAACACCAGAAACTTCACCAGCCTGCCTAACTCCTTGTAGTTCTTCCAGCGCGGCAGTGTGGACCACTGATCAGAACCTAATATCCAGTACAGCTCCCCTTTCGGTTCTAGGGTCTTCCAGTGGCGAGCGGCCTCGAATGAATAGGAAGGACCCTGCCGGTCAACTTCCCTTGCAGAGACCTTAGCCCAAATCTCCCCATTTAACCCCGAACGCAACCAGTGCAACCGCGCTCGATCAGACGCAATCGGACGAGCTGATTTCAAGGGCGATTGAGAACAAGGTAGAAAAATGACTTGATCCAGAGAGAATACCTCGCGAGCCGCGAGGGCAATGAGATAGTGACCGACATGAAACGGGTCAAACGTCCCGCCGAAAAGGGCTGTCTTCCGCCTCAGAAAATACTCCGATCCACATGAATTTTATCATTCGGGCGCAACCGAATGTCGCGCCCCTGATCAATCTGAATCTCCTTCGCGTTAAACTCCTGCGTAACTCCATTTTGTGTCAACCGTACCTTTCTTCGATTAGCAAAGTCAGTAAAACCCCCGCAAGCTGCCACCGCACCCATTGCGGTAAGATCTTTGGTATAAGGAACCCGCATGGGAGACCGGACCTCGCCCGTCACGTCGACAAACCTCTGTTCCTTTAAATCCACCGTTACGTTTGGATTAGTAAATATCTCATCATTGATATAGGTCGATTCGATTAACTTTTTCAAAGTAACCGTGGTGTTATTGGCGGCCGCTAGACTTCCTATGTGGGGCATGGATATTTTGCCAGCTTCATCAATTTTTACCTCAAAAATACCCTGATCTGCACTCGGCACACCTGTAAGGCGAATAATCAGAGTGTCACCTCCTCGCAAAAGATCGCTAATATCATCCGAAGAAGTACCCGAGATTGCACTGGGCGGAACGATTCCCGACATCGGATCAGGGAGAACTACTGCTGGAGCACCGGTTGGAGCCACTGGATTCTCGATCGGACCATTTGTAGAAAATGCCGATCCCGTGCCTCCCCCTAAGTGGAGCGACTGACTACTGACGACGTTGCATAACGTAATTCCCGCAAGGAAAAGTCCAGGGAGCCATTTCATACGAATACTAAAAAAGATCCTCGTCTTTTGGCGGACGCACGTAAGTAACGCGAGGAGCCGGAACGACAGCGCCATCAATCCCCTCGCTCGGAGCGGCTTCAGATTCGGCGACGGTAATATCTTCCACTACTTCAAGATGCAGGCCATTGGCTGGAGCGACTTCAGCGACAACCTTCGGTTCTTCCACCGCCTTTTTCCGAGACCTCGGGGCACGCTTCTTATAGCCATACTGGGTCGAGTATCCCGCATAGTAGTAGTAATTGTCGTCGGTCTTGATGTTTACATTGTTCAAGATAACCCCGAAAAGTTTACCACCCACCTCTTCGATAACCCGCTTGGCCCGCTGGGAAACATTTCGAGGATAGCGTCGATGCTGAATCAAGAGAAGAGTCACATCGACCTCCTGACTAATGACCGAGGCATCACTAATTCCGAGCACAGGCGGCGAATCCACAACGATGACATCGTAATTCACCCGACATATCTCCAAGAGGGAGGCAAAGCGGGCACGACTAAATCCCCCCAAGTCTTCAGGTCCGAGACTTCCCGCCGTCAGCATCTCCAAGTTCGGCACCGAGGTGGATTGAATCAGCTCATCCAAAGAGGCCTGACCCGCCAGAAATTCCCCTAGCCCTAGGGTGTTCTCCAAGTCGACTGCCCCGTGCATGGAAGGCCGCCGAATATCAGCGTCGATAATCAGCACCTTCATTCCGCTCTGAGCACACACCCAAGCTAAATTAAAGGAGGTGGTTGATTTTCCTTCTCCAGGCCCGCCACTAAGCACAGTAATCGAGCGCGCGACTTCCCGCGCACCCGTGAGATTCAGTTTCGCACAGAGGATTCTATACCCCTCAGTAAATCGAGAATTTGGATCATCTTTCGTTAAGAATTTTGCCCCCTTAGGAATAACTGCCAGAACGCTGATGCCTAAATGACGCTCGACGTCATCCATCGTCTTAATACTCGTGTCCAAATACTCAATGAAAAAGGCCAAACTCAATCCAAGAACAAGTCCGACCACCAAACTCAGAGAAAGATTCAGCTTTAAGTTTGGCTTGATCGGCTTTACCCCAGGCTCTGCTCGGTTGATAATTTGCACCGGTCGAGTCTCAATTCTGGACTCCACCGACTGCTGGCGATAGCGCGAGGTGAGGACTTCCAAGAGCTGGCTCTGCGTTTCGAAATCACGTCGCGCCTCGTTATAGGGTGCTAACCGATCGGTGCGATCTTCCCGCAGTTGCCCCCTCAAATCAGTAACTTCTTTCTCCAACCCCTCTACTTTCGCCTGGGCCACACTCAAATCGATAGCCAGAGCACGGCGAATTCCTGTAACCAGTTTGTTCAACTGGTCTCGACGTTCACTCACCACCCGGATAGCTCCTTGCATCTCGGGGTGCTTCTTGCCGTACCCCATCTTCTGCATTGAGGCAACATTTTGCAGGGCTTGCAGATACTGCTGCTTGGTCGAAGCGGTGGTCGAATCCTCTAATTGCAAGGCAGGCAAAGTCGACTCCAGTTGCTCAATACTTAAATCGGCGACCTTCTCCAGTCGGACCTTTCGCGAGATCATATCGGCCCGTAACTCACTTAGCATCGATTCCTTCCTCTGGATTTCCATATCCGACAAGGTGGTTGACTGAACCTGGGACGAAGCGCCAGGCAACTCATCAATTTTCAAATCTCGCCGTAGGGTCTCAATCCTCGCCGCCGCCTCCTGTACGAGCTTCTTCTGCTTTTGCACTTCCCCATCCAACGCCTTAAGCCCCGAATCGCTACGCCCTGTGATTTCGCTCCGCCGAAACTCTTCATAAGAATCAGTAATCGTGTTGGCATACAAAGCAGCCTCTTCAGGCTTTACGCTAGTGCAAACAACCTCGATCAGCTTGGTGTTTCGAAAGGGTCTCACCTCAAGATAACTTTTTCGGAAAATCATGAACGCCTGATCATCGTTAAGCGAACCATCCGGCAGTTCCATCGCTTTCGCAAGACGATTGGCTACCCCAAGTTTCGTGATCACTGGATAGAGAACCTTTTTGCTCTGGATCATCTCGAACTCCGTCTGAAAGAAAATCGGATCAAATCCATCAAAACTGCTCGAAAATACTTGAAGATCCTTGTTCTCTTTTTCTACCCGAAGAACGGCGGAAGACTCGTAAATTTTTGGCTGCAGTTTGGTCACCACAAAACCTGTGACCATTACTAAAACAATAATTGTAACTGAGGTCGGCCATCGGTTTTTAATTACCCGCCAAAGATCGTTAACATGAAACGCAGCCTCACTTGCATTCGCTACACCTGCCCCATACCCGTAGGCTGGCGGGCTCGATGGGATCTCGTTCACTAAGCCAAATTACTTGTAGTTAGGAGATTATGCAATCAGTAGGTTCCTCGAACCCCCAAGTAAACTTGATTCCTAGTATAACTCCCTCCATTCCCATTATTTAGATCAAAGTAGGATCCGTAGTTTGTATAGCTCCAACCCAGCTCCGCCGATAGATAAGGGAAAATTTCATAAGCGAACTTACACTGGTAGGTAAGAGTCGTTTGCTGGCCACTTCCTTGGTATGAGCCAGAGACGGCTATACTTTGTGCCTCAGTTAGTTGAGGAGTGAAGACGGCAACATTGAGAAACAAGCTCTGAATCACCGAAAGCCTCTCAGTGAAGTAGTGATCCCAATTCGCGTTAATCGTGTAGGCCTCAGAATCGGAGGATGTGGCTAGATTGGACTGTTGGACTGCGACTGAAAGTCCACCCGAAACAAAGCTTCTTTGATCATAGTTCCAAGTCGAACTAAGGGAGGCAAAAGGAAAGGCCCCGATTTCCAACTCGCCACTCCCCAGCCCTCCCGCAGAAATTGTCGAACTACTATCGGACAAACCATAATTGTCGTTCAACTGAATACCCGCGCGCCCACTGAAGGTTATCGTCGGAGTGAACGTCTGGTCTGCACCTAAAGAGAACGAAACCTGCTGATTGTCACGGAAGCTCTGATCATTCTCGTAATCGTAGAGCTGATAATCAAAGGTGAATGTTCCCACCGTTTCGGGAGAAAAATCTAATCGGAACTGCTGGAAGGCTCCATTATTCATATAATTACTTGTACCCGCGCTTCCCGAGGTAATTCCACCCGCATTATTATAAGTAGCCGCTCCATCGGAATTTAAAATCGAGTTGTTCCATCGTGTGATCATCGCCAAACAGTCCGTGACTCGATAATCAGCTTGGATCGTTCCTAGATTATTAATAAAACCCTGTGTATTTGTGACAGGCGCTAAACCGACTGTGACCAGGGTCGCTATAGGCTGTTCACTATACACAAAATTATCCGAAATCGTCAGGCTGGTCCGCGGGTCAAATGCATAGGTGTGACGTCCAATAAAAGCCTGACTGTACTGCAGGTCATAGGACTGGTTGATGCTGGGAAAATACGTTCCAGTGAAATCATAGCGGAGAGCTAAGTCTGCCTGTAGCCCAGTATAATTATATCCGAGCGAAGGCTGGACGCTGGAATAAGTTGAGGAGGCCACATCCGAAGATGACTGGTACGTTTGGGTTAGCGGATTACTGTCGTACCCCTCGCGCAAAGCAACCGTCGCCGTAAACGGCTTGGTCCCCTGCTGCCCAGCGGATCCCTGAATTTGTGCTGATAAATTTCCAGCCGAAAATAAAGCTACGCCAAGAAAGAGAAGCTTAAAAGTAAGTCGTGTCTGGTGTGGAGGAGCTTGACCGTCTGCCATCTACCAATTCTTGTACTTCTCAAAATTATTTCAATGCAAACACACCATATGTTGTGCAAATTTGCCGACGACTGTCTAATAACTTGTGCTTAATTTCCTTAAAAATAATCCAAAACCATAACCCTCAACTAGTTCCACCTTTTTTGAATGGAAAGAAGTAAATATTCGTTGTTTGGAGGTAAAGAAGTGGCAAATGCCTGAGGTAAGTCGGGTGCTTTTTGGCGACGAATCAAGTCAGCCCATGCGCTCCACTCAGAATTTTCTGCCATCATTTGGCTATACATCTTCACATCCGAACTTGCTGGCGTGAAAAGTATACTGAAAACAGGGGTCACCCGATCATGAATTTTGAGAAAATCCTCGCGTGTAGAGGGTATCCACAAAGTGGGTCGATCAGTATACCACGCCTCAGCCGCAGGAAGATCGGAAGCCTGCAACTCCCCAGGCTCAAACCATGAACGAATATACAAAAAAATAGGCGGATAAGTGGGGGGATAGTTAAAAGGAGCAGGTTCAGGTAGCACCAAACGAGAAAGCGTAGGCCAGCACGCCAAGGTGGCGACAATCATGGCGAATAACTTCCCCAATAAATCAATCTGCAACCTCCACCGCTCGATAATAATCCAAAGATAGGCTGAACCGTAAACACAAGCCACGGGGAGCAGAACCAAAAGCAAAGAATTCTCCTTCGACTCATTCCCCCGATAGATAAACGCCGCAGCTAAAACGAGAGTTAAAAGTGTTACCCCCCAAACATTTCTTCCCTGTGCGGCTGAACTTTTTCGGAATCCATGCATCATTGCGATCAAGGCCAATGTTCCTGCTACCGCACTACCGCAAAGTGCAGGTCCTTGCGAAACAAGTGAAGTAAGCCCACGCAGTATTGACCCCCCGACTCGCCGCCAGACATCCGTTTTATCTACGTCGAAGGTGTAGGTTCTCCAAACCATGTTACCTGGGTAGTTCCCCGAATCCGCGAGGAAATAAGCCCAGTTCAACCCCAACGGATTCCCCGTGATCAACCATAACCGTCCCATCCAAGCTAGAAAAAGGGCGAGACCGATTGACACTCCTAGCAAAAGCCACCACCGACCCTGTTTCAAGAAGTAGAAACAAAAACAGGTGAAAGCCAGCACGGGCCAAATTTGAATCATCTGCACCAGAGGGGTTAAGCCGAAAACCAAACCAGCCAATCCCACCCATAAGCCTCCCCCTTCTTCAGCTCCACCCTCCTCAAGGCTCTCCCCCTGCTGACAACCGCGAAATAGAAGATATCCCGAGAGCGCATAGAGGAAGATGACAAAACACGATAATCCACCTCCTACCGTCTGATCCCATACCGATGCACTCCCCGCAAAGAAAACCACCGCTAAGGCACCTGTGCCGACATCGAATTGACGCGCCGCCCAACTGTAAATAGAAAAACTCGCGCCTAGCAAAAAGAGCACATTCAAAACCAGCACCATATAGTCGGCAGGATAAATCCGGAAACCCTTCACATTATCTGGTGAAAGATCAAATTTGACCAAGGAGGTTAACTGCCCGCTTTTAAAAAAAGCTCCTAGAACCAGCGGGTAAAGTGGGGGATTTAAAGTTTCAGGAAAAGCACTTACTGAAGGTGCATCATTGCCCATTTTTGCTCGGATCTGCCAGAGCGACAAGGGACGAATGAATTTTGTCGTAAAACCATTTCCCGTCGATAGCTGACGAGCCTGCTGAGCAAGATCCATTGCCTCAACCGTCTTCAAGCCGTTAAATTCTCGAATTCCTATCCAACCCGCCAACCCCGCTAAAATCAAAAATAGTGCGATCCGCACCAGCCAAAGCCGAATCGGACCCGCCTCCACACTATAAACCCAATCTTGTAAGCTGCTCACTTCTTTTTCCCTTTGCGAGGTTTCGACTCTGCCAGCTTCCGATGAATTGTGCGACGGTGAATTCCTAGCTGTTCCGCCGCCGCCGTCACATTCTGCCCTGTCTGAATCAAGGCACCATGGATTGCCTCAAGTTCTAATTTCTCCAGCTTCCCTCCAGAAGTAAGCATCCGCCCGGTCGAGCCCCGGCCCGTTTGCCTTAGCGAGGCAGGCAGATCAGCCGCCTCGATCTTCAATCCTTGAGACAAGACCACTCCATGCTCCACCGCCGTCCGCAACTCACGCACATTCCCGGGCCAGCGGTAATCACAAAGAAGCCCCAGACTCTCTCGGCTAAACTCTAGACTGGGCTTCCCGTTTTCTAGTGCATACTCCTTGCGAAAATGCTCGGCCAGAATCGGAATATCCTCCGCTCGGTCCCGCAAAGGTGGCATGAGAATCTGCACCACTCGAATCCGAAAAAATAAATCCTCTCGAAAAGTTCCTTTTTTTACCAGCGCCTCCAAATTACGATTCGTCGCCGCGATCAGACGGACATCCACCTCCATTAACTTATTTCCCCCCACCCTTTCCATTGCACGCTCTCCGAGAACACGCAGAAGTTTGACCTGAGTCGAAGCATCGATCTCCCCAATCTCATCCAAGAAGATCGTTCCTCCTTGAGCCTGTTCAAACCGCCCGATTCGACGCTCAACCGCTCCGGTAAAAGCTCCTTTTTCATGACCAAAAAGCTCGCTCTCCAAAAGTTGCGGAGAAAGCGCCGCACAATGCACCGCTACGAAGGGGGCGTTTTTCCTCGAGCTCAGTCCATGCAGTGCTCGTGCGACCAACTCCTTTCCTGTACCACTCTCCCCTTCGATTAAAACACTCGCTTTTGAGTCCGCGACTTGCCGAATCAGCTCCAGTACATCCTTCATCCCCGCCGAACCCCCCAAAATCCGCTCTAGGCCAAAGGACCGCTTTAGCTCCGCTCGTAACTGAACATTCTCCTTTTCCACCTGCACCGTCCGAACCGCTCTGCGTAATAAAACTTCCACCCGATCCAAATTCAACGGTTTGGTCACATAATCATAAGCTCCTTGCCTCATCGCCTCGACAGCACTTTCCACCGAGCCATACGCCGTCATCACTACACAGACTGGGGGGGGTCGTTGCGCTCGGCACAACTCCAAGATTCCTAATCCACTCTCATTTCCCAAACGCAAATCAGTTAAGACCGCATCCATCGGCTCAGCTAAAAAAAGGGTCTTGGCCGAATTCAAATCCGCCGCCACATAAACTTCAAACTTATCCGCCAACCCACGACGCAATGCATCACGTGTATTTTTTTCGTCATCTACCACCAGCAAATTAGGTTTCTTTTCGGTCACAACTCTTTCTCCCCCTTCTCAACTTCTCCTGCTTCGAGCAAGTGAACACGGCGCTCATGCAGAGGAATGCGCAGAGTCACCACCGTGCCTTTTCCCACCGAACTCTCCAACTGTAGACTCCCACCATGCTCCCGGGCAATCCGCTGGACAATCATCAACCCTAAACCCGTGCCACCGTGGCGTGTCGTGAAAAACGGTTTGGCCAAATGCGGTAGATCATCCGCTTGAATTCCTGGCCCATAATCCTGACATGCCCAAACTAAAAAGCCAGGCTCTCTCTTCACCGTGAAGCAAATCATTCCTTTTTCCGTCGAGGCCTGAATCGCATTGCGTAATATATTATAAATAGCCTGCTTCATCTGATCTCGATCCATGGGGACCGTTCCCACATCTTTTACTATCACCTTCTCAAGAAAAATCGCTCGGTCCTCCAATTCCACCCGTAGAGGCTCTAGTGCTTCTGCCAATACCTTCTCGGGATCCTCCACCGTCTTCTGCAAGGGTTGTGGCCGAATCGCCCGCAAAAATTGGGTGATCAGGCCATCTAATCTTCGAATCTCCTGCTGGCAGACGTGAAGCGACTCTTTGATTTTTCCTGCGGGAGACTCCTCCAAGCCTTTTAAATCTTTCTCCATAATCTGCAGATGAAGGTGAAGACTGTTTAAAGGATTGCCGATTTCATGAGCCACCCCCGCCGCCAAAAGAGTCAAGGCCTCCAACTGCCCCGTCTCCAACGCTTGCTTGGTTTCCGCCCGACTCTTAGTCACATCATGAAAAATCACCGCATGAATCTTTCCATGCCTCCCACCGATCTGCACAGGTACAAGATAGTAGTCCAAAACTCTTGCTTCGGGATAGTCCACCTCAAGGGTTCCTGAAGAAACTTGGTGATTTTGCAGAAGGGCAATCCAGTCCACCCCACGCAGACTACGCTGCAAGCTCCAACCGCCCGCTTCTGCGTTCTCTGGAAGGGCTAAGAGTTGGCCCGCCGCCCGATTCCAGTAGGTCAACCTCCCCTCATCATCCACTACCGCAACTCCCTCCTGCAACGTGTTAAAAATCGTCTCGAAAAAACCCTTGTCCTCCGCCAGTCGAGTCAGCTGGGTTTGCAAAGCCTCAGGCGTAACCCGATTCGCCCGCTCAATCACCTTCTCGAAAAAGGATGACCTCATACCAATCTACTCTCCTAACTCAAAACCAACGCTTCGATTTAAGCCATGCCCCTGTGCCAATCATCAGAGCCAGAGTCACCGCGATTAAAATAAAATAAGCGTGCGGATGATCGAGTTCAGGCATGGCACGAATATTCATACCATACCAAGAACCTAGGACTACAGGAGGAATGGTGATCGCCGTCAAAGCCGTCAGCACTTTAATTCCCTCATTCGCTTCGTGGGCCGAGCGGTTGGTGTAGACATCGAATGCTACCATCATTCGATCGTTACAGCCCTGCAGACGCTCGTCCACGCGGGTCAATGCGTCCTGCACATCTCGAAAATAGGGCAACATCAAAGCACGCACTAACTTTGACTCTCCTCGCGATAACCGCGAGATCACTTCGCGTTGCGGACGCAATGTTTGACGCAGAATTGATAGCCGACGACGCGCTCGGAGAATTCGATTGGAAAGATCTTCGCGCCGCCCACCAGCCAATGCCTTGTCTTCCACATCCTCCATCTCTCCCGTCAGGGCCTCGACCACTGGCAAATACGAATCGGCTACATGATCCAAGACCTGATGAGCTAAACGATCCGCCCCGCGGGCCTGTGGGGCAGTTCCCTTAATTAATCGATCCTGAAGCAAAGTAATCCCCGGGATTTTATCAAGGTGGTATGTCACCAAAAACTCTTTTCCCAGGAAAAGATTGAGCTCAGCAATTTTTAAAGTCTTTTCTGTAGTCAGCCCCACACTATGCATGATCATATAAAGATAATCTTCATAATCCTCAATTTTGGGGAGCTCACTCAGAGTCAAACAGTCTTCAATCGCTAAAGGATGGAACTCAAATAAACTCTCCAGAACCCCCTTCGTTTCCTCAGGAGTGGGAGCGGTCAGGTCGATCCAAAGAATTAGCCCCTTATCCGCCCGGGCTAAGCGTAAAGCTTCCAGCTCAAGGTTATGACTAACCAGGCGGCCCTCACTAAAAACAAAGGATTCAATCACCGTCATATCTTCGCTCGATTCATGACTTTCGTCCAAAGTTTTCCGCTCCGCCCAACATCCGCACTAGATTCTATGAATTGCCTTGGTAAGATCAATTCTCGTGAAAAAGCCTGTTCTACTTCTCATTCGTGACGGTTGGGGGATCAATCCGGCAGGCAGGCAGGGCGCCGCCCTCCAAGGAGATGCCACCCTTCTGGCCTCGACCCCAGTGCATGATCAGCTCTACGCCACTTACCCCCAATCCCGACTCCAAGCGAGCGGACTCCAAGTCGGCTTGCCCGAGGGCCAAATGGGAAATTCCGAGGTGGGACATCTCAACCTCGGCGCAGGTCGCATCGTCTATCAAGAACTCACCCGCATCAATCTCGCCATTCAAGATGGCACTCTCAACCGTAACCCTGTCCTTCAGGAAGTTCTCCAAGCCTCCCATGGACACCGCCTCCACTTGATCGGCCTTGTTTCTGATGGCGGGGTTCACTCGCATATCGAACACCTTCTCGCTCTTCTTACCATCGCTTCTGAGGCAGGAATAAAAGAAATATACGTTCACGCCATCACAGATGGGCGTGACTGCTCGCCCACCTCAGGGCGCGAATTCATGCAAACCTTGGAGGCAAAAATTGCCCTGATCCCCGGTTGCCACCTCGCCACCATCATTGGTCGCTACTACGCCATGGACCGCGACAAACGTTGGGAACGTGTTCAGCTCGCCCACGACCTCTTTCTAAATGGGAAAGGCAGCCCAGCAGCCTCAGGACAAGCTGGACTCCAAACCTCTTACGACGCGGGAATCACCGACGAATTCGTTCTCCCCATCAAAGTTATCCCACAGGCTGGACCTCTGATTTGCGATCAAGATGTTCTCTTCTTTTTTAACTTCCGTGCCGATCGTATGCGCCAGATTGTCCGATCCCTCACCGACCCAAGCTTCAACCTATTCCCCTGTCCTCATCGACCCAAGATCAAGACTTATACCATGACCCCGTATGAGAGCGACTTCGCCCGCCTCGGGATTCGCCATCTGTTCACCCCCCTCGAAATGAAAGATCTCCTCGGCGAGGTTGTTGCCGCTCACGGACTCTCACAATCGCGAATGGCCGAAACCGAAAAATATCCGCACGTCACCTACTTCTTTAACGGCGGGAAGGAAACCCCCAACCCACACGAAGAACGAGTCCTCGCTCCTTCCCCTAAAGTTGCCACCTACGATCTTCAACCCGAAATGAGCGCCGTCGAATTAACCGATAAAGTAGTCGATCGTATCGAACGCGGACTCGATGATCTCATCATCCTTAATTTCGCCAACCCGGACATGGTCGGTCACACTGGAGTTCTCGCCGCTGGTATTCGTGCAGTCGAAACCATCGATCGTTCCGTCGGTCGGGTTGTCCAAGCTCTACTTGAAAGAGGTGGCAAAGCACTGATCACCGCCGACCACGGAAACTGCGAACAAATGCTCGAAGCCGACGGCTCCCCTCACACCGCCCACACAACTAATCTCGTCCACCTACTCTATGTCGCACCGGATTCAGCCAAGTACACTTTGGCCGATGGGATTCTCGCGGATATTGCTCCCACTCTCCTCGCCATGCTCGGCCTACCCAAACCCGCCGCCATGACCGGCAAGTCGCTTCTGCGACCCAAAAAGTAGATACTAATTCTGCCCCGGTACGGCCGTCTCCGTATGAAGGACCGATCCCCAAACTTTGACTAACTCACAAACATCCACCGTCTTGGCCTGCTCCCCGGGGAATTGTACCACCGCCGATCCGTATTCTGGATGCGCCGACTCCTTTTCAATCGTCACAATTGTCCCCTCTTGCATTTTCGTGTCGTAGGCCGAGACCACGCGATCTCCTGGCTCCAAGGGCCCAAGAAACTGCCAAAAACAGTCGTCCAACATCCCATTCGTTTCCTTTAAGTTCTTTTCCATATCCTCTTCAAGATCGCCCACCGCAATTGACTTCGTTAATCCCTCGATGAGTCGCGTATGCCGATCGAGAATGGCATATAAACGGCGCTCCGCCTGTTCGATCCTAATCTCATTGGCTGTCATCGCCAATGCCCGCAAGGCTGCTCCTGAGTTCTCTAATCCTTTGACCTTTTTCCCACTGCTTTTCTTCATCGCCCTAACTCCAATCCTCCCTGCGCTCGTCGGTACCTGCCAGCATGAATTCACCCCTCACGGACCCGCTCTCCCCATCCAAGATAATAGCTCAACTGCAGCCCCAAAGTACCGCTCCTCTGTCCCGTCCCGCTCGCCATACCCGTAACCCACGAATACACCCTCAACCCCAGCCCTCCTTGCCGTCTCCCTATCCACACCGCTGTCCCCCACAAAAAGATGCCTCCCCCTACCTGCTTTTAATCGACTCAACGCTAAACGTAGTGGCCTTGCATCGGGTTTACGCACGCTATCTTCTCCACTGACCACCACTCGAATCCACCGATCCCAACCCAGTTGCCTCACCAACTTCCTCACCGTGGCTCCATCCTTGTTCGTGCAGATCCCCAGCCTCCACCCCCGCTGTACCAAACGCCGTAAGCCATCATCGACCCCGGCATAGGGCCGACTCATCCCACCATTACTCCGCCCATACTCCGCAAAATACTCTTCAGTCAAACCCTCGACCTCCTTCCCCGCCGCACCTTTCCCCGTCGCTCCCCAAGCTCTATGCAATAAAGTCTGCGGCCCCCTCCCCACAAGAATCTTCACCTCCGCCTCCGACAAACGTCGCCGCCCATGCCTGAGGAGCACTCGATTCAGAGCGCTGGAAATCTCCCCCAATGTATCCACCAAGGTCCCGTCAAAATCAAAAACCCCCACCCCACTCAAACGACCAGCTCCCATACTCATCGTTTACCCAATTACCTACAAACGCCGCAAGGCAGGCAAACCATAATCTTTCCCTAACTTATCCCCCATCGCCTTCACCTCCGCTGCATCTAAAACAATTCGCCCAGGATTATCCGTGAATTCAAAAACCAGATTCCCTTCTTTCGCCCCATCCGCCAACTCCGCCAAGCTTTTCAAACCATCAATCTCCTGCCCATTGAGTTTCGATAAAACCAGCCCCGAAAGCTGTAAATATCCCATCGTGATCGAGGAAGGCAGTACCTGACTCAGAAAGACTATTTTTTTTGCTGGATCTAGACTCATCTCCTGCTGAAAACTAAAAAGTTGCACTAACCTCTGCGGAGCCCTCTCCGACCACTTATCTCCCCACTCCTGCAGATAGGCCCCGGTCAGCTCTTGAAAAACTAAGCCCCCAATCACTACATAACGGGGGGCCACATCAAATTGTAAGGTGGGAATCGCAATTTCATCCCGGGCTCGGCGATCATAAGTTCCCGTCAGATCCATCTCCTTGCCATCTCTCGAAAGATGAAACTTCGCGGGCGAACCCACAATCGGCCGTGTCCGAATTAGATTTCCCACGGAAGTCGGGCCATACAAAGAGTCTTGGTAATTGCCGTCCTCATCCAAAACAAACCCATCTACCGAGAGGAGTACATCTCCTTCTTTCAATCCCGCTCGCCCGGCTGTTCCCCTCGCGTTCACCCTCGTCAGCAAAATACCTCCACTTTTCGGAGCTCGAAACTCCTCACGCAGATTGGGATCACGCATACTCGTCCAGCTGACCCCTAACGTCGGAAAGCCTTCGTACTTTCCGTCGAGAGCATCCTTCAGAAAATGTTCGATCATCGGCACAGGAATCACCGTCCCTTCCTGCGAATCCCGATCGTATCCCATCATCATCCCAACCAACATCCCATCCCGCATCATTGGCAAAGTATAACTGTCATCCCTCTTCGGCAGGGAAACCCGCACTCCATAGAGCAGAAAGCCCGCTTCATCCGCAGGATACCTACCCACCCCTGCTGAAAGTACCTCCGCCTGATTCCGCAACATTTCTCCGTTCTTATCTAACTGCCAAACCTGCGCCGTATCTCCCGCACGCAACGCCGGCCCCATCTTGACCCCCGCAAATCCCTGCAGAAACTTTATATCCGTCGGCCTCAATAGCGCTAAGTTCGCCTCATAATCAATCGCCTCCACTTCTGCTGCACACTTCTCCGCCGAGCCAGGTCTTTCCAGCCCCACCTCTGTGCGGTTTTCCACTAAGGCCGCCGTCGCTAAAACCTTCCCCCCAGGCAAAACTACCCCCGTTCCATTCAACCCGAAGGGAGCCTTCTTTTGCCAAGGCCGAAACTGATCATACGGTTGTATCGATGCACGCACTCTGACTAGGGAGCCCCGCGATTCGTCGACCGAAGCCGCCCAAAGACAACTGCCCATCAACAAAGTTGCCGTCCCTAGTCTTATTAAGTTTTTCATTTCGAATCCACCTTTTGGAGTGAACCTTTCGCTAATCTCCGGTTCCCCAATTCTGTCCGGCTAACCTCCGCGATTCCGTACTGAGCCATCAAGCGCGGCGTAGCCTTATCCACCTCACGGTTTTTTAGAACCGCTGGGCGCTGATCCCCGAGAAACAAGATCACCGTTCGCTCTTTCCCTGCCTCCAAGGCAGGCAAGACATCTGCCAAGTTCCGGATCTTTCGTCCATTGATCTCCCGTACCACCTGCCCTGCTAATCCTCGTAAGTAAACATTCAACGGATCAGGTAAAATCGACGTCAAGACCACTGGCTCTGGCGTCTCTCGATAGAGCTGATCCTGCCCGAACATCGAATAGGTCTGCCGTAGCCGCAAATCCGCTGAACCCATCAAAACCGCCATTAGATTCGCCGTCAAAGGCTGGAAGACCAGCCCTCCATACAAAACATACCTCGGCGCTTCCTCATAAAGGCTCTCATACATCGAGAACATTTCCGCAGGACGCAATGTAAGGCTCAACTTCTCCAGTTTTTCCTGCCGCCATACCTCCAGCGACACCGTATCCCCCGCAAACTTTCGCTCCACAATTTCCTCCATCTGCACGGGTTGACCTTCCAGGCGAACCGAACCATCACTCTCGATCGGATGCCCATCAATCGATAGAAGTACATCCCCATTCTTTAAGACTCCATCCGAGGATCCTTCCGAGAATATATCGGTCACCACCACACCCAACCCATCGTCAGGACGCTTCAAATATTTTCGCATCGCATGGTTTTCTAATGTCATCCAGCGAATCGCAATGTCCACATAGTGATCGTAGTGCCCATCTTCCACGTCCTTTAAAAATCGTCGGATCACTGGAGTCGGGATCATGTACCCCACATTTTGAGCCACATCCCCACGAAACCCTTGAAAAGCGACCCCTACAACTTTGTCATCCTGCATCACTGGGCCCCCGCTATTTCCCGGATTGATCGCCGCATCGATCTGAATCGCCAAGTGAGATTCCCGACCTGAATGGGTGTACGAGTTATAATCGATCCGACTAACCACCCCACGGGTCACTGAAAGACGATCCCCCCCGATCGGAAACCCATACACACTCACCACCGACTCCAATTCGGGAATATC
>Ga0187842_1000424_pt1 | contig 21173 bp, 15 predicted proteins | sample SpaLakP09_SKY_41_FD_134514 | JGI IMG/M metagenome (GOLD analysis project Ga0187842, IMG submission 134514) | Oligotrophic lake water microbial communities from Sparkling Lake, Wisconsin, USA - SP09_SKY_41 | ecosystem: Environmental > Aquatic > Freshwater > Lake | place: USA: Sparkling Lake... | reverse complement strand
GTCCATGGTGATCACTCCTGGAACCCCGCTGCTCAAATAAACAGCAGGGTAGGTTGAACACCTGGCTCACTTTTACTTCGGCACTACCTACAAAACTGGCTCAGTATCCGGTCGGCGCCAACACGTCTTGGCACCTAGCTGCAAGAGTGGAGCCAACGGCGGAAGCTTCTCTGCCAAGTCGGGGTAGCGGCTGCGGATCAGCGTGAGGGAGGGCGCTTGCGCGATCGACCCGGTCATGTCGCCCACTAGATGGATCACCGCGTTGCAATGACGGATGTACTCGTCCAGCATATCCAGCGTCTCGGTGCCGGTAGCGATGAAGTCCTCCTGCACTGCCACAGAAACGTTCTGACGTGTGAGTCTGTGTCGCAGGGCCTCGCGGTAGCTGCGGAACTCGTCGCTCACGGTCGATATGAAGATTTGTACCGGCACCATAGTGTGCGCCTCAGGGATTGCTTATCGATGCTGCCCGGACCGCCAGCGCTGCCTAGTCGGGCTGCGATGCAAGGCGCCCCTGTTGCTCTCGAAGGCGCTGAAATATTCTGGGGCAACGACAGGCACAAGTCGATACGACCAATAGGCCGGGCCTTAGCCTGCCGTATGCGTGCGATCATGCCTAAAACTGATACTACTTAGAGGGTAGACCGTATGGCTAGGCGTTTGCATCCCGTGTTCTTTTCGTTCGCAGGTGACACAAAGGAGGTCGCCGAGCGCCTGAAGGGCAAGTTTTCTGACGAACTTGTGTACTGCTACAGCCGCATCGGCGTGGACGGCGACAGCTTTCCTGCCGAGATCCTTAGCGAGGTCCGCCAGTGCGAACTGTTCGTGATCTTTTGGAGTTCGGCGTATGTTGCATCCGACCTCGCTCGACCGTGGTGCCGACGGGAACTGCTGACGGCAGTTCGGCGCCACGCAAACGGAAATTTGCAGAAAGTATTGCTTCTTCAGTGCGATGCTACGCCATTCACATCGGAGATAGTGGACCCCGAAACAGGTGCAATCATGGACGCACTGAAAGGTGTGCGCGACGAGTCCCGAGCGTTTTCACACCCCTTTAGGGAGCGAGCGGTTGAAGAAAGACTGGCGCACGAACTTGCGCAGCTCGGTGCGATAGATCACCCAATCCTTCCACGTAGTGACTATCAGGCACAGCTGCGCGATACGCTGGCGGCTCGCGGGCGAACTAAGACGCCGGTGGTGTTCGTGCACGGCTATCACGGAAGTGGTCGAAGAACCCTGATCAAGACTGTGATGGAAGTTGATTTTCGGCATCTGACACCTTTTGTACTGGGACTAGACAGGGCCGAGGGCCCAGAAGACTTGTTGCGGCTGGTATGGGGTGAGGTGCTGCAAAAGTCGGTTGCGGAGCAGCGCCTGATGATGAAGGACATTCAAGAGCACCCTGATGCCTTGCCCAGGTACTACACCCAATTGGGGACCCATCTGGCCGGATTGAGGGGGTATTTGATCCTGGCCAACGACGACCCAATTGATGTGGGCGAGGTAGTTCCCCATTGGGTGGTGGATTTGCTCTCCAAGCTCCAGCCCACTGTCCAGCCACTAGTCTTCCTGGTTGTTGGACGAAGCCTTCCGAGCTACATGCGACGGCTAATTCCAGAGGGCGGTGAAGTTCCAGTGCCATCGCTTGAAGATGCCGAATCAACTGAATTGATCCGAATGATCGTTGGCGCAGTAGATCCGCTTCGTCCAGAACGCTGGGAGCCACACATTCCCACTATTGTGAGCGCCGGTGGGAACAACGCAAAACTGCTCGTAGACATTGTCAAGGTCGCCAGTCGGAGGGCGAGCCTCGACTTTCTCCGTCGGGATGCTCAAGCACAGCTGGAGCGCTTTGATGAGCGCCTGCAGCGTGTGCTTGAATGGGGTTGGTCGGAGATAGAAAGTGACATCGGATCTATCCAACTACTTGACGTCCTGAATCTCCTCGGATCAACAGATATCGCGGCGCTGGAAGATATCTTCACACACGACCGGACAAAAGTCGGGCAGTGGCTGTATCGCCTAACTGAGGTTGGGCTTGTCGAATCGCTATCAGAGTCGGTCTACCGCGTTCCTAGAGCTTTGGCCCGACGTTTGAATACATTCCTAGCAGGTGCCGCAAGCAGAACGCGTTCGCACGATCTCTTGAAAAGATTCGCTCGAGCAGTAAACGTCGGGGCAGATGAGCACGGTGGGGTAATACTCACCAATAAACTGCAAGCCAGACTCGCCACCGATACGGAAATTGACGATGATGATCTAGTTTTTGTCACAACGGCAATGTTGTTTCGCTCGGGGTGGCAACGTTACCGCCTTGGTCAGTACAGCGCCGCGCTAAAGTTGCTTCGACGGGCATTCGAAGGCATCGATAGAGTCAGGGACGATTCAACAAAGTTGGAGATTTGTCGATACTTTGGGCTTTGTGCAGGCCGTGAGGATTCGGACCGAGACGTCGATGCCGTTTGTACGTTCCTAGCGCGCCCGCACAATTTTCATCATCGATTCAAGGACCGAGTCCAGTCGATGGATCTTTTCATCCGTGCTTTCGCGCTAAAGTGTAATTCGCAGTTCGCGCTTGCCCTGCCGAGGTACGAGGAAGCGATTGCCCTTCTACCAGAGGGGGGGATGGATATTCAGCGGTCGCAGATGATGAATGAAATGATTCAGTGCATTCTTCGCATTGAACCGGTTAACTTCAGGAAGGCCAAGGATCTTGGCCTGAGCCTTTGTGGATTACGTGAGACGCCAAACAATATTGACGTGTATCTCAGGGCACTACTTGGAGAGACATACTACTCGCAAGGTATTGGGAAGAAAGTCGTTCAAGAAAATATTTCTCAGATGAAATTCTGGGAGGGACGACTCAAATCCAAATGTGAGTCGAGTAGTCTAAGCTTCTATTCGCACCGACTCATAGATCGAATGGAGGCGGAGGCTGTTGATGCGGTCCTAGCAGCAGAGTCAGGTTTTCCAGCCCTTGATCTGACAGCTGCAATTGCGGTTGCACGGGAGGCAAACACAAGGTATCGGGATGAGTCACTGGTTTGGCGACGTTGGGACCTAATGTTACTAACAGAACTCGGGCGTGATTGGCGAAAGTTGCATGAGGAAGCATCCAATTATATGAATGGATCAGCGCCGAATCGAATGGCACGGGGGAACGCGGCGCGAGTTCGGCTTCTTACTTTCGATTTGACTGATGAAACGTCGCGACGAACCGCTTACGCTGAGTTGGAGAAGTTTCGCATAGATAGAACTATGCCTCGGTCGGTGGCGAATGATGTGAAGCGGCAACTGGATCTCGGTGATCAACGGCATGGCCGAGTGTTGGACAAGTTCATCAAGCGGGGCTTGCGCCAGTACGGTGACTAACTCGTCCACAAGGACTTCCCGCCTCGTCAACAACAGCAACGGGTCACTTGTCAGCTTCTCGCTCAGGGCAAGCGTGCCGTCCATTCACGACCAATTTGCCAACACTGAGGTTCCGTCGAGAGACACGCTAAGTGCTATCAAATACGTTTCGGCTCCGGTGGATCTGGTGCAGGGTCCTTCATAGAGGCAGCTTTACGTAGCAGTTTTAAGACAATCTCTCGAAGCGCCTCCTGCTGCTGATGTGGCTCGAGAGTCGCTACTGGAACCGACGGAGACCAGAGAGCCTGGACTTGGTTAAGCTGAACGGCCTCAACCATCGCAGCAGTTATTGGTATCCAGTCTATTCCGAAGCGCGCGTTCTCTGGGCGCTGTCGAAGTGCCGGCAGTTCCTTGCTTGAGATGAACTCTGACGCAACAAAGCTCTGCGTTACCAAGCACAGCGCAATACTGGAGTGATCGATTGCCCACTCGAGTTGAGGCGTCCAGTCATAGCCAGCGGCGATGCGATCGTCGGCCCACACACTCCATCCGCGCTGAGAGAGGCTTCCTGAAAGCCATTTCATCAGCGTCTTCCTCCATACCTCATCCTCGTGGCTATAGCTCACGAAAACAAAAGGCCCTGTAACTCTCATTGGCACCTCGCCGAACGGAATATCGAGAGCCTTATCAGAAGCAGGTGGAAGCGCAGGTAGGTTGATCGACCAATTCGCTCCACTAGGAACATATTCCTTAAGGATCGAAGAAAGCCGACCAAAGCTGCGGGCATCGAAGAATAGCGCGCCAATCGCCGAGAGAAAAACTCCCAGAAACAATAGCATGGCCGCATCAACCGGGTTCACCTGAGTGGAAAGTGCAGTAGGTCCGGACGCGGGCAGGTGGCTCCAGATATGCAAGCCAATTGAAATCGCACCTAGGCAAAAGCAGAGCAGGCCTGCAATTCCCAGCATCGGAGCGAGCACCCAACGAAAGATCATTTTTACTTACCGCGAAGCGCAATAAGGCCAGCCGCAGCGATAACGATACATCCGGGCACCATGAATACTAGACCGAGGTCTTGGCCTCGCGGCACTGGATTTCCTTGATTCCAAAGTAGTAGACTAATCGCAAGAACGGCAACGACCATGGCTCCAAGGGGAGTAGCCATAGAGTTTGTAAAAGCCCGCTCTGAGTCGTCCTCAATCTGGTGATTGAGGTATGAACTTGCAATGGGCTTGAGCATATGATGAAACATACTCGTGAGAAATGCAGCACCTATTGCCATCGACAGAAGGACCGTGGAAGTGACTGGTTCAATCGTACGGCCGGCCGAAGCCAACTCCCAAACGGAGGCGCCTAGGACAAGCGAGCAGACACCGAGCGCCAGACATGTTGTTGTCATCAGTTTTCGATATCTCGCATCCTGATTCGGCGAGGCGTCTGATGTAATCCACATGCAAAGCCAAGGACCGATAAGGCGTGGGACCAAGAGGAGTAAAGGAGCCGTCGAAAGCCAAGCCGGGTCAGCGCGGGAGGAAAGTAGGTGCTTGGCTACTAATAGTGAAAAATAGATAAATATTATTCCTATAATATAATTTATAGAAGTCACAAAAATTCCAGTCCATATCTCTCTTGAAGCATGCTTCAATTGCAGAACTCTGGAGAATGAGCCACCTATGACCGTGAAAACATTGGGTGGCCGAGTTGCGACTCGCTGCTCAACAGGTCGATGATCATGTAGGGTCACCGCGGCGACTAGAATCGTAAGTATAGATAGGAAGGCAGAAAGAAACCAAGGCCAAAGGGCTGCTCCCTCCCCTGATCTTGGAACTGCGAAAGCACCGGTCATTCCGCCAAGCGTTAGGCCAACTGCAAATGCAATACTAGCCATTGCAAATACTGGTTCGGTTCCAACATTTCTAGTTTGTTCTGCATGATAGATTTGCTCCACGACCCACGAGTCCAGTGAGCCACTGTGAAATGCCAAGCCGAAAGCAATTATCAACTCTGCAAGTACCGCAATAGCTATGACAGTCCAAAAGGACGAGTTTACAAAGCTAAGTGATATTGCCGCATAAAATAAGAATGCGATTGTGCATAGTACAAAAGCTACCGCGACCGCTTGGCGCCTGCCAAATGCATCCGCATATCGACCCGTTACTGGCTCTGCAAACACTTCGAATATCATAGTCGCGGCCAGGACAAAAAGTAGCCCTTCAAATATCTGAGGACTACCTGGCCGGACGGCGTCGAGATATACAAACGCATAGTACCCATAGAGCCCGTAAAAGCAGCCAAAGAGCGCAGTGAGCAGCCAGTAAGTTTTGGTAGCGATCTTTGATTGCAAGGTCCAGCTATTCATTCGAAACCTCACTTGACGGTTGGTAATTCGCACCTACTATCGTCATCGACCGGAGCCGCAATACTTCCGATATGAAGAGTGCCGCCACCAGTCCGTTCAAACAGATCGTTTAGCTCAGGTCTCGGATAGCCGCATCCCCACAGGTTACGAGAGGCCGTGAGCCGATGTGAGTGTGCCGCCATAGTTATGTATCGGCGACTACCAACACCTGGACCGGCACACCAACGGCCGTAGCATCGTGAACGCAAACTCTTGCCGCACCTTGCATTTCTCGACCAACTGCATTTTTATACAGTGCCAGTTCTGACAAATGCCGCCCCTGTTACGAACCTTTCAGCGGGTCCGGGTGGCTCCCAGGAAAGCGTGCGACATTAGGTTGACCATTGAAGCCTGTCAGCGAGCAGCACTCACCGGCATACTTTCAGCCTCCTGAAGCATGCGGCGAAAGATGGCGTCGAAACCGATACCCGCGGTGAATGCGACCAGCGCCACGGAGAGGTACTGGATCTTGTCAGTCGCTTTGATCACGGTCGCAGACGCATCGAGCATGCCCGGCGCGCCAATGAGTTGAGGTATTAGGTAGGCTAGCCCGACAACGAGGCCCGCCGCGGCACCGAGGAGACTTGCGAGCCGGGGATCGAGCGTCATATTCGTGGCGGTAAGGCCCCGCACCAGGGCGCCTGTCGCGCCTGCCGTAACCAGAGCCGCGCCGGTACTCACCACGAACACACGAGGACTGTCGACGCCCAGCAGCCCGATTCCGAGAGTAGCCAGTAGCGCAGATAGCGCGAGCCCGAACCAGGTAGCAGCCCGCCGCTGACTCGTCAGGCGTTCATAGTGCAATTCGCGCACCTGCGCCAGCCGATACTTCTCAGCCTCCTCTAGCTGCCGCATTGAAAGCCAGGCGACCAGTTGCGCTGGCGTGAGGCTTTGGGCTGACGGGTAGCCGGGCTGCCGAATGGCGAGTTCCGACCGAAGCAGTTGCGCCGACCCAGGGTACTTATCGATCGCCAGCAGCGGTAGCCCGTGGCCAACGGCAACCTGGCCAGCGTTGAGTGTGGACTGACCTCCGGCCATGAGCAGCACCGCGTGCACGCTCCGACGAGAGGCCAAAGATCGGTAAAAAGGGGCTTCCCAGTTCGGCCCCGGGAAAGCGTCCTCGGTGAACAGTTTGGAACGCGTAGCTTGCTCGGCAAAGGACACTTGGCCGCGTTGCGCCTCCGAGTACCTTACATCGATACAGGCCTCCGACACATCCGCTGCCATGGCCGCAACAAATCCCCGCACAACATGCGGTTCGAGGGAAAGGTCGTCAGAGAAGTACACGACAAGGCCGAAGCCGGCCTCGGCGAGCGCCGCGCCGAGTTTCTCTGCATAGACCCGCGCATCTCTGCCCAGGGATGCGTCGGCCTTGTCCAGGTAGTAGAACCCACCGACCACCGCAACGCGGGGTCTCCGTTGGTCTGACATTTTCCCCCCTGATCGCGTCAATGTTTGGTCGCGAGCTTTGCTTCCTGTCGCGGGTGCTCCAGTCGGGCCCAGCCCGAAAATCTCGCAAAACTAGAAGATCATTGCATGCAAAGTCGGCAATCGTCAGCGCCACACGCAAAGCACGAGCCGCCTGCTGGCCAACAATGCATCAACCGGAAGACATGGACTTGTACCGTTGATCGCCACAAAACTTCTGTAACGGCAGTCTACTGCCAAAAAACGTGCCGCGAAACATGGCCTCGATCGCGCAGAACAGCGAAACCACGCGGCGCGCCGGCGTTTGGCTCATTTTCAGGCAGTTCATCTCAGGGGGTCACTTTCTCTAGTGGACGTTAGCTCCTGATCGTTGGATGCCCCAGCAAGGACCGCATACCAGCCTGAAGAGCAAGTCTGCCTATCAAAAGTTCAGGCAGGCTGCCCTTTGATTGGCACCACATCCCCCCCCTGACGAAGTTTGTCCACATAGTCTGCCCACGCCTGCATCATGGCCTGTCGTTGATCCAGATACTGCGTGCGGTTGTATGCCCTGCCTAGCGAGTCGCCGACAGCATGCGCCAGCTGCGCCTCGATAACCTCCGGAATCACGCCCAGGCGCTCGGCAATCATCGTTCGAGCGGTCGCACGGAAGCCGTGCGCGGTCATGTCGTCGTTTCCATACCCCAGCCGCCGAAGCGCACTACGAACTGTGTTCTCGCTCATGCATCGTTGGCTGGTCGTGAGTGCCGGGAATACATAGCGTCCAGTGCCTGTCAGTGGCTGCAGCCCCTCCAGCACCATGACCGCTTGGCGAGCCAATGGAACCAGGTGCGGAGGGCCGGAGACCTTGTCGGGCTTTGACCGCTTCATGACCTCTGGGGGCACCGTCAGCATTGCATGCTTAAGGTCCAGCCATGCCCACTCCATGTGCCTGAGCTCGCCAGGACGCAGCAGCAACAACGACGAAAGAGCCAGCGCGGCCTTCGTGACGTGATGGCCGGAGTATTCGGCCATATCACGTAGTAGTTTTCCCACGCCGACGGGATCCACCAACGCAGCGAGATGCCGCGTCACGACGGGCCTCAGAGCGTCCTTTAAGTCCGCGGCGGGATTGCGAACGCAGTCGCCAGTGGCAACACCGTAACGGAATACCTGCCCGCAGGCATCCTTGATGCGGTGGGTGGTTTCGATCGCTCCCCGGCTCTCGACCTGGCGCAGCACCTTCAGCAGCTCGGGCGGCTCGATTTCGGCAATTGGTCTATCGCCGATCCATGGGAAAACGTCCTGCTCAAATCTGGTCCTTGTGCGTTCGGCGTGGCCCTCGCTGACCTTGATCCGGTGCACCTTATCAAGCCATTCGGCAGCGACAAACCGGAACGTGCCCGGACTTGGCTTGCCGTCGGCAGTCAGCTTGACCAGCTGTTTCTGCGACGCAACAGCCACCTTCTGGGCCTTCTTCGCCTCACCAGGATCGGAGCCGGCTGCGAGCATCTGCCGCGCTTCATCTCGTTTTCGCCGGGCAAGCGCCAGGGAGGTGTCCGGATAGGTTCCGACACTGAGCCGGTTGACCTTCCCTGCCACGCGATAACGCAGCCGCCACCATCCAGCCCCGGTCGGCTGTGCTTCCAAAGTCAACCCGCCACCGTCATTGATGACGACAGCCTTGTCTGCCTCGACGGCGCGCTTGAGTGCCGCCTTGACGGCCTTGTCGCTCAGGAGATCTAACCCGCGCATATGCACAACTTTCTTTGCCACACAGCTCAACTTGAGCTGTTGTGCACATTGTTGTGCCTTCCGTGCTGGGCTGTAAAGGGTCCTTCTGAACCGCTATGGGCAAAGAAAAAGGCCTAAGTCGTTGATTTACTTAGGCCTTTTAGGGCGTTCGGGACCTTCTGGGACGTCCCGAAATCATTAAATGGTGGAGCCGGGGGGAATTGAACCCCCGTCCGTCAGCCATCACCAGGCAGTTCTACATGCGTAGCCGTCTGATTTGAATCTCGCGTTCAGGTCGCGCAGCGGCACGCTACCTTTCCCGCCAGTCACTAAATCTTGTTCCGTGACGAGTGACCCGCCACGAAACCAGCCTATGTGAATGACTTCTCAGCCTTGAACCTTGCGATTCACGGCCCGGCCCATAGGCCAACCGTTGAGAAGCTCATCTGCAATTAAGCAGCGAGTGCGAACGTAGAGTCGTTTGCAGTTACTTTGTTTCCAGTGGTTTTACGAGCGAACTGGTGCTCGGCATGCCCCACTCCGGATCCGCACCCACGTCGAAACCAGGTCGGCCCCTAAGCCCGATATTAGGCCACAGATAACCAATGCAAGAGGGCCTGCGGACTTTCTATTGTCAAATCGGCACCCCATTCGTGGATCGGCGCGCCCTGGCCCAGATAGCCCCAGGCGGCAGCCACCGTGCGCATGCCGGCAGCACGGCCGGCCAGGATGTCGCGTTCGTCATCACCCACATAGATGCAGTGCTCAGGGGCCACGCCGGCGCGACGGGCGGCCTCCAGCAACGGCGCAGGATGCGGCTTGGCATGGGGCGTCGTGTCGCCGCCGATCACCGCCACTGCGCCGCGTTGCAGACCCAGGGCCTCGGTCAGCGGCAAAGCAAAGCGCTCGGCCTTGTTGGTGACGATGGCCCACGGCAGCGAGCGCTGCCGCAGCGAGTCCAGCAGGCTCAGAACGGACTCGAACACCCTTGTTTCCTGCAGCATACGGCTCTCGTAGAGGTCGAGAAACTCATGCTTCAGCGTCTCGTAGTCGGGCGCGGCGGGTGTCACACCCAAGGCCACGCCCAACATGCCGCGCGCGCCAGTGCCGACCATAGGCCGCAACTGGGCATAGGGCAGGTCAGACAGACCCCGGGCACTGCGCATCTGGTTGGCGGCTCCGGCCAGGTCCGGGGCGCTGTCGACCAGGGTGCCATCCAAATCGAACAACACAGCACGCACATCACGGCTGTTCACAGCGCAGGCTTTCGGCAGGCAATCATGTAGTTGACGCTGGTGTCGGCCGACAGCCAATAGGCCTGCGTCAGCGGGTTGTATTCCATGCCCTTGCTGCCATGCAGTTCTAGCCCGGCGTCGCGGCAATGTTGCGCGAGCTCGCTGGGGCGGATGAAGCGGGCGTATTCATGCGTACCCTTCGGCAGCATCTTCAGCAGGTATTCGGCGCCCACTATGGCGAACAAAAAGGCCTTGGGGTTGCGGTTCAAGGTCGAGAAGAACACCCAACCACCGGGCTTGACCAGTGCGCTGCAGGCGCGGACGACCGACGCCGGGTCTGGCACATGCTCCAACATCTCCATGCAGGTGACGGTGTCGAACGCCGCCGGCATCTCGACAGCCAGGTCCTCGACGGGCACTTCGCGATACTCAACGCCCTCGGTGCCAGCTTCCATCGCGTGCAACTGGGCAACGCGCAGCGCCTTGGTGGACAGGTCTATGCCCAGTGCCTGGGCGCCCTTGCGCGCCATCGAGTCGGTCAGGATGCCGCCACCGCAGCCCACGTCCAGCACTTTGCATCCTTTGAACGGGCTCAAACCGTCCATCCAGGCCAGGCGCAGCGGGTTGATCTGGTGCAGCGGTTTGAATTCGCTGTGCGGATCCCACCAGCGGTGGGCCAGCTCGCTGAACTTGGCAAGCTCTTGGGGGTCGGCGTTGATCATGGGCGCAATCTTACGAACAAGTCGGGGCCTGTTTGGCCAGGCCATAAAAAAACCCCGCCGAGGCGGGGTTTCGATGACGAGCGTCAAGACGCTCAGTGCATCACTTCTTGGCGCGGGTGCCGACCACTTCGATTTCGACGCGGCGGTTCTTGGCGCGACCTTCGGAGGTCTTGTTGTCAGCAACCGGCTGCTTCTCGCCCTTGCCTTCGGTGTAGACGCGATTCTTCTCGACGCCCTTGCTCACCAGGTAGGCCTTGACGGCTTCCGAGCGAGACACCGACAGCTTCTGGTTGTAGGCATCGGTACCGACCGAGTCGGTGTGACCCACGGCGATGATGACTTCCAGATTGATGCCACCGGTCTTGCCGACCAGGTCATCCAGCTTGGCCTTGGCTTCGGTCTTCAACACAGACTTGTCGGAGTCGAAGAAGGCGTCAGCTGCGAAGGTGACCTTTTCGCTCACAGGTGCGGGGGGCACCACGGGAGCGGGAGGCTTCGGAGCAGCGACCGGAGCCGCGGGTGCGGGCGGCGGCGGCGGCGGGGGAGCCACGACCTTCGGTGCCGGCTTGATAGCGCCATCGCAATCGGGCGCGGCCGTAGCCGGAGTCCAATTGGCATTGCGCCAGCAGTATTCGTTGGTACCGTTCTTCCAGACCGTGCCGTCTGTGGCACGCCAGTTGTCGATCGTCTGGGCGGAAGCGCCAGACGCGGCGACAGCAGCGAACGCGAAGAGCGATGCCACTCGATTCAATTTCTTCATGATTCTCCTCTCAAGGAAAGCCGCAGTTGCCCTGCGATACGTCCACAACAAGTATGGGTACGTTGGCGTAAACCCCAGCTTGCACTGGGGCCTGCCATCGACGAGTCATTGTGCCATAGGGCACTGGGACGGCTCCATTTTGCTCAATGCGCCCGGCCAGTGTTCGCACAATGTTGTGCGCTAGCGACACGCCAGGGCAATTAGAATTCACGCTTCCGTCCAATTAGACGTTGGCCAGCCGGGGGTATGTGGACACCTCGGGCTCAAGCCGCGCCCAGCGCATGACTCAGTTTGCCAAGGAAACCCTGCCCATCAGCCTCGAAGAGGAGATGCGGCGCTCGTACCTCGATTACGCGATGAGCGTGATCGTGGGCCGGGCCCTCCCCGATGCCCGCGACGGCCTCAAACCTGTGCACCGGCGCGCCTTGTTCGCCATGCACGAGTTGAACAATGATTGGAACCGCCCCTACAAGAAGTCGGCCCGTATCGTCGGTGACGTGATCGGTAAGTACCACCCGCACGGTGACCAGTCGGTCTACGACACCATCGTGCGGATGGCGCAGGATTTCTCCATGCGCCACATGCTGGTCGATGGCCAGGGCAATTTCGGCTCGGTGGACGGCGACAACGCCGCCGCCATGCGTTACACCGAAATCCGCCTGGCCAAGATCACGCACGAATTGCTGGCCGATCTGGACAAGGAAACGGTCGATTTCGGCCCCAACTACGACGGTTCCGAAAAAGAGCCGCTGGTGCTGCCGACCAAGCTGCCGAATCTGCTGATCAATGGATCGGGCGGCATTGCCGTGGGCATGGCGACGAACATCCCGCCGCACAACCTCAACGAGGTGGTGGACGCCTGCCTGCACTCGCTGAAGAACCCGGACTGCACGATCGACGAGTTGATGGAAATCATCCCGGCGCCGGACTTCCCGACCGCCGGCATCATCTACGGCCTGCAGGGCGTGCGCGAAGGCTACCGCACCGGCCGCGGCAAGATCGTGATGCGAGCCAAGGTGCACTTCGAGGACATCGATCGCGGCCAGCGCCAGTCCATCATCGTTGATGAGCTGCCCTACCAGGTCAACAAGAAGACCCTGCTGGAGCGCATTGCCGAGTTGGTCAACGAGAAGAAGATCGAGGGCATCAGCCACATCCAGGACGAGTCCGACAAGTCCGGCATGCGCGTGGTCATCGACCTCAAGCGCGGCGAAGTGCCCGAGGTGGTGCTGAACAATCTGTACAAGCAGACCCAGCTGCAAGACACCTTCGGCATGAATATGGTGGCGCTGATCGACGGTCAGCCCAAGCTGTGCAATCTGAAGGACCTGATCACGGTCTTCCTGGAGCACCGCCGCGAGGTCGTTACCCGCCGCACGATCTTCGAATTGCGCAAGGCGCGCGAGCGCGGCCATGTGCTGGAAGGCCTGGCCGTGGCGCTGGCCAATATCGACGAGTTCATCGAGACGATCAAGAGCTCGCCGACCCCGCCGGTGGCCAAGGCCGCCTTGATGGCCAAGAGCTGGGACTCGTCGCTGGTGCGCGAGATGCTGATGCGCGCCGAGGGCGACACGCCCGGCGGCCGCGAGGCCTTCCGCCCCGAGGGCCTGGCGCCGATGTTCGGCATGCAGGCCGATGGCCTGTACCGCCTGTCCGACGACCAGGCCGGCGAAATCCTGCAGATGCGTCTGCAGCGCCTGACCGGGCTGGAGCAGGACAAGATCATTGGCGAATACAAGGAAGTGATGTCGCAGATCGCCGATCTGCTGGACATCCTGGCCAAGCCCGCCCGCGTGACCTTCATCATCAGTGAAGAGCTGACCGGCGTGAAGCAGGAGTTCGGCCAGACCAAGGTCGGCGCCCGCCGCTCGGTGGTCGAGCACAACGTACAGGAGCTGGGCACCGAGGACCTGATCACGCCCACAGACATGGTGGTCACCTTGTCGCACACCGGCTATATCAAGAGCCAGCCGCTGGCCGAGTACCGCGCGCAAAAGCGCGGCGGTCGTGGCAAGCAGGCGGCGCAGACCAAGGACGATGACTGGATCGACCAGCTCTTCATCGCCAACACGCATGACTGGATACTGTGCTTCAGCAACCGCGGCCGCGTGTACTGGCTGAAGGTCTGGGAGGTGCCTCAGGGCTCGCGCAATTCGCGCGGCCGCCCCATCGTCAACATGTTCCCGCTGCAGGCCGAGGAGAAGATAACTGTCGTGCTGCCGCTGACCGGCGAGTTCCGCAGCTTCCCGGCCGACCACTATGTGTTCATGTCCACCGACATGGGCACGGTCAAGAAGACGGCGCTGAACGAATTCAGCAACCCGCGCAAGGCCGGCATCATCGCCGTTGATCTGGACCCGGGTGACGCGCTGGTGGGCGCCGCACTGACCGACGGCAAGCATGACGTGATGTTGTTCAGCGATGGCGGCAAGGCGGTGCGCTTCGACGAGGACGATGTGCGTCCGATGGGTCGCCAGGCCCGCGGCGTGCGCGGCATGATGCTCGAAGAGGGCCAGCGCGTCATTGCGATGCTGGTGGCCGAGCAGGACGACACCGCCACCTCACCGGTGAGCGTGCTCTGCGCGACGCAGAACGGCTACGGCAAGCGCACCTCGATCATCGAGTACACGCGCCATGGCCGCGGCACCAAGGGCATGATCGCGATCCAGCAAAGCGAGCGCAACGGCCGCGTCGTGGCCGCCACGCTGGTGCGCCCGGAAGACGAGATCATGCTGATCACCGACCGTGGCGTGCTGGTGCGCACCCGAGTCTCCGAGATCCGCGAACTGGGCCGCGCCACGCAAGGCGTGACCCTGATCGCACTGGACGATGGCGCGCAGCTGTCGGGCCTGCAGCGCATCGTCGAGAACGACGCCAATGACACCGTCGCCGAAGGCGACACCGAAGCCAACAACGGCGACTCGCCGGACGACAGCTCCAACAAGGAATCGACTTGAACTTTCATCTGAAACAGCTCACCGTTGCGGCCGCCCTGCTGCTGGCTTTTTCTGGCGTGCAGGCGCAGACCGCAAGCGTGGCAAACAGCGCGCCCAGCGCGGCCAAGAAGGAGCTGATTGCAAAGGTGCTCTCCTACCAGCAGCCGGGCATCGAGTCGCTGGCGCGTGCGCTGGTCGAGCAGCCCGCCTCGCGCCTGATGCAAGGCGCAGGTGCCGCGCTGCAGCAGGTGCCGCAAGACAAGCGCGAAGCCATGGCCAAGGCGATCGAAGCCGATGTGCGAAAGTTCGTTGACGAGGCCTCGGCACTGACCCGCGACAAGGCGATTCAGCTGGCCCCCACGACCATAGGCCCGATGCTGGACGAGAAGTTCAATGAAGACGAACTGAAGCAGCTGATCGCCTGGTTCGAGTCGCCCGTGAACAAGAAGTACCAGCAGATGGGCGGCGAAATGCAGAACGCGCTGGGCCAGAAGCTGGTAGCCGAGATGCGCGGCACCATCGAGACCAAGTTGAAGACGCTGGAGCAAGGCGTGGCCAAGCGCCTGGGCCTCAATCCGCAGCCGGCACCCACGCCGCCGACCTCGTCCAAACCCGTTGCGCCAAGCGCCAGCGCCGCGAAGAAGTGAACCAGCAGTAATGCAAGCAAAGCCTCCGCAGCGCCCCTACAACTTCTCTGCCGGGCCGGCGGCGCTGCCAGCCGAGGTGCTGGAGATCGCCGCTGCCGAGATGCTGGACTGGCATGGCTCGGGCATGAGCGTGATGGAGATGAGCCATCGCGGCAAAGAATTCATCTCCATCTACGAGCAGGCAGAGAGCGACTTGCGCGATCTGATGGCCGTGCCCAAGGACTTCCACATCCTGTTCATGCAGGGGGGTGGTCTGGCCGAGAACGCGATCGTGCCGCTCAATTTGTCGCGCGGCGGCAAGGTGGATTTCGTCGTCACCGGCGCCTGGTCGCAAAAGAGTGCGGGCGAGGCCAGGCGCTACGCCGACGTGCATATCGCCGCCAGCAACGAGGCCAGCGGCTTCACCGCCCTGCCCGATACTGCAAGCTGGCAGTTGCGGCCCGATGCGGCCTATGTCCATCTGTGCTCGAACGAGACCATACACGGCGTCGAGTTCCACGAGATTCCCGATCTGAAGGCGCTGGGCAGCGATGCCCCACTGGTGATCGACTTCTCGTCGCAACAACTGTCCCGCCCGCTGGACTGGTCGCGCGTCGGCCTTGCCTTTGGTGGCGCGCAGAAGAATATCGGCCCGGCCGGCCTGACGCTGGTGTTCGTGCGCGACGACCTGCTGGGCCAGGCCTTGCAGGCCTGCCCCTCGGCCTTCAACTACCAGACCGTTGCGCAGGCCCAGTCGATGTTCAACACCCCACCAACCTATGGCATCTACATGGCCGGGCTGGTGTTCCAATGGCTGAAGCGCTTCTCGTACCGGGGCCGCACCGCGCTGGCCGCAATCGAGCAGCGCAATATTGACAAAGCAACGTTGCTGTACAGCACCCTGGACGGCAGCAGCATGTTCATCAACCGCGTGGCCCACAACGCCCGCTCGCGGATGAACGTGCCCTTCTTTTTGCGTGACGAACGCTTGAATGACGCTTTCCTGGCCGACGCCCGCGAGCGCCGCCTGCTCCAGCTCAAGGGACACAAGTCCGTGGGCGGCATGCGCGCCTCGATCTACAACGCCATGCCGCTGGAAGGCGTGCAGGCATTGGTCGACTTACTGCGAGATTTCGAAGCCCGTCATGGCTGATTCAAACGTCACAAACATTGCCCCCGAGTTGCTGGCCCTGCGCCAGCAGATTGACAGCGTCGATGGCCAGCTGCTGAAGCTGCTCAACCAGCGCGCCCAACTGGCCCTGGCCGTGGGCGAGCTGAAGAAGCACGAGGGCTCGGTGGTGTTCCGCCCCGAGCGCGAGGCCCAGGTCATCGATGGCCTGAAGCTGAAGAACAGCGGCCCGCTGCAGACCGAGAGCGTGGCGCCGATCTGGCGCGAGATCATGTCCGCCTGCCGTGCCCTTGAGACACCGATACGCGTGGCCTATCTGGGCCCGGCCGGCACCTTCAGCGAAGAGGCGGCGCTGGGCTATTTCGGCTCCAGCATCGTGCGTGTGCCCTGCGCCAATTTCGACGAGGTGCTGCACCAGACGATTGCCGGCGCGGCCGATTTCGGCGTGGTGCCGGTCGAGAACTCGACCGAGGGCGTGGTGACGCGCTCGCTGGACCTGTTCCTTAGCACCCCCCTGTCCATCATCGGCGAGACCAGCCTGGTGGTGCGCCACAATCTGCTGCGCAAGCAGAACTCCTTGGCCGACATCGAGGCCGTCTGCGCCCATCCGCAGGCGCTGGCGCAATGCCACCAATGGCTGAGCACGCATCTGCCCCAGGCCGAGCGCCGGCCAGTGTCCAGCAATGCCGAGGGCGCACGGCTGGCAAGTCTTGACCCCAAGCTGGCAGCGATTGCCAGCCTGCGTGCCGGCAGCGAGTTCGGCTTGCACATGGTGTCCCCCGCGATCCAGGACGATGCCCACAACCGCACCCGCTTTGCCGTGCTCGCCCACCCAGACCGCCACCCGCAGCCTGCCGCTTCGGGTCATGATTGCACCAGCCTCGTCGTGTCGGTGACGAACCGCCCCGGCGCGCTGCATGACATGCTGGTGCCGCTGAAGACCCACGGTGTTTCGATGAGCCGTTTCGAGTCGCGTCCGGCGCGCTCGGGCCAGTGGGAGTACTACTTCTACATCGATCTGCAGGGTCACCCGGACGAGCCCCAAGTGGCGCAGGCGATGCAGGAGTTGCGCGCCGTCTGCGCCTTCTTCAAGGTGCTTGGCACCTACCCGCTCGACGTGCATTAAATGAATCACGACCCCCAAGATCGCGGCTGCGCCGCTTCTCGCCCCCCCGAGGGGGAGCAGGCCTCCCTAGGGGCGGCCCGTCAGGAGGCCTGAGCGATGTTCAACCAACTCGGCGTCATCGGCTGCGGCCTGATGGGCGGCTCCTTCGCCCTGGCGCTCAAGAAGGCCGGCCTGGTCAAGCACGTGGTCGGCTACAGCAAGTCGCCGTCCACCACCGAGAAGGCCCGCCGGCTGGGCGTGATCGACACCATTGCCGAGTCGGCACTGCTGGCGGTGTCGGGTTCCGACATCGTCTTGATCGCCGTGCCGGTGGCGGCCAGCGAGGCCACCTTCAAGGCCATCTGCCACATGGTGGAGCCGGGCATGCTGGTGATGGATGTGGGCTCGACCAAGTGCGATGTGGTGCTGGCCGCCAAGCGCGCGCTGCGCACCCGGCTGGGCTCTTTTGTGCCGGCGCATCCGATTGCCGGCAAGGAGTCGGCCGGCGTCCAGCATGCCGATGCCACGCTTTATCAGGGCAGGCAGGTGATCCTGACGCCGCTGCCACAGACCAATGCGGCGCTGCTGCAGAAGGCCACCGACGTCTGGTCGGCGATCGGCGCCCAGGTGCTGAAGATGTCGCCCGAGAACCATGACGCCGCCTTCGCCGCCGTCAGCCATCTGCCGCATCTGCTGGCCTTTGCCTACTTCTCGGCGATTGCCCAGCAGCCGGCGGGTGCGGACTTTCTGTCGCTGGCCGGCCCGGGCTTTCGCGACTTCACGCGCATTGCCGCCAGCGATCCGGCCATCTGGCGCGACATCCTCGTTGCCAATCGCGAGGAAGTGCTGAAGCAGGCCAAGTTTTTCCGCGCCGTGCTCCATGACTTCGAGAAGCTGGTCCAGGACGGCGACGGCCCGGCCCTGGAGGGTCTGATCAGCCAGGCCTCGGACGCCCGCTCGCAATGGCATATGAGCACGCCCCCCAAGACTCCCTCACGCTGAAGCCCGACCTCGCCTTTGTCCCTTCTCCTCCATGTATTCGACCCCCTTTCTTGACTTGCCGCCGCTGGTGTCGGCAGTCGGCACCGTGCAGTTGCCGGGCTCCAAAAGCATCTCCAATCGTGTGCTGCTGCTGGCGGGCCTGAGCGAAGGCGTGACCGTGGTCCACGATCTGCTGGACTCGGACGACACGGCCGTGATGCTGGACGCGTTGCGCACCTTGGGCTGCAAGCTGGAGCGGGAGGGCAAGGGACCGCTTCGCGTCACCGGCCTGGGCTCCCGCCTCGGCACGGCACAGGCCGACCTTTTCCTGGGCAATGCCGGCACGGCCATGCGTCCGCTGACGGCGGCTCTTGCCTTGCTTGCCGCAACCCAAGGTGGTGACATCACGCTGCGCGGCGTGCCGCGCATGCACGAGCGGCCCATTGGCGATCTGGTCGATGCACTGCGCCTGCTCGGCTGCCACATCGACTGCCTGGAGAACGAGGGCTACCCGCCGTTGCGGCTGACGGGCCCATCGACTCTGCAGCTCGACCAACCCGTACAGGTGCGTGGCGACGTCTCCAGCCAGTTCCTGACCGCCCTGCTACTGGCCCTGCCGCTGGTGGCCACGGACCGGCCGGTGGTGATCGAGGTGCAGGGCGAGCTGATCTCCAAACCTTACGTCGAGATCACGCTGCTGCTGCTGGCGCGCTTCGGCATCACGGTCGAGCGCGACGGCTGGCAGCGCTTCACGATTGCTGCCGGCAGCCGCTACCGCTCGCCGGGCCGCATCCATGTCGAGGGTGACGCCTCCTCGGCCTCCTATTTCGTTGCGCTTGGCGCGATTGCCGGCATCGACGCGCCGGTGCGCATCGAGGGCGTGGGCTCGGCCTCTATCCAGGGCGATGTGCGCTTTGTCGAGGCGGCCGAGGCGATGGGTGCCTGGGTCGAGAGCGGCCCGAACTGGCTGCAGGTCAAGCGTGGCGTCTGGCCGTTGCGCGCCATCGACCTGGACCGCAACCACATTCCCGACGCCGCGATGACACTGGCCGTGATGGCGCTGTACGCCGACGGCCCGAGCACGCTGCGCAATATCGCCAGTTGGCGCGTCAAGGAGGCCGATCGCATCGTCGCCATGGCCACCGAGCTGCGCAAACTGGGTGCCAGCGTCGAGGAAGGCTCGGACTGGCTGCGCGTGCATCCGCTCAAGACCTTCCAGCCGGCCGCCATCCACACCTATGACGACCACCGCGTGGCGATGTGCTTCTCGCTGGCGGCGTTCAATGGGCTGAATGGCGGCAACGGCGGCGTCACAGGCGTGCCGGTGCGCATCCTCGATCCGAAATGCGTGGCCAAGACCTTCCCCGACTATTTCGAGACGCTGTTTTCGGTGGTCGAGCCGCAGCGCGACAGCATTCCGGTCATCACCATCGATGGCCCCAGCGCCTCAGGCAAGGGCACGCTGGCCGATCTGGTCGCCGCCAAGCTGGGCTACTGGGTGCTGGACTCGGGAGCGCTGTACCGCGCGACGGCCCTGGCCAGCCTGCGCGCTGGCGTCTCACTGGACAACGAGCATGACATCGCCGCCCTGGCCAGCCAGCTGGATCTGCACTTCGAGGGCGGCCAGGTCTTCCTAGGCCATGAGGACGTGACCCACGCGCTGCGCGACGAGACGGTGGGCGCGATGTCGTCCAAGGTTGCCGCGCTGCCCGCCGTGCGCCTGGCCCTGCACGGCCTGCAACTGGCCTTCCGACGCCTGCCCGGCCTGGTGGCCGACGGCCGCGACATGGGCACCATGCTGTTCCCCCAGGCCAGCCTCAAGGTGTTTTTGACCGCCAGCGCGGCAACGCGCGCAGAGCGCAGGCATAGGCAATTGATTTCCAAGGGAATTTCGGCTAGCATTGCCGACCTGCGTGAAGACCTAGAGGCGCGCGACTTTCGGGATCAAAGCCGTAAAGTTTCACCCTTGAAGCCAGCTGCAGACGCGCTGATGCTCGACAACTCGAGCCAGACCATCGACGAATCGGTGGACCTGGTATTGAGCTGGTGGGCCGAGCGCAGGCCGTTTCATAGCGCTGGGCATTGAAACGGCAGATGGCAAGTCCTAAGACTTGCCGTCAAAAACGGGCCCGCTACCCTTCCCTCCCGCAACGTCAGTTGCATTGAGGGTGGCGAACTCTATCAACCAACCCGCAAGCTTTGCGCTTGCACAACCTGCCGGATCAGCCCGGCACCAGGAAACACCATGTCCGAATCCCAAACCGCCAGCTTTGGTGGTGACTCGTTTGCCGCCATGTTCGAGGAATCCCTGCAGCGCTCCGATATGCGCGCAGGTGAGGTCATCTCTGCCGAAGTGGTTCGCATCGACTACAACTTCGTGGTCGTCAACGCCGGCCTGAAGTCCGAAGCGTATGTGCCCATCGAAGAGTTCAAGAACGACAAGGGCGAGCTCGAAGTCCAGGTGGGCGATTTCGTGTCGGTGGCCATCGACGCGATCGAAAACGGCTACGGCGACACCATCCTGTCGCGCGACAAGGCCAAGCGTCTGGCCTCGTGGATGTCCCTGGAAACCGCACTGGAGTCGGGCGACTTCGTGACCGGTACCGTGTCGGGCAAGGTCAAGGGCGGCCTGACCGTCCTGGTCAACGGCATCCGCGCCTTCCTGCCGGGCTCCTTGCTGGACACGCGTCCGGTCAAGGACATGAGCCCGTACGAAGGCAAGACCATGGAGTTCAAGGTCATCAAGCTGGACCGCAAGCGCAACAACGTTGTGTTGTCGCGCCGTGCTG
>Ga0187842_1000422_pt1 | contig 21203 bp, 20 predicted proteins | sample SpaLakP09_SKY_41_FD_134514 | JGI IMG/M metagenome (GOLD analysis project Ga0187842, IMG submission 134514) | Oligotrophic lake water microbial communities from Sparkling Lake, Wisconsin, USA - SP09_SKY_41 | ecosystem: Environmental > Aquatic > Freshwater > Lake | place: USA: Sparkling Lake... | reverse complement strand
TCCAGAAACCGACAGGTCCGATCTGGACCTTGAAAACGGCCTGGCCGCGCGCGGCTACTGGCAGGCCTTCCAGGCGGTCAAGGCGAGTGTCCGCCAGGTCCTCGACGGCCAGAACCCGGGCGATGTCGTCGACCTCGACCATGGGGGTTGGTATCGCGAGCTCTTCGCCCCGAAAGTCACTGCTGGCATCCTCAAACCCGAGAACCTTGCCGGCTATCGCACGTCTGCGGTCTATCTGCGCGGGTCGCGCCATGTGCCGCTCAATCCTGACGCCGTTCGCGACGCCATGCCGGCCTTTTTCGAGCTGCTGCGGGAGGAGCCGAACCCTGCGGTGCGCATCGTTTTGGGTCACTTCATCTTTGTCTACATCCACCCCTACATGGACGGAAATGGGCGCACTGGCCGCTTCCTGATGAACGTCATGATGGCGGCCGCAGGCTATCCGTGGACCGTGCTTCCAGTTCAGCTGCGCGCCCCATACATGGCGGCGCTGGAGGCGGCGAGCGTCGATCAGAATATAGGGCCGTTCGCTGATTTCCTCGCGGCCCAAATTGGACGGCAAGCACCGCCCCCTCGGTGAACTTCCCTGGTCCGCAAGGAGGCTCGCACGAGGTGGCTTCCGTCGGATCGGTGTGTGGTCTCCAGGGCATTCCGGGGCGGCGGTAGAGGTTTGGTCCGCCGTTGATTTGGCGTGAGGGACCTACGGCTGCAGCGATGGCTTGTGTCGTCTGGAGTGCCGGATGGGTTAGCTTAGCCCCCAATGTCGAGAGCAGTGACTGGGGCGAGTGATAGGGCAGGGGCGTTCTGGGCTCTGCTCGATCCCCGGCCTTCTCACGCGGTGCCATCGATTTCCACTGCGTTGGGGGAGGGGGCCTGAAGGCCTCGCTGCTCCCTGGGGCAAGATGCGCGAGGCGTCGCCCACTGCCGGAGCAGAGCTCGCTCACGGCACCGCTAGATCTGAGCCTGAGGGTCCGTCGACCCACCGTGGCGGGCGGTTACTCAGTAAGCCGAGACCTTGTGCCGGTGCCGGTCGAAAACCTCCCATGGAGAGCGGCCTGAACCATTAGCGCGAAGGAGCAAAACGGGAGTGTGGAAGAGAGGGCACGTTATGCACACCTGCGGTTTTGATAGTGGCCTGATTTTTCTAAATAAAAGTTCCAATCCGGTTCACCGCAAAGTCACGCAAGAAAACCTCTATTGATAGTCTTTCCCTTTAGCAGCAACAGGTTATGCTTGATTGGTTTTCCAATCATGAAAGGTAGCGGCGTTGGATCAGGGCACGCACGAAGGCGAAAAAGTCCAATTCAATCTTCGGATCAGTGAGCGCGCAAATCAGAAGCTCCGGGCCGATGCAGAGCGTCTCGGTCTAGGGCTAGGGCAGTACCTGGAGATGCTGATCCTCGACCAGGGCGTCACCCACGTCGACTACTTCGCGCAGCAAGCCGCGATCAATTCCTTTATCGCCGCCGGCTTGCTGATCAATCTCACGGCCCAGCAGGGCGGACCTGATCGGGCGCGGCAAACGCGGAAAGCGGCCGAGGCGGCGGCAGCGGGCCTGTTTGGTCCAACCCGTAACCGACCGATTGATGTGGGGTCTGCTCCACCGGCCGATGATCAAAGGATAGCGGCTCTTTTCGAGGCCTTCGGCGCAAGGTAGGATAGTCTTTGCTGAAACCTCCCTGCCGGACTTTCAACTCTCACTAGATTTGAAAGATCATGTTCTATGATCCACATTTATTGGAGCCAAACTGGAACTTGGCTGCGCGGTAAACCAACTGGCAAACCTGACTGGGACCACGCTCGCAAGGTGGCCGGTCGCATAGCTATTCTTGCGATAATCTGGGCGGCAATCTGCGTATGGCTTGGCCATTCCAAGTCGACAGACCGCGAGCGAACCTACGGGCTACAGACTGTCCAAGCGATCGTTTTCCAGCAGGCTGGCTTTCCGCTTCCTCAGGAAATCATGATCCAATCCCCGGATGGAACCAGGCGTAAATATGCCTGCCCGGAGGTCGCAAACCTCGGCTGGATCCAGCCCTATATCCAGGTCTATTTCCACAACCAGCGTATTGCCGCACTGATCTGGCTTCCAGGGATGATCAGCGGCCTTTGCCTAGCCTATTCCATCGCCTCGACCCAAGCCTATCGCAAAGCCCGTTCCTGGTTTGCCGGGGCTCGTAGGTGGCTGGAAGGTAAGGGGGCGCTTGTACCTTCTATGGGTTCTGGGGCTGTCGAAAGCCTTGGTCCGACTGGTGCTATCGACCAGGCGGTGTCCGCTGAGAAACCTGACGAAAACCTCGCGGAAACCGGTGCCGGTCGGAGCGCTGTCGATGGACAGATCTTTGGCGATCCGGAACGTCGCTTGGCTGCGGAACAAGCGCCGTCTATGCGCGAAAAAGAAGGTCTTGGACCCTCCGCATACCAGCGGCTCTATGCACAGGTTCAGCGCGATATTGAGGCGGGCATTCCCCTCAATGGTCCGTCCCTTCTCTCCAAAACGCCCAGTCCACCTAGGCCCCGTCCTGCCGTTTCTGGGGGTCAATCTCCTGGCAAAAGGGCAGGGGAGGATCCGGTCATCTATGATCCGGCTGAGCTCTTTTTGCCGCCCCAGATCAAAGGAGAGACCAAGAAGGACGGCGACCAATGATGACGCCGTCGCGCATTCGCTCATCCGGCGGAGCGGCCGATTATTACAGCGCCGATGACTACTATCTCGAGGGCGAAGCCGGGGCTCCCGGGATTGTTTGGGGCGGAAAGGGTGCAGCGGACCTGGGTCTGAGCGGGAGTGCTACCAAGGAGGAACTGCAGGCCGTTCTTGAAGGCCGCAATCCCGATCCTACGGGACCCTCCCTCGTCTCGAGCACGACAAAAGCCAAGCATCATCCAGGCTGGGATTTCACCTTTGCCGTGCCCAAGTCGGTGACCCTGGCCATCATCGTCGCCGACCGTTTTGATCCAGAACTGGCTGAGCGCCTGCGTGGTCATGTGATGTCGGCCAACGCCGAGATGATGCGCTATCTTGAGGAAAGCCACGCCATAACCAGGGTCCGGGAGGCCGACGGTCAGATCCGGCAGGTACTGACCGGCAACCTTGTCTATGGCTCGGTGATGCACATCACCACCCGCGGCGGTGATCCCCACATTCATGTCCATAATCCCATCGCCAACACGACCAAGAACCCCGAGACGGGGCAATATGGCGCGATTGGCGAGCGGCCGATGTTCAAGTGGCAGAAGGTCACGTCGCTGATCGGGGCTAGGGCCCTGCAGGCATCCCTGATGGGGGGTGGTTACGACATCGCCGCCGCCGGCGAGCTCGCTTGGGAAATCGCGGGAATTGACCGCAAGCTCACCAAGGAGTTCAGCACCCGGTCTGAAGAAATCGACGAAAAGGCCAAGGCGCTGGCTGAGGGGAGGGGCGTTGATCAGGTCACGGCCGCGCAGCGCTCGATGATCCAGAAGCAGACCCGCAAGGCCAAGGAGCACGTCGATCGTCAGGCCATATCCGACGATTGGTATGGGCGCGCAGAGGCCGTTGCCCCGGGATCCTTTTCTCAGATCCAATTGGTCCGTGGCGCCAAAATGGGTCGTGATCTCACCCCCCAAACCGAGGGCAAGATCGACAAGACCCTTGCGCAATTACGGCGGGTCTTTCGGAGCCCTTCCGGGGCAAACATGCGGCCCCACCACTTCAATAGTATGGGCAAAGACCCTGACCGGCAGAGCCAGGAGCTGGTCGGCCACGGCGTCAGGATTGCAGATGCGAAGGAGGCGGTGAACAGCAAGCACCTGATCATGATGCATGCGCTTCAGGTCTCACCGCCTGGGGTCACGTTCGATCGGTTGAAGGCATCCTTCGAGCGGATGATCAAGCAAGGTCTGGTGCTGCACGCCGACAAGGAGATGATCGGCGGGGTGACCACCTCACTTTCCATTGCCCGAGAAGAGGCGATCATGACGGCGGTCGACGCCGGTCGTGGTCAGGCGCCGCCCATGATCTCGAGGCCTCAGCTGGATTTGGCGTTTGAGTCGCAGAATCTCGCGATGCGGATGGGCTCTATAGATTTCCGGCTTGGCGAGGAGCAGCGGGCAGGGGGCGTGCGGTTCTTCTCTTCGAAGGACCGTTATAGCGCGATCCAGGGCTTTGCGGGGGTGGGCAAGTCGACCCTCTTTGGAGCGGTCAAGGCGGTCGCCGATGATCACAACCTGGCTATTCGCGGCATCTCGACCCAGCACAACTTTGTCCGCGAGCTTGAAAGCGTGGGTCTGCAGGCTCAGACGATCGAGTCCTTCCTCCGCGACAAGGAGCGCAAGATTGATATCGGCGGCGCTGCGTTGGCCGCGGAGCGGGCCAGCTGGGCGAGGGCGTTTCTTGTCGTCGACGAAGCATCGACCCTGACCAATATCGCCGCCTTGCGTATCACCCGCGTCGTGGAGGCCCTGCAGATACCGGCTGTCCGGATCGCCGGCGACAGGATGCAGTTGGGTGGTCAGGCCGCCGGCAATCCCTTCAAACTGATGCTCGACCGCAAGGTTGATCAGGTTGAGATCAAGACCATCGTTCGTCAGCGCCACGCAGCGCCGCATTTTCGGGAGGCGGTTGGCCATTTTGCCGAAGGTCGCGTGAAAGAAGGCCTTTCGGCGATGGCCTCCAACATCCATGAGTTGGGTCGAGGGGCGACCGAAGGCGAGGTTGCCAACAAGGTCGTTGCGCTTTGGAAGGACGCAGCAGGTACAGGAGCCACGGGCATCGTGGTGACCACCAACAAGATGCGCGATCTCGTCTCATTGGGGGTGCGTGACGTCATGCGCAAAGCGGGTCAGTTGAAGGGCCCTGACGTCCAGATTGCTCGGCTCAATCAGCGCCATATGGTGCCCGCAGAGCAGTTCAGCAGCCACTCCTATGCGCTGGGCGACGTGATCGTGCCTGTCGATACGTTCCTGGGGAGGGCTACGCCTCCCAATCCGCAGCAGCGGGTGGTCGGCATCGACCATGCCAACAACATGCTGAAAGTTGAGGCCCACAACGGCAAGGCCCGCATGCTTGACCTGAATGCCGAGCACGGTCGGCGGTCTGCCACGTTCTCAGCTTACCGGGAGCGGACCGTGCCGGTTGCGGTCGGCGATACGCTGCTTTGGGAAGCCAGGTTCAAGGACCGCGGCTACGAGCGAGGGGCTCGCTTTACGATTACCAAAATGACCGCAACCACTTGGACCGTCGTTCATGATGGTGGTGCTGGGGCCAAGGGGCGTGAGGAGACCCTGAGTGTCAAAGATCCGGCTCTCAGCTTCACCGGTTATGCCTATGCCCAGACCGCCGACCGCGCTCAGGGGCAAACCATCGGCAATGTCATCTATGAGCTGACCACCAAAGCGGGCGGTGCTGCCAATCAGTTGCGCAACTATGTCATGAACAGTCGAATGGCCTATTCGGCCCAGATGGTCACTGATGACCTCCCCCGGGTCGCCCAGCTGCTCATGGAAAATGAGGGGCACAAACCCGTTGCCCTGGATCATCTGCGGGGTGCGTTGGACGCGCTGAGGGCCGACAAAGAGGCCGAGAAGGGTAAGCCGCAGCCCGAGTTGGAGAAGGAGCTCTTCAAATCCATGGACCTGTCTGGCGGGGGCCGGGAGTTGGAGAAGGTGCGGATCCGAACCAGGACCATTGGGCCGATGGGGATGGGGGGGATTTAGGGGCGGGCTGCGTCGGGGTATCTTTGAAAGGTCAGCCGACATGGGCCTGCGAACGGACGGCGTGAACGCGTAAGGCCACGTACCTAGCCGGCTATAACGGTAGTATCCTGTTGGCACGGGATATTCGCGCCAAGCCACAAATTCGGCGTACATTAAATTTAGCGATTTGCTTGAATATGCGCTATATCCAGCATATTCGCTGTACAGCAAATTGTGGGCAATGGTGTGGGCGAGCGAGAACTAATCGATAAACTGGTAGAAACGCTGGGTGAAACGCCAAGCATCAACTTCCATGGCGAACATCGTGGTCGTACGTCCGACAGCGGCGTCGGTACCATTATCGACATCGATATCGAAGGGCGTCCGTTCAAACTCATCGTCGAGGTGAAGGGTTCGGGATTTCCCCGGGACGTACGCGAAGCTGTCTGGCGGCTGCGCGATCGCCACCGTGGCGAGACAGCCGATATCCATGAAGCCATACCTGTCTTCGTCTCCGAAGCCGTATCGCCTGGCGCACGCGACGTCCTGCGCAAGGAGCGTATCGGATACTTCGACGAAAGCGGCAGCCTGCATATTCCCGCGCCGGGCGTGTTCGTCCTGATCGACCGCCCTATGGCCAAGCGTCAGAAGCGGCTGGTCAATTCGGTGTTCCAGGGACGGCGCGCGCAGATCGTGCACGCCGCCTGGGTGACCCCGGCCGAGTGGTTCGGCGTCCACGAACTTGCCGAGCAGGCCCGGGTTTCGCCGGCCACCGCCTCCCAGACCCTGATCGAGATGGAGCGGCGCGACTGGGTCGAGGCCCGCGGCTCAGGTCCCGCCAAGGAGCGGCGGCTGTCCGACCGGACGGCGCTCCTGGACGCCTGGAGCGAATACCAGCGCACGGCCAAGCCCGCGCCGATGCGCCGTTACTATGTGCCGGGCGGCCAGGTCGCCCAAGTGCTGGCCAAGCTCGACGACGCCGCCCAGCGCGTCGGGGCCGACTACGAAGTCACGGGCCAGGTCGCCGGCCAGGCGTACTCGCCGTATATGACGCGCATCTCCCAGGTCCAATGCCGCATCGGTGCTGACCGGATCGACGACCTGCTGTCCTCGATCGACGGCCGCTCGGTGAGCGAGGGCTGGAACCTCTCGGTGATCGATGTCGAGGGGCAAGGCGACTTCGCCTTCAGCCAGCGCATCGACGGCGTCTGTATGGCCGACCCCCTGCAGGCATATCTCGACCTGCTCCAGGGCGGTGGCCGCGCCCGCGAGTTCGCCGAGCACCTGCGACGCGAGAGGCTGGAGGCCTGATGGACAAGCCCAAAGTCATCGACCTCTACGAGGCGAGCGTCACCGACGATTGCGAGCGGATGCTCGTCACCCTGCTGAGCGGCATGGGACCCTGGAAGGAATCAGTCTGCCTCGTCGGCGGCCTAGCCCCGCGCTACCTCGTCCGGCGGCGGCCGCCAGAAATTAGTACATGCCGCCACCCAACTGGGCACCTGCGGCCAGATGAACTGGGCGCCCAGCGCCAAGGCGATGGTCACGCCGCGCCAGCCCATTGGGCACTCTGCGCGACGTGACCATGCCGGCGTCAGGTTGACGGGGGCTTGACCAGCCTACGCATGGACTCGCCGGACAACTGGACGCGGTGGCTGGTGTTTGCCAAACGGTCGAGGATAGCGTCGGCGACCATTGGGCTATCGATGTACGCATGCCATTCCTTGAACGGCAGTTGGCCTGCGAGCAGGATCGAGGAAGTCCTGACCCGGGCATCGATGACGTCGAGCAAGTCCTGTTTCCCCAACTCGGTCATCGGCGCGAGGCCGAAGTCGTCAAGGATCAAGAGATCAAACCGGGCGAGCGCGGCACGCACCTTACCGATCGATCCGTCCTGGTGGGCTAGGGCCATTTCCTCCAACAACTGATTGTTTCTGACGTAGCGGACCGTGAGGCCGTGGCGGGCGGCCTGGCTGCCGAACGCGCAGGCAAGATGGGTCTTCCCAGTACCAGTGGCCCCAGTCAGGATTAGATTCTCGTGCTTTTGGACCCAGACGCAGGTCAGGAGTTCAGCCATCTGCGAGCGGTCGAGGTTGCGGCCCGGGCGATAGTCAATGTCCTCCGCCGCGGCAGGGATCTTGAGACGGGCCGAGTGCAGGATGCGCTTGAGCCGTCGATCATCGCGCCAGGATGCCTCGGCCTGCAGCATGTGCATCAGCCGTTCAATGAACGGCAAATCTGTGAAGGCCGGCGAAGAGGCGTGGTGCTCGACAGCAGATACCATCCCGTGAAGGCCAAGTTCACGCAGCTTGTCGGTGACGTTACTGGTGTTCATATCGGTTATTCTCCCGCGAAGTATTCAGGGCCGCGAACATTCTCGTTGTTCGCAACAGCGATATTGGGCGGCAGGAAGACAGTGGGATCGGAGTACTCCAACCCGCGGTCCAGAACGTTGCGCACGTGAGTAAGGCGCGGATCCCCACTTCGGATCGCACGCGCGCATGCAGCCTCCAGACGATCACGACCAACTCGGCGTGAGAGCGCTTTGAACGAACGAAAGACGGAGGACTTAGCCGCGCCCGTCAGGCGACGCTCGGTTTCATGCGAAGCGACCTCTTGCACGGCCGGGCCATGCAGACGTGACCAGAGCATGAGGTCTTCCTCATCCGTAGCCCTCTGTGCCAGGTGGTTTGGGGGCATGTGGTCTGGGTCGGTGGAGCAATCGCCGGCGACATGAAGCTGCGGATGCACTGCAACCACCCGATTGTCGCGCCATATTTCCACGGTGCCGGGCCCCGCCCGCAGATCGACTCGGCGGCCGATGAGCCGATGCGGCACCGAATAACGGCAGTGTCGGTGGAGCAAATGGTAGTCGGAGCCGACCAGAAGTTTGCGACGCACCTCAAACACTGCGAACCGCTCCGCTGACAATGGGCGTAGCGCAGGACGATCCAGGGCCGCAAACAGCGTTTGACGTGTTTCGCCAGGCGCTCGGCGCAGCGAATGATTGTTTAGTCGGGCAACAATGCCCCGTAACAGACCATTCATGTCCTCCAGGGTGGCCAAAGGCCGGTCATGCAGCGCGAGGCGAAGCAGCCGCTGCACCAGCTTCACGCCAATTTCGACTTTGGCTTTGTGGGTCGGGCTGTAGACCTGCGCAGGCCGCGCCACCGTTCCATGATGGTCGCAGAAGGTCTGGAAAGTAGGGTTGATCACAGGCTTCATGCCGCGTGGGTGCGACAGGATCGCGGCTTTCAGATTGTCGCTGACGATGGTCAGTGGAGCACCGCCGAAGAACCGCAGCGCCTGCTCGTTGGCCCAGATCCAGTCTGCCGTCCTTTGCGACCGGGTCACGCACGCAAAGGTGTAGTCGGAGGATGGGAGGACTGCCACGAACAGCTCAAAGAAGACGCTGCCGTTTCCCCCAGTCTCGCGGCCTAAGGGTCGATAGCCGGCGAAGTCGACCATCATCGCTTCGCCAGGACGGTGACGTTGGCGCATGATCGGATGGGCGACAGCAATGTAAAGGGCGAAGCCGCGCGTGAAGCTACGATAGGACATCGTCTTGGCCCCGTCCGCATTGGCGACGTAGGCCTCGTGTAGCTCGCAGAGGTTATGACCTTGCTTGACCTTCAGCGCCACCTTGGCCCAGGCGGGCTGGAGGACTGTGGGGGCTGGATAGACTTGGCCCGGCTTTAAGACCCGTGCCAGGTCACTGTCGGTCATTGACTCCAGAGTTTCCAGTGTCAGGGCATTATCCAGAACCAGCTGCCGATAGCGGCTGACGGTGGAATATGAACAGGTGCGCAGGCGACCGATTTGCCGGTCGCTGTGTGCAGTGGTGAGGATAAGGCGCAGCACGCCTCGTGGGTCGAACATGGGTTCTCCCTTCGGTTTCTTTCAGGATTGATTTGGTGCGGAAAGACCGACGCGCGTCGTCGATGCCGCGCGCCACGGGGACGCGCGGAGTTCTTGACGACAAAGGCGCTTTAGGGGAGAGTGATTGGGTCGGTTCAGATCGACTTATCAGACTCCGAAAGGGCCTGGGCTTGTGGTGAGCCTGGGCCTTTTCTCTTTCCGGCGGCTTTTCGAGCAACACCTTCTGTGGCGGGGCTTAGCCGTGCGGCATGATGACCTCCTTGTTTTGACGTCGTCGCCCATCGGGGTAGCCATACCGGTCGGGCCAAAGCTCCTCAGCTGTGGAGCCCAAGGCCGTAGCGATGGCCGCCTCGATGCGGCGCGACCTTCGAAAGCCGCGCGAGACGATCGACACCGTGCCCGGGGTCACGTCGAGCGACCGGGCGATGTCCGATAAGGTGATGTGTTTGAGACTCAAAGCGGACTTGATCTGCGCATGCCTTTTGTCGTCAATCATCACTCTTGCTCCATCTTGCGCGACTCAGAGACCATAGTGTGCGAAATACCAACACTGCAACCCCGAACGAATCCAGCTCAGGTGTCGCTCGACGACTGATTGCAGTGCGCCAGCACAGTGGTCTCAATCAGTCCGCTTTTGCGGCCCGGCTTGGCTTCGCGCGCCGGACCTATCTGGGATGGGAGCGCGGCGAGTCCGATCCCCCAATCTGGCTGCTTGATGCTCTTCATCAGGAGTTTGGCATCGACCCACACTGGCTGTTGCACGGGCCGGGAGATCGGCCATGCCAATATGGAGCGGGGATGGACTGGAACCGGTTTAGCTGCCTCCTCACGGCTGTAGAGCATGAGGCGCGCACTGCTGGGCTGGCGCCAAGACCGGATCAGCTTTTTGAACTGACGCGTGCTGTCTTCATCGGGCCGCCCGAAGACGAGGTCAGCGCAATCGAGCGCCTGGCGCTGACGTTCAAGACGGTGAAAGCGTAGGATCGTGAATGACCCCAGAAGACGCGCGTATCATCCCCTTTCCCTCGCAATCAGACTTCACGACAGCCTCGCACGAAGATCCAGTGGCAGATGCCTTGGTGCGCGTCGGCGATATTCCTCTCGCGGACGATGGCAAGGTCATAGCCCCTCAGAGGGTGCCTAATTGGCCAGCGGTCATCAGTTTCTTAGCGCTGTCGCTGCTTTCACTAGCGGTGGCAATCGTGACGACAGGCGAAGACGACCTCATACACTGGGACGCGGCTATAGCGTTGTTGACCGCCCTACTGGCCGGCGCGTTGGCTGTACTCTATCGGCATTCACCGACGTTCTGGCGCCAAGTCAGCCCTATAAGCGGGCCAAGGTGATGCTCTGGGCTTTGTTCAGTCGTGGTCATCGAGACCATGCCGGGAGGCCATGCGCGGCCCTCTCTATTCAAACAACCAGCCGGGTCGATGTTGATTTGGGCGCGCGGCCCCCACGCTATCTACTGGCCCTGCCAATGGCCCATCTCGAGAGCCGGCGGATCGGCGACCCCATCGCCTGGGTGCGGAAACTGGACACCCTGAGTTCCCAACCTCGTCCTCGGCTACCCTGATCATCGACCTGCTGCTCACCGTCATCTTCCTGATGGTGATGTGGTTGTGTTCGTCGTGGCAGATATTGCTAATCGCCATACGCCGGGATGTGGAAGATGTTGAAATTGAGCCGGGGCACCGTTCTGGCGACCAACGAGGTACGCCGGCGGGCGTGTGTCGGACCCTACATGTTGCGGGAGGAGTTCCGGTGTTTGATCGTGTCCCACCGAGTGGTGTAACTGAGCCGATAGGGTCACCAAAATCTTTGGCGTTGCCGGATCGGTCAGGCCGCCCCTAGGGTCAGGCCATAGACCGAAAAGAAAATCGCTATGATACAGGCTCGGCCAGCGCAGATCATCGAGACGTCCCGAGGGACAGCGCCGACGACCTGCCTCCTAGAGCCTAAAGCTGGTTAGGGATTGACCTCGAGTTGATTGTCGCTGACCCGGACGCACTCCCATTTGCCTGCGCCCCACTGGCCAGGACCAGCATAGGTGCACGAATAGGTCCCGCCGTTAGCAGCGCTCGCCGCTGCCTCGGCTTGGGCCTTGTGCGCTGCGTCGTTGCCGGGTTCGCCTTCGGCTCCCGCGACCAATCCACATTCCTCAAAGGTCAATTCGCGCATAATTTTCTCTCTCACGATAGTGGGCGGCGTTTTGCTACCCTGACTATTTATGGGGCGTTACAAATGCCATTACAACATTTGAGTTTGATCAAACGCGGACAGTCGAGTGGGTTGGCAGGTCACCAGGCGGGGGATGGCGCGAACCGTTAAGCTGGTCTTTCCAAAGTTGTCCGTCACGGATTGTCAGAACACGGTCCGAACCCGATAGCATAGCCTCCCGATGCGCAATAATGACTCGCGTTATCGGGAGTCCCGCAAGGCTTTTTATGATTGCCTTTTCACTTTCTATATCGAGGTTAGCCGTGCCCTCATCCATAAACAGTATACTTGGTTTTCTATAAAGCGATCTCGCGATAAATATTCTTTGCTTCTGACCGCCAGACAATGACGATCCCATATCTCCCACGAGGGATAGATATTTCATGGGAAGCTTCTCGATATCGGAGTGAATATCTGCTGCGCGCGCGGCGTCCTGAACTCTATTCATGTCGGGATCTGCGTCGAAAAACGCGATATTGTCAGCGATCGTTCCCGAAAACAGCTGGTCGTCCTGAAGGACGACGCCGATTTCAGATCTATAGAGGCTCATATCTCTGGATGTCAGTGCTTGGCCGTCTACGCGAACAAGGCCTTGGGTTGGTGGATAGAAGCCGAGGAGCAACTTTAGCAACGTAGATTTGCCATGACCGGACGGGCCCGTGATGCACACGAATTCACCAGGCCGAATGACTAAGGATAGCCCTTGCAAAATCCAAGGCTCATGATCGGCATACCGGAACGACAAATCTTGCAGTTCCACGGTGCCAGATACTTCGTCCGGTGCTCGTAAGGCCGGGGAAGTCACAGTTGGAGCGGCTTCCGGCTCTGCATGGACTATATCGGCGAGACGTTCCAAATGGATGTGAGCCGTCTGGAGAACGAGCACCTGGCCCACAAGGCGCATCGCCGCGCTGCTGAATTGGCCAGCGTATGCCTGGAATGCAAAAAGCATCCCAAGTGTTAGATCGCCGCGAATGACGAACAAGGCCCCAATATACCAGGTAAGAGTTTGCTGGAGACCATTCATCAACGAGGACGCCGAAGTTCCCCACAAACTAAACTTGGCCAGTCGGACAGAATTATTAAGCGTTTCCACTTGCTCATTCTGCCAATGCAATAGTCGGCTCCGTTCCTTTCCAAAGGCCTTGATAGTCCTCGCGCCACGGATCGTCTCCAGAAAGATTGACTGGGCGTCCGCGGCCACTGAGAGCCCCTCCAGCGAGGTTCGTCGATAGTATCGATTCGACAGGATCCGGCCCGCCAAGATCACGCCAATTGTAAACAATTGGAGGGCCATGAGCACCGGCGCATAGGCCGCCATCAGGAAGGCGGCGAAAACCAACCCGGCCACATCGAGAATCGCTGCGGGCAAGGATTCCGCGTATAAGGACTGAACGGGTCCCAACGATGAAAATCGTGAAACGATATCGCCGACTTGGCGCTTTTCAAACCACGAGACCGGAAGGCTAAGGATGTGCCGATAAAGGTTTGTTTGAAGATGTCCCTGCAGCTGAGTTCTTAAATAGACAGAAATCAGGCTTCTTGCATGGGACAGCATGGCTGTAGTTGCAATAAGAAATATCATACCGACAGCGACGGCATTGAGAAGCCCGGTGTCACCGCGACTAATGACATTGTCTACCATTGATTGGTTCATCAGTGGCATTGTCAGGTTAACCGCTTGGAGAACGGCTGCCAGAATTATCATTTGAAAGATTGATGACTTTAGACCATGAGCCTGGTCGAAAAAATCTGTCAATCTGACGCGCTCGGCCGTTGCCTTTCTGTGAAAACCGCTGGACGGTTTTAGCTCGAGCGCCACCCCCGTAAAATGGTCATCAATGACGGAGAGCGAAAGCCGCCGGACGCCGATAGCCGGATCATTGATCCAGGCCATTCCGCTCCTCACGCGGGTTAGGACAACGAAATGGCTCAAATTCCAGTGAAGGATGGCGGGTAACTGCAGGCGCTCGAGTTCATCGAGCTCCAGTCGGACCGGTCGAGCAGCCAAGCCGATTTGCTCTGCGATCGCGATCAGCGAAGCCAAGGTTTGCCCCTTTTGAGATACAGCGCTTTTTGGCGCAATTCCACAAGGGAGACCCGATGGCCAAAATGGCCCGCGACCATCGCAAGGCACGCGACGCCACATTCTCCCATCTCGCTTTGCAGAATTAGTGGGGTCTTGCGCGGCTTGAACGCCGGCGAGAAATCGAACTGAAGGCGATTGACGTCAGACAAAGGCTAGAAACTCTCTATGGCGCTGGCATGCGGAAGGCAACGATAGCATAGAGAGCATAATTAGGAGGATCGATGTCTCTATTTCGCGCTGAGGTTGGGCGGGCGCAGCGCAAGCGTCTTTATGGATCTGTGTCGATCAACCAGCCACCATCCGTTGTGGCCTTCGCATTTGTAACCGCCTCAATGGCCGTTGCAGCCGGCGCGGTGTTGTTTGGATCATCTTTCGGCCTCGAGGCCACGGCTACGGGTTGGTTGACACCGGAAGGAGGATTCTCCGAAATCTTTTCCAGTAAAACCGCCGTTGTCAGAAGTATTGGACCTCAAGTTGGCGACCGGGTCGTCGCCGGTCAAATACTCGCCACGCTTTCAGCAGACGTATCTGGACCCAACGGTGGCCTAGCCCCAATACAGCGGCGGGCGCTTCAAGATCGTGTCGCAGAAATCGACACGCAGATTTTGACCGAGAACCTACGGCAGGACAATGAGTTGAAGAGACTTCAACTCCGAGCCGCGGCCGCTAAGGTCGAAGCGCGTAGACTATTGGCCGAGCAAGCCTTCGGGCAGCAGCAACTGGCGATCGCCCAGCGGCAGTACGAGGCAATCCAACCGTTGATTGCTCAAGGTTATATCGCCGGCGAAGGTCGTGAGAGGCGCTTGCAACTGGTCGTGGCGGCGCAGCAATCCCTATCGGCGATGACGCGGCAACTGGAAGCCAAGCTCGCAGAAGCTGAAGACTATGAAACGCAAGCCGCTGGGATAGCGCAGTCGCGGACCATCGCCATTTCTCAGCTCAGAGCATCCAGAGCCTCACTGGCCGAAGAGCTAACAGGGATCGACTTGAATGACGGCCTGACGATCCGCTCGCCTGTCGACGGGCAGGTTGCGGCGGTCAACGTCCACGTGGGAGACACCACAGCAATTGACGCCCCCGCCTTCGTGATCGCTCCCAAGGGATCCAAGCTTCAAGCAACCGTGCTGATCCCAACCCGTTCGGCGGGCTTTGTTTTACCGGGACAAGCCGTCCGCCTATCGGTGGATGCATTCCCCGCTCAGCGATATGGCCAATTTTCCGGTCGAGTGAAAGCTATCAGTCGCGCGCCCACGACACCAACGGCGCTCGGCATGCCATTCGACATACAGGAGCCTGTTTACCCCGCGGTCATCGATCTGACCGCCGCTGCGCCATCGAAGCATGACCTATCATACCGGCTACAGCCCGGAATGACCCTAAGGGCCTCGATCACAACGCAGCGCCGGTCCTTTCTACAGTGGATATTTGGCGAAGATGAGCGCGCACGCTAGCCAGGGCGAGCACCCGCTGGATTCATGGCCTGGGGGATGGGACGACTTCCAGCGACCAAGGTGCCTTGTTGGACAAGAAGCGAAGCGCGGCGGCTTGAACGTCGCGCGCGCGAACTGAGGCCAGATCCGGCCTACGGGTCTTCAAGGCCATCATTGCCTTGGGTGTTTCCAGATCGGGAAGCTTGGCGAGCCAGAAGGTATTTGTTCGCTCTTCCCGCTCTACCGACTCGCTCAGCGAGCGCACGGCGCTCGCGACTTCCTCCTCCGTGGGTCCCTGGTTTGCCAGGGCCTCTATGATATTGGTAGCGGCTGCGCGAATGCGCGGGTTTTGGGCAGCTGGAGCTTCCGCCGTGATGGAAAGTTGCCCGTAGTGTTCCAGGGTTGTGGAGGCCGAGGACGCTGTATTGATGGCGTAGATAAGACCTTGCTTGACCCGGAGATCGTCCAGGAGCCGGTTGCGGATCACGGCGGCTGTGACGGTGAGTACCCTCACAAGCCTGTGATCCTCGTAAAAGCCGATAGTTGGCCAAATCAAGGTCAAGAAGGCTTGGGTCGGGGGGCCGTCATGAAAAACGACGTGGGCCGCTTGTGAGGGGAACTTGGCGGGCTTGTAGGTTTGGCTGCCGCTGCGAACCACGGATAGCGCGCCGAAGGTGACCCGCAGATCTTCGATAGCGCGCTCCAGATCCAGATCCCCGACGACGGTGACGTCGGCTGGCCCTTCGTTCAGAATGGGTTGGATAAACGCCTTCAAATCCCTCACGCTGGAGGATCGAAGCGCACCCATCTCTGGCATCGCCGCCCAACGTTTGTCGCCCGAACGGGTTAAGGTGGCGATTTCTCGCATAAAGAGGCTGCCAGGTCTCGCTTCCAAGCCCTCCAGATCGGCTACCTGTTGGGCCCGTATTCTTTCGAATGCTGCAACGCGGAAGCCCGGTTGTGAGATATACGCCGACAGGAGTTCCAACTGGGTTCGCAAGTCAGCCGGACGCGTGTCGCCTTCCAGGACCGTGCCAGCCTCAGTCATTCTAACGGCGACCGAGAGCTTTGCATCGGGCGCGGCGCGCCACGTGTCTGCGATCGAGAGGGCCTTAGTCCCACCATCAGCGAACGCGGCCAGCATCCAGCGGGGAGAGGCGCGATTCGATGGAAGCGATAGAAGGCCTGTGCGGAACCGAACGGACACTAAGATTTCGTCTGGACGGAAATCCGTCTTCTTGAGATGCAGCCGAATACCATTTGGCAGGCTTAGTGAAACCGTTCCGAGGGCCTCATCCTGCTGCCGCGATAGAACTTCGCCGCTAGGCGCTCGAAGATGATACGGCCATTCGAGTCTGGGGCTAATCTCAAGTGGCTTGACCGCGCGGCCGCGCGCCTTGGCGAGCACTTGATCAACCTTCGTGGGGCTATCGCTCGGTGTACCGCCGAATAGCATCACGAACGGGTCTCCGCGAAAGAGGTCGCGATAGACATCGCGGATATGCCCAGGCGTCATGAGCGGCGCGAACGACACAAAGTGATCCATGTTTTGCGCGGGGCTTGTAGCGACTTCCTGCCGATAGGCCAGATCGACAAGATGGTCCGCCAAGCTCACTGGGTCCTGCTTAGCGTCTAGGAAGAGACGGGTTTGATGGCGGGCACGAAACCCACTCAGGGCGCGCTCAATCTCGTCGCGGGACGGGCCGAACTCGGCCAAGCGCCGATGTTCTTCTAAGGCGCTCGACAATGCCAGAGGCCAGTCGCGCTTCGCGCCCCAAACTTCAATGGTGTTAACTTGGCCTCGCAGCGGGCTGTTGGTCGTAACAACCGCAGCGCGATAGAATGGCGGGTTGGATCTTCCCGCCAGGGTGTTCAAGCGCTCGCGTAAAACCGCTAGGCCAGTTGCCGTGGCCAAATCACGTTTCTCTCGCTCAAGCGTGTCCGCTGTGGAATCGTAGGGCAATGCCCATGCCAACCGCACCGAGCGCGGCAGGCCAGGCTCGGAATTGATACCATACGTTGGGAGGGCAAGTTTCCGCCGCTCCGGAGCAGGGCGCACTACGGCCTTGCCGCCCTGCCACGTGCCAAATCGTTCAGCGATCGCGGCGGCCACTACGTCGAGGTCGATATCGCCGACGATAATCAGAACGGCGTTCTCTGGGCGATAGAGGCGCCCACGGAAGGCCTCCAAGGACACCGTCGTGGCTGCGTCCAAGGTCTTGGCATCCCCCTCGACAGGGCGCTCAAGAACTAGCGCGGGTGTCGGCAATAAGCTCTGAAAAGCGCGCTCAGCGCGCGCCGTAGCCGTATCTCGAAGCGCCGTCTCCGAGCGAACAACACCCTTTTCTTTTTCGAGCGCCGCAGGGTCCAAGCGCTGCTCAGTGCTCAGCGTCCCCAAAAATGAAAGGCCAACTTCCAGAAACGCAGGATCGCTTTGGGGCAAGTCCAGCTTGTATACGGTTTGGTCGATCGTCGTCGTCGCGTTGAAGGCACTGCCTAGTGTCAAACCCCGTTTTTGAAGCGCGTAGAGCGGACTGTCTTCGGCCAGGCCACTAGCTGGCCTAAAGGCCATATGCTCCAAAAGATGCGCGAAACCACGTTCGTCCTGACGCTCGTCCAATGACCCCACCGAAAAGGCTAGGCGCATAGAGACAGATTTGTTGGGGCCAGAAGTTCGCTTCAGCGCATACCGCAAGCCGTTCCCAAGGGTTCCGAAATGAATCGAGGGGTCCGGTGCGACATCGCTATATGAATGTGGCCAAACTCCCGGTTGCTTCGATGGTGCCAGTCCAAGCTGCGAGGCTTGACTGGGGGAGGTGAGCACGCTGGAGAAAATCGCGGCGATCAGAAAGGCAAGGCGCATGGACTTGTCTAGGCTGCGCCGGGCAAATTTATCAACCGACAATGGGCTTCCCGTCATTACTCTCTGCTCCAACGGGGACCTCAAGAGCGTGCGGCTCGCTCAATGAGCTACTCTACGACTAGCGCGAAAAAGCTAGATCGGTATGGCGGAGCATATCTGGATCTCGAGGGGTCGGTCACGTCAGGATCGAATACGCGGACACGCCGGCAAGCTTAGCCGCGTGTCTTCCATCTTTGTGCCGCGCCGTGATCTTCAGTCCTATGTTGGGCTGATGAGGGGCCCGTGCGCGCTCGCCTTGGCCTGCGGGGGCCTGTGCCGTCGTCTGACGAAGGCTGCGGCGAAGGCGAGGAGGACCTACGCCTGAAAGTGATGTGGGCCTCGACGCAAGCGGAGTCTTAAGGGTGCAGGCCTCTCCAGTTCAGCGTGCGATCGATTTCGCCTCAGAGCCGAGCGAGCTTGCGCTCGCTCGGTCGGAAAGAAGCCCTGTTGAACCGCGGTGCGGCGACGCCGGCCGATCCGCTGCGTGTCGGAAGCCTCCGCGCATCGGCCGCCTTACGCTTGACCGGTGCCGTGGCCACGGGCGCCCAGTTGACCTGACAACCAGTGTCCAGTTGGCTGGCGCTGTGCAATTAGGAGCCACGCCGGCACGGCCGATGTCGACCTCGTCGTCGACCTCGCCGTCCTGGCCGACACCGAGGCCTACAAGACCCTCGAGGAAAACCTCAAGGCGATGGGCTTTGAGCGGGCGCAGAACGCCAAGGGCGTCAAGGTCAACTGGCGCTGGCAGGCCTGGACCGAGGACGGAGCGCCGATGATCCTAGAGTTCCTATCGGACGATCCGGCGCTGAAGGGAGGGGCGCTCCAGGAATTGCCGACCGAAGGCAACCTCTCGGCCGTCAACATCCCCCACGCGGCCATCGTCCACGACCTACACGACAAGATCGAGGTCACGGCCGCTCGGCTCACGGACGGGGCGATCACGACTGAAACCATCGCCTACGCCAACATTGTCAGCTTTACCTGCTTGAAGGCCTTCGCCTTCGACCATCGGGCCGAGCGCAAGGACGCCCACGATCTAGTCTATTGCCTTGAGCACCACGAGGGCGAGCCACCCGTGGCCGAGCAATTCGCGGCGGCGTTGACGGGTCCGCACGCCGAGGTCGTCGACAAGGCGCTGAAGATCCTGGCCAAGCGCTTCACCCACCCCGATCCCGATATCGCCTATCGCCGCGACGGCCCCATATCGGTGGCCCTGTTCGAGTACGACAATCCGGACGACGATCCGGAAATCCGCGAGCTGCAGATCCTGGCCCAGCGCCAGGCGGTGGATATCGTGGGTACCTTGCTTCAAGCGCTTGGCTACGGGCCGGCCGCCTAGCCGAGGCTGGCTGGCGTCAGGCCAGCATGTCCCGAACTTCTCATTCGCCTTGCCCTGGACCGGTTGCGCTCATGCGAAGCAAACCCACCTCACGCGTCGGCGCCAAGGTTGGTGCCTGCCCTCCTGTTTTCCATTTCCGGCTTCGGCTTCTCCCACGCCCATGAAGCGCTGGCAGACCGGATCGGCGAGGGCGGCCTTGCGGTCGCGTTCGGTGAAGGTGTCGAACCGCACCCGCCTGGCCTGCAGCATCGGGAGCATCGCGTGGCTCAACGCCGGATCGCTCTTGATGGTGTCGCGCACGGCGATGTCGAAGCCGCCGCGAGACAGCCGCCGCGGCAGCTTTACGCCGAAGATCTTCAGGAGCCCGCGGATCTCGTTCTCCAGGTCGATGCACTTGCGCTGCGTGACCTTCCGGCATGAGATCAGGGCGCGCAGGTTATGGCTCTCGACGCTCTTCACATGCACTCCGCTGTACCAGCCTGCGCGCAGGATCTGGGCGATGCCGCATTCGGAATGGGCTCTAGTCGGCAGCCTGCAGCTCTAGAATCTTTCGTGCGAAAACACGGGCCTCAACTGGCACATCGATCCCGGCTACTCGGTCTTGGTGCAAGATCTGGCGCGCCAATGCGACCAGCGCCTCGTCGATGATTACCGATCTGTCGACTTCGCCATTGGCCAGCATCCGAATGAAAACTAGTTGGTAGCCGGGCATGAAGAGCTGCACTGGATACAGATTGCCCTTACCCGGAACGCGGCGAATTGGGTTTTTGTTTTCGTAGCGGTGCCTCTGTCGGTCCTCTGCCGCCAGGACGTCAGTCGGCTTGCAGATTTCATTGGAAAGAACCGTCGCGACCAAAACGTCGCGCCCAAACCCCAGATCATTTGCGGTTGATTCAAGCTGAAGCGCTGCGGCGATCGGAAGCTCCACCGTCAGAGTCATCGCGTCACGATGAATTGGCCGCCACTTTAGCTCTTTCGGCTCCAGAATGATCGCGAACAGAAGGCCCATAGTGAGCCGTCGCCGGATGGTGTCTTCGACTTCTGGGTCTTTCATGATGGCGCGTTCCCGCAGCATTGCGGTCATCGTCTCTTCGTCAATTCGGATTTCGATAGTAACTTTTTCCTGGGCCCGGACCTCATCGGCGGAGCGTGGGCCATCGGTGCCCTGCAGATCGGTTTCCATAAAGTACTCCTTGTCCGTGCGTCGCCCAGGCATGGCGGGCGCCCACCGCTGATCCTATTATGGGTTCAAACTCGGACTTGGCTAGCCCTTGCCTTTCAGAAAGGCAGGTGGTCGGTTGGCCGGACGAAAGACAGAACCGTTCAAGGCTGTTGGTGAGCGGCTAGCCGCGCTCCGGGTTGCGCGCGGTTGGACCCAGCGCCACCTCGCGAGCCTGCTCCGGCAACAGCAGTCATATTTGGCCAAGCTAGAGCTTGCTGAGCGGCGACTGGACATACTGGACATTGCAGCTCTGGCCAATGCTTTCGGGATTAGCCCTGCTGAACTGACGACCTATCTATTGGATGCAACTGTCGCGGACGACCGCCGGTCAGCTAGCTGACCTCTGGCGCGAATTTGAAGCGGGGAGGGGGCGACCGCATTTGAGGCGTTCCTTATTGGCCCTGGCGAGCTGTACTAGAGAACGCGTGCCGGCATGGCTCGGCTTCTAG
>Ga0187842_1000420_pt1 | contig 21230 bp, 19 predicted proteins | sample SpaLakP09_SKY_41_FD_134514 | JGI IMG/M metagenome (GOLD analysis project Ga0187842, IMG submission 134514) | Oligotrophic lake water microbial communities from Sparkling Lake, Wisconsin, USA - SP09_SKY_41 | ecosystem: Environmental > Aquatic > Freshwater > Lake | place: USA: Sparkling Lake... | reverse complement strand
TGCCGACACCGAGGGCCGCTATCTGCGCTACGTCGGTCGCCTGAAGGACCTGGTGCTGCGCGGCGGCATGAAGATTTCAGCCGAGGAGGTGGAGGGACTGATCGCCAGCCACCCCGGGGTGGCCGAGGCGGCGGCGGTCGGCGTCGCCGATGCGATGCTGGGTGAGACGCTGTGCGCCTGTGTCGTGCTGCGGCCGGACGCGGCCCTGGACCTGCAGGCCTTGGTGAGCTTCCTGCGCGACGAGAAGAAGCTCGCCGCCTTCAAGCTACCCGAGCGCCTCTTGCTGCTGGATGCGCTGCCGCGCAACCCGGTGGGCAAGGTGCTCAAGCGCCAGTTGCGCGAGCAGCTCTTGGATGGTGAGCTGCCGTGATGCCACGCAATCCCGGCGCCGCCGCGTAGAATCGCGCCCTTTCGCCAATGCCGATTCCGGCGCTGCCGCCGGGTGAGCCGGGCGCAGTGCGCCCCTCATGAGCTCCCCATCCTCTCGATTGCTGCATATCGACCTGCTGAAGGCGGTCGCGGCGCAAGCCATTGTCTTGCATCACCTGTCGGCCTACGGTCCGATCGCCGAAACTGTGCAGACCCTGCTGCCGACGCTGCAGGCCTGGGCCTATGACTACGGCCGCATGGCCGTGCAGGTATTTCTGGTGCTCAGCGGTTTCTTGAGCGCACGCGGTGTGGCGCCGGCCGGGCAGATGCTGCAAGCCCACCCCGGCGCGCTGCTGTGGCAGCGCTATCTGCGCCTGATGCTGCCCTTCATGGCGGCCGTGCTGCTGACCCTGGCCTGCTACGCGCTGGTGGCCCCCTGGCTGCCCGAGCTGGTGCCGGTGTCCATCAGTGCAGGGCAGCTGCTGACCCATGCGCTGCTGCTGCATGACCTGTTGGGCCAGGAGGCGCTGACCGTCGGGGCCTGGTATGTGGCCATCGATCTGCAGCTGTTTGCCCTGCTGCTGGGCCTGCTCTGGCTGGCAGCGCGGCTGCGGCCGGGGCGGGCGCGGCGCCTCGGTCAGGTTCTGGTGTTGCTGGTCGTGGTGGCCTCGCTGTGGATGTTCAACCGTATGCCGGAGCTGGACATCTGGGCGTTTTACTTCTTCGGCAGCTATGGTCTGGGCGCGCTGGTCTATTGGTTGAGCCGCAGCTCCCGGCCCGGGTCCTGGGGCCTGCTGGTCGCCGGCCTGGTGCTGGTGGCGCTGCTGCTCGAATTCCGCGGGCGCATTGCGCTGGCCGGTGCCACGGCCCTGCTGCTGGCGGCGCTGCAGCAGCGCCACCTCGCAGGGCGACGCCTGTTCGGCCGGCGGCACACGGCCCGCTGGCTCACCGCCCAGGCCGGCACCCATGCCTATGCGCTGTTCCTGGTGCACTTTCCGGTCTGCCTGCTGGTCAACGCCCTGTTCGAGCGTGCCGATCACGAGCAGCCGTTCACCGGGCTGCTGGCCCTGCTGGCCGCCTGGGTGCTGAGCAATATGGCGGCATTGCCGTTCTACCGCTGGATAGAAGCCCCGGCCGCGCGTATCCGGCTGGGCCTGCCCGGGGTTCAGCGCGCCTGAGGGGGCGTCAATGCAAAGCCCTCATCCACCCAGCCGGTGATGCCGCCGATCATGATCTTCACCGGCCGCCCGAGCTGGGCCAGGCGGATTGCGGCCCGCTGCGCGCCATTGCAATGCGGGCCGGCGCAGTAGGTCACGAACACGGTGTCGGCGGGATAGTCGGCCAGCTTCGATTCAACCATCTTGCCGCGCAGCAGGTGGGTGGCCCCCGGCACATGGCCGGCGGCGTAGTGCTCGGCGCTGCGCACATCCAGCAGCACGAAGTCGGGTTGGCCGCTGCTCAGTGCGTCATGCACATCCCAGCAATCGGTCTCGAACTGCAGGCTGTGCTCGAAATGGGCCAGGGCGGCGGCGGATGGCGCGGGGGTGACGGCGGTGACGAGGGACGACATCTGCAAACTCCTGCTTGGGTGGAAGAACATGTGTCCAGTGTGCCCGGCGGCCGCACTCGCAACCAGTGGCGTGATCGCCGCAATTCGGTAGCATCGCGCCATGAAACACCACCTCGTCGCCGCCGTCGCCTACGACCGCCTGTGCACCTTCGAGTTCGCCTGCACGACCGAGGTGTTTGCGCTGCCGCGGCCCGAGCTGGAGGTGGACTGGTACCGCTTCGCCGTCTGCTCGCCCGAGAGCGGACGGCTGCGTTCGGCGGGCGGCCTGATCGTCGAGGCGCCGTACACGCTGCGGCTGCTGGCCCAGGCCGACACCATCGTCATGCCCGGCTGGCGCGATGTGCACGAGGCGCCGCCGCCGGCCCTGGTCAGGGCCCTGGCCAGGGCCTACGAGCGCGGCGCCAGGCTGAGCTCGATCTGCTCCGGCGTCTTCGTGCTGGCCGCGGCCGGCGTGCTGGACGGCAAATCGGCCACCACGCACTGGCGCTATGCCGATCTGCTGGCCCAGCGCTTTCCGTCCATCAAGGTGCGGCCCGACGAGCTGTATGTCGATGAGGGCCAGGTCATCACCGCGGCCGGGTCGGCCGCCGGCCTGGACATGCTCTTGCACCTGGTGCGGCGCGACCACGGCGGAAGAATAGCCAACCGCGTCGCCCAGCGCCTGGTGTTGCCGCCGCATCGCGATGGCGGCCAGGCGCAGTTCGTGCCGCGACCGATGCCGACCGACGAGGTGGGGCGCCTGGCGCGGCTGATGGACTGGATGCGTGCCAATCCGCGCCTGCCGCACAGCCTGCAATCGCTGGCCGACGAGGCGGCCATGAGCACGCGCAGCCTGCAGCGCCAGTTCAGCGAGGCCACCGGCATGTCGCCGATCGACTGGCTGATACGCGAGCGCGTGGCCCTGGCCAAGGACATGCTGGAGGCACAGGACCTGCCGATGGCGCGCCTGGCCGAGTTGGCGGGCTTCGGTTCCGAGGAGTCGCTGCGCCGCCACTTCCGCGCCAAAGCCGGCACCAGCCCGAGCGCCTACCGTCGGCGCTTCGGCAGCCCGCTCACTGCGGACTCAGCGTCTTGAACCATTGCTCCAACTGGGCCAGGCTGGCGGTGACGCCGCCGCAGACGATCACCAGCACGTTGCGGTAGAGCCGCAGCTCCTGATGCTGGCCGTAGACCGCCGCCAGCGCCGCGCCGCAGGCCGGCTCGACCAGCAGGCGGTGGTCGTCGATGAAGCGCAGGCAGGCGCTGACCGCCTCCAGATCCGAAACGACGATGCTGTGCACCTCGTGGCTTTGCGTCAGCGCGAAAGCCTGCTCGCAGACCTGGCGCGCACCCAGCGAGGTGGCGATGCTGGTGATGGCCGGCAGCTCGATCCGCCGCCCGGCTGCCGTGGCCTGCGCCAGCGAATCGGCGCCCGCGGTCTCGACCGCCAGCACCGGCACATCGGCCCAGTCATTGCGACGCAGGCCTTCGATCACACCGCTCAGCAGGCCGCCGCCGCCGACCGACAGCAGCACCGCGTCGGGCTTGGGCGCGCCGCTGGCCGCCGCCTCGTCGATCATGCTGGCATGGCCCTGCCACAGCAGCGGGTCGTCGAAGGGGTGGAGCAGGGCGGCATCGGTCGTGACCAGGTTCAGCGCCAACGCATTCGCCTCCTGCCAGGAGGCGCCGTGGACGATCAGCTCGGCGCCCTGCTGGGCGATCAGCTGCCTGGCCCGTTCGGTCGTCGTCTGCGGCACGACCACGGTCACCGGCACGCCCAGCAGGCGCCCGCAATAGGCCGCGGCGATGCCGGCGTTGCCGCCCGAAGATGAGATGAAGCGCCGCGCGCCGCGCCGCTGGTAGGTCTGGCAGGCATGACCCATGCCGCGCAGCTTGAAGGAGCCCGGGGGTTGCAGGGCCTCGAGCTTCAGCCAGATCTGCTGGTCAGCGGTGGAGAGGGCGGCGGAAAGGAGCTGGGGGGTCTGGATGTGCAGGGTCATGGGGAATTGCATACAGTCAGTTGGTGTCAGAGCGTGCGGCCATGCTCCGCATGGGTCGCAAGGTCTGACACACAAGTTATTCCTTTTTGCACTTCCACTCCGGACTGCCAGGCCCCCAGACGATCTTGGCCTGGCCGTCCAGCTCGAAGAAGCTGACCTGGTCACCGGCATAACTGCTGCCCATGGCGCTGGCCTTCAGATAGAGCACGGAAGTGGTTTCGTCGTACTCGGCCAGCATCGTCGGTGGCTCGGTGGCGAAGGTGGCGGTCTTGACCACATCCTCCGGCTTGCTGCCGCACTGATAGTTGGCCTTGGCGGTTGGTTGAATCAGCGCATAGGTGGCCTGCAGCTCGGCAATGCGGCGCTGGTAGCTGAGCTTCAGACAGGTCGCCTTGTCGTCGACCTTCAGGCATTCGTCGCGCGACTTCGTGCCCCAACCGCGTTGTTCGGCCTTCAGCATCGGTGGCTTTTCCTTGGCGGCAATCGGCTCGGCGGCGGTCAACACCTCGGCCATCTTCTTGTCCAGCGCCATCAGCGACTCGTCCTTGCACAGCCAGGCGTCCAGGCTGTTGGGCTTGGCTTTGGCGCAACTGGCGACGCCGGCCTGGGCCAGGGCGCCGGTGGCGGCCAGCATCAAGCCCAGCAGGGCGACGGTCTTCAACGGGCAAGCTTTCATGGCGGGGGCCTCATCTTGTTGGATTTCGGAGTGGTTTTCGCGTCGCCGAGCCTAGCGCAGGAAGCGCCCCGCGCACAAGGCTTGAGCAGGGCCGCGGGCTGAGGGTTTTCCGGCAGGCGGGCTTGGCGGGTTGGCCCAGAATCAAGGCTCGAGTCAGCCGCCCGGGGCGCGTCTGGCGAATGCCAACCGGAGTTCCGCCATGCCTTGCCCATCGCTGAAATACCTGTCCCTGCCGGCCGCCCTGCTGTGCGCGCTGCTGCTGGCCGGCTGTGCCGCGGCACCCCAGAGCCCAGGCCGGTACGTCGAACTGCTGCTGAAGGAGGGCTGGTATGACGGCAAGCCGGTGCACTATGTGACCACCGACCTGTCCGACCCCGGCATGGCCCGCGCCCAGGGCGTGAACTACGCGCCGCGCCTGGCTGACGCACTGCCCGACGAGCCGCCGCGCCCGGGGCAGCGCACCGTGCTGGAGCGGATCTACAACTTCCCCGGCGGCGAGCAGGGTGGGGTGATGCCGTCCCGGCCGACCCCGGTGGGCCCGGACAGCAGCGACCGGTCCTACAGTCCCCTGTGGCAGCTGGTGCTGGTGCGCTGGGCACCTGGGCAGACGCCGCACACCCTGCGTTCGGAGGAGCAGGTGCTGGCCGCGGCCGACCGGGGCCAGGTCACGCTGACCAAGACCCGCGTGGTGGCCAATTGCCCGGTGGTGCTGGACGAGGCCGGTGGCGCGCTGCGCGGCGCACGGCTGGTGATGCGCTGAACGCCCTGGGCAGCGACGCCCCGTCAGCGCTAGGACGCGGCCAGCGCATCGACATAGCAGGGCGCCGTCTCGCGCACCTCCACCGTGCACCACTCGGCCGCGGGGCAGCGGGCGGCGATGTCCAGCGTCTCCTGCCGGGTCTCGCAATTGATCAGAAAGAAGCCGCCGATCATCTCCTTGGCCTCGGCATAGGGCCCGTCGATCAACTGCATGCGGCCATTGCGCACCTGCAGCTGGGTGGCGTCAGTATGCGAGCGCAGCGACTCGCTGGCAATCAGCAGGCCGCGCTCGTGCAGGTCCTGTCCGAATCGAACCATGCGCTCATAGACGGCTCGGCCTTCGGCCTCGGTGCGGGTCTGGCGCTGGTTCAGCGGCTCGATCATCATCAGCATATAGGCCATGTCGTCTCCCTTGGATGTTGCTCTGAGCCCGCGCACGGGGCAGCCCCTGCGGGCTGACGCGTGCCTGGCGAAGGATCGGGCGCCTGCCAGCGCCCGAGCTGAGCGCGCAGCTTAAATCATCTGTGGAGGCCATGTCCGCAAGACTTGTCAAATGGGGCGGTGCTACCTTGTCGGCTCGATAACAGGGAGCACCACCCGATATGAACGAATTCACCACCGTACCCGCCTTCAGCGTTGTCGGCCTGGCCCTGCGCACCTCCAACGCAGAGGCCTTCGAAACCATTCCGCCGCACTGGCGGCGCTTCAGTGCCGAGGGCGTGCTGGCACGCATCAATGGCCGGCTGGATGACGATGTGTTCGGCGTCTACACCGAATTCGAGCATGCCGGCCTCGACAACCAGGGCGACTACACGCTGGTGATCGGTGCGCGGGTGGCGGCCGATGCCGCCGTGCCCGAGGGCCTGGTCTTGACCCATGTGCCGGCTTCGCGGCGCTGCGTGTTCGAGGTGGCTGGCGGCCAGCCGCAGCAGGTCGGCGCCGCCTGGGGCGAGGTCTGGGCGCGCAGCGACTTGCGCAAGACTTTCCTTTGCGACTACGAGCACTATCTTGCCGGCGGCGGCATCCGTCTGATGATAGGCATCGAATGAGCGCATTGCAGGAGGCCGTGGCCGGCTACCACGAGCGGCGCCTGGCCCGGGTGCTGGACCATATCCACACCCATCTGGACCAGCCGCTGGACTTGGCCGCCCTGGCCGATGTGGCCCAGCTGTCGGCCCACCACTGGCACCGCGTCTACCGCGGCCTGTATGGCGAGACGGTGGCCGCCACGGTCAAGCGCCTGAGGCTGCACCGGGCGGCCGGCTACCTGGCCCATGGCGACTGGGACGTGGCCCGTATCGCCCGGGAGTCCGGCTATGCCAATGTGCAGAGCTTCACGCGCATCTTCAAGACCGCCTACGGGCTGCCCCCGGCGCGCTACCGCGAGCAGGGCCAGCACGCCCTCTTCGTGCACAACACGCTGCCGATGCGTCCCACGCGGCCCGGCGCCTATCCGGTGACGGTGCAGTACCTGCCCGAGATGACGCTGCTGGCCGTGCCCCATCAGGGCTCCTATATGCAGATCGGCCAGGGCTTCGACACCTTGATGCGCGGTCTGGCGCCGCCGGGCCTGTTGCCGCCCGTGCCGCGGCTGGTGGGCTTGTACCTGGATGACCCCGACGCCGTGCCCGAAGCGCAACTGCGCTCGATGGCCGCGGTGATCGCGGACACCGTGGGCGAGCCGCCGGCGCCGGTGGTCCGTAGCCACCGCGCCGCGGGCTTCTATGCGGTGCTGCGCTACCAGGGTCCCTACGCCAGCATGCGCGCCGCCTACCACTGGCTGTTTGGCGAGTGGCTGCCGCCGTCCGGCTGGCAGGCGGCCGACACGCCGCTGCTGGAGGAGTACCTGAACGACCCGCGCGAGACCGCGCCGAATGAGCTGCTGAGCCTGATCTTTTTGCCCTTGCAGGGGCTGGATGTCCCGCCCAGCCGACAATAGCGCCTTGCCCGCCACTTGCGGGCCTGGAAAGCTATGAAGTCGAATCATCTGGAACTGCCGCGTTTCGAGCCCACCGTGACGGCGGCCCTGGCGCGTCTGGCCGCCATCAAACCGGGCGACTATGCCCGCACCCGCAACCATCTGGGGGGCGCGGTCAGCAAGCTCTCGCCCTATCTGACCCATGGTTTCATCAGCATGCCGGAGGCGGCGCGCTTCCTGGACTCGCGCCACCAGCTGGACCTGCAGAACAAGTTCGCCTACGAGCTGGGCTGGCGCGAGTTCTTCCAGCATGTCTGGCGCCACGAGGGCGACGGCATCCTGGCCTCGCTGCACGAGGGCCCGCTGCCCGATGTCGCCTATGCCGCCGAGCTGCCGCCGGACATCCGCGAGGCCCGCACCGGCGTGCCGACGATAGACGCCGCCGTTCGCATGCTCTATGCCTGCGGCTATCTGCACAACCATGCGCGGATGTGGCTGGCCTCCTACATCGTCCACCTGCGCAAGGTTCATTGGCGCGCCGGTGCGGACTGGATGCTGGGCCATCTGCTGGACGGCGACCTGGCCAGCAATCACCTCAGCTGGCAATGGGTGGCCGGCACCGGCAGCCACAAACCCTATCTGTTCAATGCCGAGAATGTGGCCCGCTTCACGCCCAAGGGCATGGCGGAATGGTCTGCCAAGGGCACGGTGCTGGATGCCTCGTACGAGGCGATGGAGCAGATCGCCCGCAGCCCCGAGGCGGTGGCCACCCAACCGCTGGCCAAGGGCGTGGTCGAACCGAAGCTGCATGCCGCACCGCCCGAGGCCCTGGTCGCCCAGCTGGGCAAGGCGGTCGAGCCACCGAGGCCCAAGGCTGCGGCCGGCCGCGAAGTCTGGCTGGTCCAGCCCTGGGGGCTGCGTGATCTGCCGGACCGCGTGCCGCCGAGCACGCTCAAGGTCGGCCTGCTGCTGAGCAACTTTCACGGCGCCTTCCCCTGGAGCGAGGCGCGCTGGCGCTTTGTGCTGACGCGCATGGCCAGGCTCTGCGACGAGATCTGGCTGTGCGACGTCGCCGCGCTGAAGACAGCGCTGGCCAAGGCCAAGAGCGTGCGGGGCCAGCTCTCGCCCCATATCGCCGGCTATCTGCAGGGCCAGATGGACGGCTGGGAGGCCGAGTTTGCGCCCACCCTGCTGGGCGAGCCCGGCGAGCGCTGCGCCTCGTTCTCGCAGTTCTGGGCCCGCACCACCACCGGTCTGCGCCGGCTGACCGAGCTGCCGGGCCTGGGCGGCCTGGGCCTGGCCGAGCCTGAACCCGAAGAGCACGACGAAGATGACCATGAAGAAGACGAGTGAGTTCGTAGCCCGGATGCAATCCGGGGCCGGCGTGGATTTGCGCCAACGCCCCGGATTGCATCCGGGCTACGGAAATTCCATCGGCCGCCGCAGCCTGCTGCTGGCGGCCTCGGCTCTGGCCCTGCCGGGCTGGGCCCAGCCTCAGCTGGCCGTGCCGCCGCTGGCCCTGACCCAACGCAGCCTGGCCAATGGGCTGCAGGTCATCGCCTCGCCCGATCCCCGCGCCGCCACCGTCAGCGTGCAGGTCTGGTACCGGGTGGGCGGCAAGGATGATCCGGTCGGCCGATCGGGCTTTGCCCATCTGTTCGAGCACATGATGTTCAAGGCCACCAAGCACATGAAGGCCGAACAGTTCGACCGCCTGACCGAGGACGTGGGCGGCATGAACAATGCGTTCACCGCCGAGGACATGACCGGCTACGAGACGCTGGTGCCGGCCAACCACCTGGAGCGCATCCTCTGGGCCGAGGCCGAGCGCATGTCCAGCCTGACCGTCGACCAGGCCAATTTCGACAGCGAGCGCCTGGTGGTGCAGGAGGAGTTCCGCCAGCGCGTGCTGGCCGAGCCCTATGGCCTGCTGTTCAATGCGATGGCGCCTGAGGGCTTCGAGCGCCACCCGTACAAGCGGCCGGTGATAGGCAGCATCGAGGATCTGAACGCCGCCACCCTGGACGATGTGCGCCAGTTCCACGCCTCCTACTACCGGCCGGACAACGCTGTGCTGATCGTCACCGGCGGCTTCGAGCCCAGGCAGCTCGACGCCTGGGTGGACCGCTATTTCGGCGGCCTGCAGCGGCCGGCCACGGCCATTCCGCGCGTCAATGTGCAGGAGCCGCGGCTGGCCAGGGACCGCGTCGTCGCGCTGAGCGGCGCCAATGTGCCGCTGCCGGCGGCGATGCTGATCTGGCAGGCGCCGAAGGTCGCCAGTCCCGACACCAAGGCCCTGCGCGTGGCCCAGGCCCTGCTCAGCGCCGGCGACTCATCGCGGCTCAACGAGGCCCTGGTCTATCGCCAGAACATCGCGCAAAGCGCCGGCTTCGAGGCGGCTCAGTACGCCGACGCCGGCCTGCTGATCGCCTTCGCCATCGCCGCCGGCAAGCAGCGGGCGGAGCATCTGGTGGCGCCGCTGATGCACGAGATCACGCGCCTGGCGCAAGGACCGATATCGGCGGCCGAGCTGGACAAGGTCAAGACCGGCCTGCTGACCGCGGCTCTGGTGGCGCGCGAAACGCCGCAGGGCCGCGCCAGCGCGATCGGCCAGGCGGTGGTGCTGCAGGGTGATGCGAATGCCGTCAACCGGGAGCTGAGCGACTTGCAGGCCGTGACGGCCGCCGATGTGCAGCGCGTGCTCAAGACCTATGTGCTGGGTGCCAAGCGGGTGACGATCCACTACGCGCAAGAGAAAAAGAAAGGCGCCAAGCCATGAACGGCCCCAAGTTCCTGCTGTCGGGCCTGGCGCTGGCCTGCCTGAGTGCCGCCGCACTGGCGCAGACCCCCGGCGTTGATGAGCCACCGCTGCCCGGCCCTGCGGCTGCCATCACCGTGCCGGCGATCGAGGAGTTCCGCCTGCCCAATGGCGTGCGGGTGGTGCTGGCCGCGCGGCACGATGTGCCGCTGGTCAGCGCACTCTTGCGGGTCGAGGTCGGCAGCCTGGCCGACCCGGCGCCGCGCGCGGGCCTGGCCGGCATCACCGCCACCCTGCTGCCCAAGGGCGCCAGGCGCGCCGGCAAGACCCTGGACGCGACCCAGATCGCCCGTGAGGCCGAGGCCCTGGGCAGCAGCCTGCTGGCCAGCGCCGGCTGGGAGAGCAGCCTGCTGGGCCTGACCGTCTCGACGCCCAAGCTGGAGGCCGCCGTCGGCCTGCTGGTCGATCTGCTGCGTGCCCCCACCTTTCCGGCCGAGGAACTGGAGCGCACCCGCGCCCAGGCGCTGGACGCGCTGAAGCTGGCCCAGTCCAACCCGACCCAGGTGGCTCAGGACGTGGCCCGCCGCGTCTACTGGGGCGCCAGCGCCTATGGCGCGTCGAGCACGGCACAGACGCTGGCGCGCATCAAGCGCGAGGATGTCGTCGCCCTGCACCGGCTGTGGGTGCGGCCCAAGACAACGACCCTGATACTGGCCGGCGATCTCAAGCTGGACGAGGCCCGGGCGCTGGCCGAGCGCGCGCTGGGCCAATGGCCATCGAACCGCATGGCGCTGCCGCGCATGAGCGCCACGCCGGCCCAAACACTGGACAGCACCCTGGTGCTGGTCAATCTGCCCGGCGCCGGCCAGGCCGGCGTCGCCGTGGCCGCCCCCTTTGTGCCGCAGGACCAGGTGCAGGCGCGGCGCATCGGCTCGGTGGCCAATGCGGTGCTGGGCGTCGGCTATTCGGCGCGGCTGAACCAGGAGGTGCGCATCAAGCGCGGCCTCAGCTATGGCGCGGGCAGCAGCGCCGCTAGCAACCGGGTCGGCGGCCTGGTGCTGGCCCAGGCGCAGACCAACAATCCGACCGCCGCCCAGGTGGTGGAGCTGATGCGCGCCGAGATGACGGGCCTGGCCACGCGCCCGCCGGACGCGGCCGAGCTGGCCGCGCGCCAGGCGGCCCTGGTCGGCGGCTTTGCCCGCAGCCTGGAATCGACCGCAGGCCTGGCCTCGGTGGTGGCCGGCCAGATGGACCGCGGCCGCCCGCTGGCCGAGCTGAACAACACCGTGCCCGAACTGCTGGCAGTCACCGGCTCCCAAGTCGGCGCGTTTGCCGCCACGCACTGGGCTACGCCGGCGCTGCGCACCGTCGTCGTCGGCGATCTGAAGGCGGCCGGCGAGGCCTTGCTTAAGCTCGATGCCAAGGCGCTGGTGATCGCGATGGATCAGCTGGACCTGGCCGCGCCGGGGCTGGTGCGGGGCAAGTAGGCGACGGGCCGCACCGGCCTACTCAGTCACCTGATACTCGGTCAGCTCGCGTATCAGGCCTTCGAACACCCGGCCGCCCGCGTAGATCCAGGTCTCGGAGCGCACCAGCCATTTGACCTTGGGCACATACCAGAACTTGTAGGTGCTGCGGTCGCTGCCGCAGCGGTTGCGCCAGGTACCCTCGCTGTCGATGCGCAGTGCGCGGAAGGTGCCGGCTGGCACCTTCACGTCCTCCCAGCCGACCACCTGGTTCTTCAGCTCGGAGGTGGTCTTGCCGCAGCTGGCATGGTCGTAGCTATTGCTGTGGGTCCAGCGCTTGCCGATCTCCAGTGGAAACTGCAGCGCCTGGACGCCGGGGCTGTATTTGCGGGTGCCGGCCTGCAGCAGGGCCAGGTCCCGGTCATAGACGGCGAGCATGTTCTGATTGCGCTCCGTCACCTCCACCAACTCGGCGCTGACCGCCGTGACCGTGGTGTCCTCCACGCGCTGCTGGACCTTGGTCATCGAGTCCAGCACCGCATAGCTGCGGCTGTCGCCGACATGCGGGCTGGGCTTGTCCACCATGGCGGCGTCCTGGGCCGCACAAGGTGCGCCGGCAATGCCCAACAGGAGTGGCAGCAGGGCGGTGGCAGGCATCTTCATGGGCGGACACTCCGAAGCGTGTGGCAAATGGCGCTGTAGAGCATTGATTAAAGCGCGCCTTCGCTGCTGGCTTCCATCCGGGTTTACGCAGGCTGTAATCAGGGTTGAGGGCCCCTCGGGGGCCACATGGTGCTACCGTGGCGGGCCGTCGTTGAACGGCAGGACTCACCAACAAGGAGTGAAGATGAAGCGTTTGATGCTGTCGATGGTGTTGACCACAGTTGCCGGTGCGTGCCTGGCCGCCGGCCCGCTGAGCATTGCGATGCGCATCGCCGATGACGGCGGCCCGGGTGCGGCCGTGGGCGAGGTGCTGGTCAGCGAGTCGAAGTACGGCCTGGTGTTCACGCCAGCGCTGAAAGGGCTGCCGCCCGGCCTGCATGGGTTTCATGTGCATGAGAACGCCAGCTGCGCCGCGGCGCAGCGCGATGGCAAACCGGTGGCGGCACTGGGTGCCGGTGGCCACTACGACCCGCAGAAGACGGGCCAGCATGGCGCGCCGTGGGGCGAAGGCCATCTGGGCGATCTGCCCGCCCTGTATGTGGACGCGCAGGGCAATGCGCAGCAGCCGGTGCTCGCGCCGCGGCTCAAGCTCAGTGATCTGGCGGGCCGCTCGCTGATGATCCATGCCGGCGGCGACAACCATGCCGACCACCCCGCGCCACTGGGCGGTGGCGGCGCACGGGTGGTCTGCGGCGTCAGTCCTTGATCTTTCCCGTCTTGTTGTCCAACAGATAGGGCACGGCCTCCACCAGGCGCCAGCCCGGTTGCTCGAGCACGCACTGGCGCAGCAGATAGGCATGGCCCGAGCCATAGACGACCACGATGCGTTCGCCCGGCCGGGCGAGCTGCACGATGCGCGCGCAAATGCGGGCATTGCGCGTGTACCACTGGCCCAGCAGCTCGGCGCCGGGCTGGTTGTCGCCCTGGCCGAAATGCAACGCCTCGGTGTAGAACTGGTGGTCGCGCAGCAGCGCCTCGGGGCTGTTCATGCCGGCCAGCAGCTCGGCGATGCTCTGGCGCGGTTGCCGGGCTTCGAAGTCCTTGCTGCGCTGCTGCAGCAGGTCCAGCATGGCCTGCAGCCGCGGCTCCATGCCCCGCTGCTTGGCAAAGTCCTGCAGTGCCTCGAAGGGGAAGTTGCCGTCGGCGTCGATGCCATAGGCCGTGGCCAGGCCGCTCGCGGCGGCCAGGCGAAAGCCGATCTGTTCGACCTCGTTGCGCTGCGTCTGGTTTGAACCCTGACGCCAGGCCGGGTAGCCGGGCAGTTCCAGCGCGTCTGGCGTTGCCGGCCGGCGTTCCACCATCACCTTGCCGGGTCTGAAGGCGGCCAGGCGTCGGGCCAGGGTCTGCAGCTCGGCCTGGCGCCTGGTCTGCAGTACGTCGTCGACCTGGGTGTTGATCACGTCCTGACCCGGATTGCCGAAGTGGTAGGTGCCCAGCACCATCACCTTGACCTCGGCCGGGGGCATGGCGGCCGGCGCCGATGAGGCGGCCGAGGCCAGGGCCCACAGGATGACGGCCAGCCAGGGCTTGCGCTTCGAAGGGTGTCGCATGGGGTCTCCTTCTGAACAGGTGCGCCATTGTTGGATCGCCTGACCCTTGGGCGCAGCCGCGATGCGACGGGCTGTAGCACGAGGGCGGCGAACGGATTCCTGGCCGGATGCCCCGAATGGGTGGCTTGCCGGTCTTGCAAAGGTGATAAGGTTTGGTCACATCCCAGGAGCAGGAATGCACCATGGCGCAAGACCGGGGAGTCCCTGATGGGGCCGCTGTCGCTGTTCGATGACGACGAGGCGCTGACGCAGCTGCAGGCCCGCTTGCCCGGACTGAGCGGAGCTGCCCACAGGGCCGCCACCGTCGCGCTCGCCTGGCAGCTGCGCGAGCGCGACACCGCGCGGGCGCTGGCGCTGGCCCGCGACCTGAACCTGCGTGACGCCGAGGCGGCCGACGCCGCATTGCTGCCGCGGCTGCATCTGTTGGAGGCCGAGGCCAAACGCCTGTTCGGCGAGTTCGCCCCCGGCTTCGAGGCCGCGCGGGTCGCGCTGGCCGGGTTCGAGGCCCAGGGTGACATTCTGGGTTGCGCCGATGCCCACTGGGCTTTGGCCCAGCTGCATTCATCGCTGGGCGAGTCGCCCCTAGGGCAGACTGAGCTGGAGCTGGCGATCGAGGCGGCGCGGCGGGCCGGGGATGTCACGCGCGCGCTGGTGTTCGAGGCCACGATGGCGCGCAACACCACCTTTGGCGACTGGCGTCCGTTCGATGCACGCTGGTCCCGGCACTTCCCGGCCGACACCAGCGGCCTGCATCCGGCCGCGGCGGCCGCCATCCAGCTCTATCGCGGCAGCCGGGCCTTCCGCGTGGCGGACTTTGCCCAGGCGGTGCGCCACCAGATGCTCGGCTTCGAGGCGGCCCTGCAGAGTGGCCAGTTGCAGAGCGCCATCAATGCGGCGGCCAATAACGGCAATGCCTTTGCCAGTCTGAATGACTATGAGACCGCACTCGACTGGGGCCAGCGTGCGCTGGACCTGGCCCGGCCCACCGGCTGGCAGTTGCGCATCGGCGGCTGCCTGATGCAGATGGGTGAGACCCTGCGCAAGCTCGGCCGCCTGGAGCTGGCCCAGGCCCTGCTGGACGAAGCGATGGCCTGCCTGGAACCGGTGCGCGGCTCCCGGAACTACGCCGTGGCGCTGTGCTACCGCGTCGATCTGGCGCTGGACCGGGCCGACTTCTCCCAGGCCCTGAGCCTGCTCGATGAACTTGACCGGGGCGAGATCAGCTCCGACCTGCATCTGCGCATGCAGCGCGGCCGTGCCCATGCCCTGCTGAGCCTGGGCCAGAACGAGCAGGCCCAGGCGGTGGCCCTGCAGGCCCTGGACCTGGCCCGGCAGGCCGATGCACCGGTTCATCAGATCGAGGCGCTGCAGATGCTGGCCCATGTGCGTGCGGCGCGCGTCGGCAGCGGCTATGTGTCGGGCGAGCAGGACGTGCTGGCCTGCCTGGAGCAAGCCCTGGCCCTGGCACGCCGCATCGAAAGCTTCCAGCCGCCGCTTGATCTGTTGCTCACGCTGGCCGCCGAATACGCCCGGCTGGGCCGCTTCGAGCAGGCCTATGCGACCGAATGCGAGGCCTCTGCGGCGCGCGAGAAGACCCACAGCCGCGAGGCCACCGACCGCCTTATGGCGATGGAGCTGCGCTTTCTGTCCGCCAGCGTCAAGGCCGAGGCCCAGCACCAGCGCCAGCTGCGCGAGGCCGAGGCGGCGCGTGCCGACCTGCTGCACCGCAACAGCCTGACCTTGGAGAAGCTCGGCGTGATCGGCCAGGAGATCACCGCGCACCTGGAGTCGGCCTCGGTGTTCGAGACCCTGAACCGCCATGTTCATGCACTGCTCGATGCCAGCAGCTTCGCCATCTACCTGCTCGACGCCGACGGCCAGCGCCTGAGCTCGGTGTTCGATGTCGAGCAGGGCGTGCGCCTGCCGCCGGACCAAATCGCGCTCGATGACTCCGACTCCTATGCCGCACGCTGCGTGCGCGAATGCCGCGAGGTCGCGGTCGAGTTGGCCGCCGATGGCAGCGACCCCAACCAGATGCCCGGCACCATGCCCACGCGCAGCGCGATGTTTGCGCCGCTGCTGGTGGACCAGCGGGTGCTGGGCGTCATCACCACCCAGTCACCGTGCGCCCGGGCCTATGCCGAGCACGAGTGGTTGATCTTCCGCACGCTCAGCGCCTACACGGCCATCGCGCTGGACAATGCCAGTGCCTACCAGCGGCTGCAGGACGCACAGGGCCGGCTGGTCGAGCAGGAGAAGCTGGCCGCGCTGGGCGCCCTGGTGGCCGGCGTGGCCCATGAGCTGAACACACCGATCGGCAACGGTCTTCTGATGGCCAGCACCCTGCTGCAGAAGACCGAGGCGGTGGAGCAGCATGCCGCCGCCCAGACCCTGAGGCGCAGCGAGCTGGCAGGCTACCTCCGCGATGTGAAGCAGGCCTCGCGCCTTCTCGTCAAAGGGCTGCAGGATGCGGGCGAGCTGGTGGATAGCTTCAAGCAGGTGGCGGTGGATCGCAGCAGTGCCCAGCGCCGCCGGTTCGACCTGGCCAAGACCAGCCAGGATGCGGTGACGATGATGATGGGGCGCCTGCGCATTGCCGGCCACCAGATCACGCTGGACCTCCCCGAGGGCCTTTGGCTCGACGGCTATCCCGGGCCCTATTGCCAGCTGCTGACGAATCTGATCAACAACGCCCTGGTCCATGCCTTCGACGGGCGCGAGGGCGGGCAGATGCTGCTGACGGCCCGGCGCTTGAAGGACGATCGGGTCGAGCTGTGCTTCAGCGATAACGGCGCCGGCATTGCCGCCCACCATCTGCCGCGGCTGTTCGAGCCCTTCTTCACGACCAAAATGGGCCGCGGCGGCAGCGGCCTGGGCCTGTCGATCAGCTACAACATCGTGACCTCGCTGTTTGGCGGCGAGATCAGCGTGAGCAGCGAGCCGGGACTGGGCAGCCGGTTCGTGATGATCCTGGCACTGACGGCGCCGCAGGTCGAGAATCCCTCGGCCGGTCTGGCGAGCTGATCAGCTGGCAGTGGCCTGGCGCACCGCGCGCTCCCATTGGCCCATCAGCTCCAGCGCGCGTTCGCGCGGCATCGTCGGGTGGAACACGCGTTCGGCCTGCCAATGTCGGCTCAGCTCGTCCAGATTGCCGTACAGACCGGTGGACAGACCCGCCAGATAGGCCGCACCAAGCGCCGTGGTCTCGATGACCTTGGGCCGCACCACCGGTATGCCCAGCAGATCGGCCTGGAACTGCATCAGCAGGTTGTTGACGCAGGCGCCACCGTCGACGCGCAGTTCGCTCACCGGCGCACCGCCCGCAGCCACCGCGTCACGGCTCATCGCCTGCAACAGGGCGGCGCTTTGGAAGGCGATCGACTCCAGCGCCGCTCGGGCGATGTGGGCCACCGTGGAGCCGCGGGTCAGGCCGACGATGGCGCCGCGCGCCTCGGCATTCCAGTAGGGCGCGCCCAGGCCGGTGAAGGCCGGCACGAACATCACGCCGCCGGCGTCGGGCACGCTTTCGGCGAGCCCCTGCACCTCACCGCTGCCCTTGATCGCCTGCAGACCATCGCGCAGCCATTGCACGACGGCGCCGCCGATGAAGACGCTGCCTTCCAGCGCGAACTCGGGTGTGCGCGAGGCCTGCGCCGCACTGGTGGTGATCAGCCCGTTGCCCGAACTCTGGAACTGCGCGCCGGTGTGCATCAGCATGAAGCAGCCGGTGCCGTAGGTGTTCTTGGCCATGCCGGCCTTGAAGCAGGCCTGGCCGAACAGTGCCGACTGCTGGTCGCCGGCAATGCCGCCGATCTTGATCGCGCCACCCAGATGCTCGGCAGCCACGCGGCCGAAGTCATGGGCGGACGGATGGACAGTGGGCAGCACCTCGGGCGGAATGCCCAGCGCCTGCAGCAGCTCGACATCCCATTCATTGCTGTGCACATTGAACAGCATCGTGCGCGAGGCATTGCTGACATCGGTGGCATGGACCTCGCCCTTCGTCAGTTGCCAGACCAGCCATGAATCTATGGTGCCGAAGGCCAGTTCGCCGCGGGCGGCCTGCTCGCGGGCGCCTGGAACCGAGTCGAGTATCCACTTCAGCTTGGTGCCGGAAAAATAGGCGTCGATCACCAGGCCGGTCTTTTGTTGCACCACGGGAGTCAGGCCTTGCTCGCGCAGCGCGGCGCAGGTGGGCTCGGCGCGGCGGTCCTGCCAGACGATCGCGTGATAGATCGGATGCCCGGTCTTGCGATTCCACACCACGGTCGTTTCGCGTTGATTGGTGATGCCCAGTGCGCGGATGTCCGCTGCCTTCAACCCGGCCTTGGCCAGCACCTCACGCGCAGTGGCCAGCTGGCTCGCCCAGATCTCCATCGCGTCATGCTCGACCCAGCCCGGCTGCGGGAAGATCTGCCGGAACTCGCGCTGCGCCATTGCGACGATATGGCCCTGGGCGTCGAACACGATGGCCCGTGAGCTGGAGGTGCCTTGGTCGAGGGCGAGCAGATAGGTCATCAGGGTCTCCGTGGGCGGTTCTTGCGGCGATATTGCCCCGGGATTGCATCCGGGCTACGCGTCAATTTGTAGCCCGGATGCAATCCGGGGCGATCCGTTCAATCGGCAACGACCAGCTCCACCCCCGCATCATTGAGCAAGGCGGGGAAGGGCTCCGGCGGCGCCTCGTCGGTGATCAAGAGGTCCAGCTGTTGCAGCCGCGCCACTTCGGCCATGGCCGGGCGGTTGAATTTGCTGTGGTCGGCGGCCAGCCAGACCTGGCGTGAATGCTCGATGATGGCGCGTGCCACCATCACCTCGCGGTAGTCGAAGTCGCGCAGCGTGCCGTCGGCCTCGATGCCCGAGATTCCGACCAGGCCGATGTCCACCTTGAACTGGCGGATGAAGTCCACCGCCGCCTCGCCGACCACACCGCGGTCGCGGGCGCGCACCGTGCCGCCCACCATCACCAGCTCGCAATCGGTGTTGTCGCTGAGGAGGGTGGCCACATTCAGGTTGTTGGTGATGACGCGCAGGCCCTTGTGATGCAGCAGCTCCCGGGCCACCGCCTCGGTGGTCGTGCCCAGATTCAGGAACAGCGAGCTGCCCGCCGGAATGCGCGCGGCTATTCGCCTGGCGATGCGCGCCTTGCCATCGGCCTGCAGGGCCTGGCGCTGGCGGTAGGCGATGTTCTCGGTGGTGCTGGACGGCACCCGCACGCCGCCGTGAAAGCGCGCCACCAGGCCTGCCTCGGCCATGCGCTGCACATCGCGGCGCACCGTCTGCAGCGTCACGCCGAACTTCTCGGCCAGCGCCTCGACGCTGACCGAACCGCGGGCGCGCACCTCCTGAAGCAGGTCGTTCTGGCGGGGATTGGGAATCATGGACCGAGAGTGTAGTGGGGCGGCCGGGCGCACCGTTTTGGTTTGGGTCGAGCCTAAAGCGAACCAAAACGAATCGCATTGAGGGAAAACCCTGCGTCAAAGCGAATCAAATGGAGTTAAAAAGAAAAAAGAAGAACACAATAGCGAACACTAATTTGTTGAGGACGGAGCTTGCGACCCAGTCGCAAGGTCCATCCCCAAAGACCTGTTCCTCTGGAGACCCGCCCTTGAGTGCCAACCTCAGCCCCTTGCCCAGCGCTGCCGCGCCCGACGACTACGACCTGCTTGTCGTCGGCGGCGGCATCAATGGCGCCGGCATCGCCCGTGACATGGCCGGCCGGGGCTGGAAGGTCCTGCTGGTCGAGCGTGACGACCTGGCCTCGCACACCTCGTCGTCGTCCACCAAGCTGATACACGGCGGGCTGCGCTATCTCGAGTACTACGAGTTCTCGCTGGTGCGCAAGGCCTTGCAGGAACGCGAGGTGCTGCTGAAAAGCGCGCCGCACATCATGTGGCCGCTGCGCTTCGTGATGCCCCATGACGCGGCAATGCGCCCGGCCTGGATGATACGTATCGGCCTGTTCATGTACGACCATCTGGCGCGCCGCGAGGTGCTGCCGGGCTCCAATGGTGTGGACCTGCGGCGCAGCCCGCTGGGCGCGCCGCTGAAGTCGCACTACACGCGAGGCTTTGTCTATTCCGATGGCTGGGTGGACGATGCCCGGTTGGTGCTGCTGAACGCGCTGGACGCCCAGCGCCATGGCGCGACCATCCTGACCCGCACGGCCTGCGTCGAGGCGCAGCGCGAAGCCGAGGGCTGGACCGCCACCTTGCAGAATGCTCAGGGAACAACAACCGTCCGCGCCCGGGCGCTGGTCAATGCCGCCGGCCCGTGGGCCGAGTCCTTCCTGCGCGGCATCGCCCGGTCGGCACGCGGCGAGACACTGGCCACCAAGAGCCTGCGCCTGGTCAAGGGCAGCCACATCATCGTGAAACGCGCCTTCGAGCACGACCACGCCTACATCTTCCAGAACCCCGACAAACGCATCATCTTCGCCATCCCCTACGAGCGCGATTTCACGCTGATAGGCACCACCGATGTCGAACTGCAAGGCGACCCCGGCGTGGCCCGCATTGCGGCCGATGAGCAGGCGTACCTGTGCGAGCAGGCCTCGCGCTATTTCAAGCAGCCGATCAGCAGCGACGATGTGGTCTGGAGCTACGCCGGCGTTCGCCCGCTGCTGGACGATGCCTCGGGTGACCCGTCGGCGGTGACCCGCGACTATCTGCTGGAGCCGAACAAGGAGGGCGCGCCGCTGCTGAGCGTCTGGGGCGGCAAGATCACGACCTTCCGCAAGCTGGCGGAGGACGCGGCCGATCTGCTCGGCGACATGCTGGGCCAGCGTCGTGCGGCCTGGACGCAGGGCGCCTTTCTGCCCGGAGGCGATCTCTCGGGCTGGATCGGCGCGGCTCAGCGACCCGACACTGATTTCGAGCGCTTTGTGGCTGCCGTCAAGACCCGTCATGCCTGGCTGCCGGCCGAGGTGGCCCGCCGCTGGGCCCGGGCCTATGGCTCGCGCATTGACCACCTGATCGCCGCCTCGCGGTCGCTGGCCGATGTTGGGCAAGAAGTGGCCCCTGGCCTGTACGAGATCGAGCTGCGCTATCTGCAGCGCGAGGAATGGGTGCTCAGCGCCGACGATGTGCTGTGGCGGCGCTCGAAGCTGGGCTTGCACTACACGGAGGCGCAGCGCGAGGCGGTGAATCAATGGATGAGATCAAATCAAGGAGCGGCCGCGTGATGCGTTCGAAGAGCCAGCCATGCATCTGAATCTGCAAGGCATCAGCAAAAAGGTCGGCCCCGCCACCTGGCTGTACGACATGAGCCTGGAGCCCGTGCCCGGCGCGGTGACCGTTCTCCTGGGCGCGACCCAGGCCGGCAAGACCAGCCTGATGCGCATCATGGCCGGGCTGGATGTGCCCAGCCACGGCACCGTCAGCGTCGATGGCGTCGATGTCACCGGCATGCCGGTGCGTGAGCGCAATGTGGCCATGGTCTATCAGCAGTTCATCAACTACCCGGCGATGACGGTGGCCGACAACATCGCCTCGCCGATGAAGCTGCGCGGCGACAAGAACGT
>Ga0187842_1000419_pt1 | contig 21234 bp, 13 predicted proteins | sample SpaLakP09_SKY_41_FD_134514 | JGI IMG/M metagenome (GOLD analysis project Ga0187842, IMG submission 134514) | Oligotrophic lake water microbial communities from Sparkling Lake, Wisconsin, USA - SP09_SKY_41 | ecosystem: Environmental > Aquatic > Freshwater > Lake | place: USA: Sparkling Lake... | reverse complement strand
TTGCTGCACTCGCTGGGCGGAGGGGTGCTGCCGATGTTGAAGGTCTGGGTGGCCGACCAGGCGCTCTGCAGGCCGCCGCTGTCGACGGCACGAGCGCGCAGCGTATGGCTGCCGTTGCTCAGGTTCGAGGCGGTGAAGGTCCAGTTGCCATTGGCATCGGGGGTGACGGTGCTCAGCGAGGTCGAGCCATCCAGCTCGATCTGAACCAAGGCCAGGTTGCCATCGGCGTCGGCTGCCGTGCCCGTCGCCGTGACGCTGTTGCCCGAGGTCGTCACGGTGATGGAGCCAGTGGAGGGGGCCTTGGCCAGTTCGCTGCCCAGCCATGCGCTGGAGGCGGTGCCCGTCGCCGCGGCGCTGGGGCATGCCGTCGAATCCTTGGCTTGTTCTGGGTGCCCCATGGCGACTCTCTGGACGTTTGCGCGGGCAAACAAGTTCGCGTGCCTCCAGTGCCCGTACTTGGGGCTGAGGAGATCCAGAGCCTTATCGGACAGTGCCTCTCTGCTGACGCCTTGCGACTTCAGGTCCGCCACAACCTTGGTCAGGGAGACCAAATAGGACTCTAGATCACCGATGTCACTGGTGGGGGCGGCGGCGCCGTGGCCAGGTACCACGGTTTCGACATCCAAGCCGTCCTTGGCGCGAACCTGGCGTAGCGTCTGAATCCAGCAGGGGATGTTGGCGTCAACCAGATTTGGGACGGCTTCCTTCCAGGCGAGATCACCCATGAAGGCGATGCGAGCCTTCGGCACGACCACAATGGTGTCGCTTCCGGTATGGCCGGGCATGCGCTTCAGTTGAACCTCGAGCTGCCCAAGATGAATCGTCAAGCCATCGTCGAAGAGGAGTTCAGGTGCCGGCAATGCGTTGATCGTCGCGCGGATCGCCTGCGCGGGATTGGGGCCAAAGAACTTGATGTTCTCCGGCAGGCGTGGACGCACTCCTCGCTGCGCAATGATTGTGGCCCCCGCACCGCGAAAGACTTCGTTGCCGCCGACATGGTCCAGGTGGTAGTGCGTGTTCACCAAGAAGCGAATCGGCAGTCGGGTGCGCTTGCGAATCTCCTGCAGAAGGGCCCTGGCTGCCGACTCGTTCTCCAGGCTGTCGATGACCAAGACGCCGTTGTCTCCGATGACGAATCCCGCATTGGCGTTGATTCGACCTGTCTCGGCAGTTCCGATCACCGCATAGGTTGTTGGGGACAGCGGTTGAATCGTGAATGGGCTCTTCTCGGCCTGGGCGATGCCGAACGAAAGGAGAGCGCAAACCAAGACGGCTTGGGCAGGCCCGAGCATGGACACGTTACGCGCGCGGAAGGTATTCGCGACTTGCTGGCTATTTTTGTTCATGGTTCAGGGTTGTGCTGCAGGCAACCACGATGGGCGTGCGATGAGCGACTGACGGAAGGAGCAAGGCAATGCCGGTGCCTCCTCTCGCCGTCGCTGGCCGTTAGCCAAGTGGACTCGCACTGGCGAAGAACGTCTGTAGCAGCGGATACAAAAGCCGCTCAATCGGTGAAGTCAATGCCCGCCGAGCATCTCGATCAGCGCGTCCGGATCTTTGATCTCAACCCCCTTGGAGCGGGTGGCGACAAGGCCGCGTTCGGCCAACCCCTTGAGTGTTCGCGTGACGGTGACACGGCTGAGCGCGGTCATCGAAGCAATCTGCTCATGCGTCAGCTTGGGTTGCTGCGTCGCAAGATGCCGGTTGGCCATGGCGACTCGGCAGAGTAGATCCAGCACACGCTCCTCAGGCCCGGTCGAGGTGAAGCTTGCCAGCTTGTCAATCAGCAACCTGTGCTTGAAGCCGAGCAAGCGGAGCAGCACCAACAACAGCTCTGGTCGCTGCGCAACGGTATGCAGGACTTCGTTCGCCCGATACCTCGAGACCACCGCTGGCGTCACGGCGGTAGCCGAGACGTAGCGAGGCTTGTCGATGAAAGCAGACGCCTCGCCGAACAGCGCGCCTGGTCCAAAGATCTCTAGAAGAAGCATGCTCCCATCAGGTCTGGTCACAGTCGTGTGAATGAACCCGGAGCGGACCAGGTAGAAGCAGTCGTGAGAGTCACCCTGGTTGTAGAGGACCTCCTTGGGCGCCAGCCTCAGCACTGAACCAATGTCGGTACTTCGGAGCCAGGGCTCGGTGAGCTCGAGCGAGGCGTCCCAGGCTGCGTAGGCCGAGCGCTTGGCAAGCGTCTGAGTGGCGAGGTCGGAAGGCAGTGGCACGAGAACCCAACAAAGGTGAGAAAAGGCGTTTGCTCAGGTCGCAAGTATGTCCCTTGCTTTGGGGCATAGGCGCGAGCTGCCATGGGAGATTGCAGCGAGCCAGTGGCGGCAGGCGAAGAATCCCGCACAAAAGGGTAAACCCTAGAGTATTGACGCCTGCGCGAAGGATCCGCCTGAAAGATTCATTAGCGCCGCGGACCTGTTTGTACAGCATCGATTTGTCGCTCCCGGACTGCTCCTCGCTCAGCCCACTGGAGCAGGGGAAACCTGGGTCGAGGTACGAGGCTAGGGACGTGCAGCGTGCACTTCGAGGCCGAGTATTGCAGGGTTAACGCTAGGCGCGCAACTGAGGCAAGGATGGGTGCCAATACTCAGTCGCAGAAATGTCATGTCGAATGTGTCCTGCGATACATGTTGCCGGATGGGGCGTCACTATCCTGCCTGGCAAGCATTGGTGCCTTGGACGCGGACAGTGACTCGGGTTGCCGTGCGTGTATATAGAGGCGCGAAGATCTTTCGATTCATAGAGTGAGTAGGGCATGTCATTTTCCCAAGCAAAACAGTCAGACACCAGCCACCACCTGCACCCCTACACCAAGCCGAGTCAGTTAGCCCAGGACGGGCCCTTGGTGATTGTTAAGGGCGATGGGGTCCGGGTGATCGATGACAACGGCAAGTCCTATCTGGAGGGGATGTCGGGGCTTTGGTGTGCCTCATTGGGATTCTCGGAGAGCCGTCTTGCAGCTGCCGCATACCGGCAGATGCAAGTGCTGCCCTACTACCACTCATTCATGGGTCGGGTGGCGTCAACGACTGCCGAGTTGGTCGAGAAGATGATGAAGTGGGCGCCGGTCCCAATGGGCCGAGTGTTGTTTGCCAATTCAGGATCTGAATCAAACGATGCCGCATTCAAGCTGGTCAGGTACTACAACAATGTGCTTGGGCGGCCCGAGAAAAAGAAGGTCATCGCACGCGTCAAGGGTTACCACGGTTCGACCATGGCTGCAGCCGCCCTTTCCGGTCTTCCCGCTTGTCACACATTATTTGATCTTCCGCTGCCTGGCATCATTCATGTGGGCTGCCCTCATTACTACCAGTATGCGTTGCCTGGCGAGAGCATCGATCAATTCACGGATCGACTGATTGACGAGCTTGAGAAGACGATCTTGCGGGAGGGCCCGGAGACTGTTGCTGCCTTTATTGCGGAGCCGGTTGTTGGCGGTGGCGGGGTGATCATTCCACCTCCGGACTACTACCCGCGGTTGCAGGCGGTTCTGAAGAAGTACGACATCCTGTTCATCGCTGATGAGGTGATTTCTGGGTTTGGGCGGCTTGGTGAGCCTTTTGGTACTCAGGTGTTTGATCTGAAACCCGACATCATCACGGTCGCCAAGATGCTGTCGTCAGGCTACGCGCCAATATCTGCCTTGTACATATCCGAGGCGATATGTGAGGCGGTGGCTGTGGGTGGTGACAGCGTTGGTGTGTTTGGTCATGGATTTACCTATACCGGCCATCCGGTCGCAGCTGCCGTTGCGCTGGAAACGCTGCGGATTTACGAGAGCGATGACGTGATTGGGCATGTCCGACGGGTTGGTCCGCGTCTTCAAAACGGTCTTCGAGCCCTGGCCAAGCACCCGCTTGTCGGCGAGGCTCGAGGTATGGGTCTGATTGGCGCGCTGGAGCTGGCAGAAGATCCATCTCAACGCAAGCCATTCGCCCCGAACAAAGGGGTTGGCGCCTACGCGGTCAAGCGCGCCCTCAGTCACGGCTTGATGCTGCGAGCATTGCCGGGCGATGTCATCGCATTCTCGCCGCCGCTGATCATCAATGATGCGGAGATTGATGAAATGCTCTCAATTACACGTATTGCCCTTGATGAAACGCTGCAGTGGTTGCGGTCGTGATTGAGATGGAGATTGACGTGAAAGAACTCCCCCGCTTCCCTCTCTTCCTTGATAACCAATTTGTTGAGCCGCTGAGTGGCGAATACTTGCCCACGGATGACCCGTATACGGGGAAGGTCTGGGCGCAGGTGGCCGCCGGTGACGCCGCCGATGTGGACCGGGCCGTGCAGTCGGCAAATGCAGCGTTCAAAGCTCCTTCTTGGTCGGCTCTAACTGCGGGCCAGCGCGGGGCCTTGCTTCGCAAACTCGCCGATCTGATTGCTGCCAATGCAGAAACGCTGGCTGTTGCCGAGGTCCAGGACAACGGGAAGCTGTTGGCCGAGATGCGCGCGCAAATGGCCTATATGCCCCAGTGGTATCTCTACTACGCGGGTTTGGCGGACAAGCTTGAAGGGGCGGTCCTGCCCAGTGACAAGCCGAACACGATCAACTTCACCAGGCACGAGCCATTGGGTGTTGTGGCTGCGATCGTGCCGTGGAATTCACCACTGCTCCTGACCGCATGGAAGCTCGCACCGGCGCTGGCGGCTGGCAATACCGTCGTCATCAAGCCGTCTGAGTTTGCGTCGACCTCCATGGCCCCCTTCCTGAAACTGGTCGCCGAGGCGGGCTTTCCGCCGGGTGTGGTGAACATGGTCAGCGGGCTGGGGCATTCCGTCGGTGTCGCGCTCGTGAACCACCCCTTGGTCCGCAAAGTGGCGTTTACAGGCGGCGATGTCGCAGGCGCGGCAATTGCTGAGTCGGCAGGGCGGCGCATCGTTCCCGTGACGCTGGAACTGGGTGGCAAGAGCGCCAACATCGTCTTTGCCGACGGCAACCTCGATAACGCCGTTCGTGGTGTTGTCGGCGGCATCTTTGCGGCAACCGGACAGACCTGCGTCGCGGGCTCGCGACTCTTGGTCCAACGATCAATTGCGGACGAGTTTGTCAGCCGCGTCGTCGAGATGGGCCGTACAGCCCGGATGGGCAACCCCATGCTGCCCACGACACAGGTCGGACCCGTGACCACGGCGCAGCAGTTGGACCGCATCCTTGGGCACATCGCGATGGCGAAAGAGCAAGGCGCTCAATGCGTTCTCGGCGGTTCTCGGGCATCGGCACCCGAGTGTGGGACTGGCTGGTTTGTCGAGCCGACCGTTTTCACGAACGTACGCCCAGAGATGAACATCGCTCAGCAAGAGGTGTTTGGTCCAGTTCTGGCAGTGATTCCGTTCGACAGCGACGACGAAGCGCTTGCGCTGGCGAATGCCACTGAATATGGCCTGGCCGCCGGTGTCTGGACCCGAGATTTGAAAAGGGCGCATCGAATGGCGCAACGGCTGCAAGCGGGTTCGGTCTGGGTGAATACCTATCGAACATCAGCGCCGATGTCCCCGTTCGGTGGCTACAAGCGAAGCGGTCTTGGTCGAGAAGGCGGCGCCGATGCCATCAAGGCCTACACGCAAGTGAAAAGCGTATGGATTGACCTCAATGAGGAGTATCCGTCGCCATTCGTGATGCGCCTGTAAGTTCCTGCTGAGGCGTCTTCGGCGGGTTTTCAAGCAGCCTGCAATAGGCTTCTGCAGGGGATGTGAGAACGGCATCTCAATAGGATTCGAGGCACGTGGTGAACGGCCGAGTACTGTGAGATGTCGATGTCTTGCAAAGATGTCGATCGATTGAATATTTTGCCGGCAGTGTTCTGCAGTGAGTAGCAGTGCTTCCAGACGTGGGGGCGCCGCATTAGCGATTTCATTATTTAACCATGCGGCATCTGCCCGCACCTACTCAAGGATAAAGAGACAGATGAGACACGTTAGAAACCTCAGCCGTACCGCAGCAGCCGTGCTGCTTGCATACTCGGCGCCCAGTATCGCGCAAGAGACGCTGGAACGCATCGTTGTCACGGGTTCCAACATCAAGCGTCTGGCAGGTGAAACAGCATCTCCTGTTCAGGTGCTGAAGCGAGAGGACCTTGAGCGGACCGGGAAAGGGACCGTTCAGGAGATCTTGCAAGCCATCTCTGCAGACAACAACGGCTCTCTTCGCTCGGGGCTATCAGGTGGATTTGCCTCTGGCGGCGGTGGCATGTCCTTGCGCGGCCTTGGTTCAACTGCCACGCTGGTGCTGATCAACGGTCGCCGCGTTGCCCCCTTCGGTCTCGCCGATGACGGACAGCGGACGTTCACTGACCTGAGCATTATTCCATTCGATGCCGTCGAGAGAATTGAAATTCTGAAGGACGGGGCATCTGCAATCTATGGTTCGGATGCAATTGCCGGCGTGGTGAACGTGATCCTGCGCAAGGAGCATGCCGGAACGACACTAAGTGCCAATCTCGGTCAGTCCCGATACGGTGATGGCACCGAGCGCAAAGCGACCATCACGCATGGCATGGGTGACTATGCAAAGGATGGCTACAGCGCCATTCTTAATGTCGAACTCAGCAGGACGGACGCGATCAACAACAGAGATCGCGCAGATCGCGGCTGGATTGGTGCCGGTGACATTCGGCAGTATGGCTATGCTTCTGGCTTTGGCATCGGTGCATCTGAGTACGGGCAGTATTTCGCGCCCAGCTCGCCGGTTGGGAATGTACGCAGCCCCAACACCTTCCTGTACCACAGTCGTGACAGTCAAGATCCTGCAGCAGGATTTACGCGGACTTTTTCGCCAAATTCCTGCGCTCGTTTCTCCTCGATGGCACAGGGCGACCCGGCTGGATGGTGTCTCTATGACATTACTCGAGAGCAAGGGCAGATCCAGCCTGACATTACCAGCGCCATCGTCTATGGCCGCTTCACGAAAAAGCTGGAGCAGGATTTTGAGCTCTATGCGGATCTGAACTGGTATCGCGGGACCGTTGACAACAAATTCGGTGGTCGCGGTGTCAATAACAACTCCAACTATCCCGGCGGCTTGGTCAGGAATTCGAACATCTCGCTTGGCGCGAATCATCCGGACAATCCTTTCTTCGGTACCGCGTCGGTGCTGCGATACCTTCCGACTGATGTCCCAATCGAGAACAACATGACCTCGACCTTTGCGCGTGCAACGGTTGGCCTGAAAGGGAGTATTGGCAAGTGGGACTTCGATGCGGCATTGCTGTACTCCTTCGACAAGGCTGACACGGTCGCCAAGGGCTTCCTCAACCGGAACGCCACGTTCGCGCTGCTGAATCCCCTGGGTTTCGATCTCTCGCCGAGTCAGAGCAACGCGCAAGTTGCCGCAGCGCGAAGCGCGGCCTATGCCGCGCTTCCGGCGGGAACCTTCTGGCGCATCGGTGAAAACGCAGGACTGAACACGCCGGCGATGTATGCAGCTCTGGCCCCAGATATTGAGGCGCTGGGCAAGTCGAAGATCTCGCAAATCGACTTCAAGGCGTCCAGGGAGCTCATGGAACTGGACGGCGGGCCAATGTCCATTGCAGTCGGTGCCGAGCTGCGTCGCGAGTCGATGAGTCTCAGCCCTTTCAGCGGAACGGAGAGGGGGGAAATCATTGGTCGTGGTTACGCGTCCTACGATGGCTCTCGCACTCAGGGTGCGCTCTACGCCGAAGTGGTGGCGCCAGTCTCGAAAACTCTGGAGTTGTCCGCTGCCGTCCGCGCGGACCACTACTCAGACGCGGGCAACTCCGTCACCCCCAAGCTTGGTGCAAAGTGGGTTCCGTCGCGGAGCTTCGCGATGCGAGCGACCTACGCGCAAGGCTTTCGAGCGCCAGCTGCTACCGAGAACGGGGCTGGCCTGTCTGCAGGCTTCACGTTCACCGGCGATCCTGTGCGATGCGCCTTTGTGCCCGCTGCTTGCGGTGCGACGTTCTACCCCGAGCAGAAGGCGCCAGCTGGTGACCTCAAGCCAGAGAAGTCCAAGAGCATGACGCTTGGCATCCTCATCGAGCCGACGTCAACGACGAGCCTTCTGATTGATGCCTGGCAAATCAAGCGCAACAACGAGATCAACAAAGGCTTGCCGGCCCTCGTGATCTCATCGGGAAGTGTGCTGCGCGACCCGGTTGGTCCGGGCAGCCCTGCTGGGGACCCTGGCGCCCTCGCGTCGATCCTGAACAAGTACCAGAACTCGCGCAGCACAACGGTCAATGGTATCGACCTCGATCTGAAGCAGCGCTTCACGCTGGGGCAGACCAAGCTTTCGCTGAACCTGGTTTGGACTCATATGTTCAAGTGGGAGCGTATCGACCAGGACGGCACGAAGTACGACTTCGCAGGCACGCACGGGGATATCGACCTGTCGTATGGCCTCGGCACGCCCAAGGACAGGGTCAACTTCGGTGCGGGTTTTACCAGTGGTCCGCTGAGCTATGGCGCAAACGTGAACTATCGGACGTCGATCTCAAACACGTACTACAAGAACGACCCGATTGGCTGCGCCAGCACGCTGGCTGACTACGTCACGCCGGCACCCAACGCACGTTGTCGCGTGCCCAGCTTCACGACCCTGGATCTGAGCGCCTCTTACCTGGTGGCTCGGAACTTCCAGATCAGCGCGTCTGTTCAGAACGTGTTCGACCGCGTGGCGCCACTGGATCCGCTGAGCTACATCGGCAACTACTCGTCGTATGACATTTCCGGCGCGGTTGGGCGATTCTTCCGGCTTGGCGCTCGATATACCTTCTAGGCCGATTGAAGCGGGCTGCAGGGCTTCAGTCATGGCTCCCCTGAGAGCCATGCGGGAGCTCTGCCGCCCCTGGCTATGAATCCCGATAGCGCTGGTGTCAGAGTTGGGTCATGTGACAAGCGGCACTCGAGTATCAGTGTGCAGCAAAACAAAGCGAAAGATCAGAAGATGAAACGCCAAACCCAGGAACTGGTTCTACTCACTGGTTCTCCGTTGATGCGGGGGAGAATTCACGGTGAAACATTGAGGGAACAGATCAGGGAGCTGATTGGCATCTGGAAATCAATGCTTGGTGATAAATATGGCGCCAAGCCGGACGACCTGATTTCAAAATTTCTCCGCAATACGAATTACGCCACTTCGATTCATAAATTCACCCCAGGGCTTTTCGAAGAGGTAAAAGGGTTATCTGAGGCCTCCGGTGTTGACTTCGAAACCATTTTCGCATTTCAACTGATGGATGAAATGCTGCTGAGCATGGGTGAGATCAGCAATGAGCACTGCTCAACCATCGGAGTCAATGCAGCAGGAGGGCGGCCCGCATACTTTGCGCAAACATGGGATATCGGGGGCTATCTGGATGGCTACCAGACAGTCCTGCATATCAAGCATGACAACGCCAGTCTTGAGTCGTTTGTTTTTACCTATGCGGGCTTCATTGCAGCATTTGGAGTTAACAACCACCGTGTTGGCGTTGGTGTCAATGGTATCGCGCAACTGAGCAGCTCCCGAATTGGCTTGCCCGTAGCCTTTGTTGTTCGGGGTCTGCTTGAGACGACGAATCCGGAAGAGGCGGCCAGCTTCCTGCATGCGGTGCTGCACGCCTCACCTCAAACCTACGTGATTGCCGGGCCGAGCAAAGTAGCGGCCTTCGAGTGCTCACCGAACTTCATCGTTCCATTTGCCAATGCGGAATGCCCGAATGTGGTTTTCCACACCAACCACCCGATGGTCAATCGAGATTTTAGTGCCAAGTATCTGAAACACTTGGAGGGCATCGATCAGGCGGTGCTTGAGTCCGATAACTCCCATTCAAGGCTGAAGAGCCTTCAGAATCAAGTCCAGAAAACCGCCGGGGAGCTGGATGCTGCTGGACTTAAGAAGATTCTCAGCGCCCGTGATTCGGGCGAACATCCGATTTGTATGGGTTATGTGAACGACGCGACGATCATGAATTTGGGGTCAACCGTAATGGTTCTATCCGACCCGCCCGAATTTCATGTTGCGTTCGGACCGGCCGACAGTTCACCGTTCATGGTGCATAAGTTCAAGTAGACGGCTAAGGCAAAGATCCAACACCTGCTCTTATGACAAGTCTGCTCGGTATGAATGCAATCATCACGTCGACGGCGATAGTGCTTGGCGCCAGTCTCATCGGGATTTTCTGGTCCTATGCCAAGGGGCTTGGTGATTCGCCGAGAGACCTGTGGCTCGTGACGGGGGCAAGGGTTCTTGAAGGTGTCGCCTATTTTGCGATCATCTTTTCTACCGCGTTGTGGCTGTCTACCGATGTCGGACTGGGTGACGTGGAGGCCGGTTGGTTCATCAGTGCCTGGTACGTCATGAAGGCAGTCTTCGGACTCTTCTCTGGGCCGTTCATTGACAGGTATGGCATCAGGAAATCTTTGATTGCAAGCTTTCTGTTCCTGCTGATTTCTCGCGTTTTCATCGTCGGCGTGACCGACCCGGCCCTTGTAGTCTTGCTGGTCTTCCTGCCATCGGCGATTGGCGCGGCGTTGTTGGAGCCGGTTAGCCTCATCGCAATCAAGCGATATACCAATGCCAAAAGCGCTGGCTTGGCATTTGGGATGATTTATGTGGCGATGAATATCGCGATGTCGGCTGGACTGTTCGCATTTGACAATGTACGCGCTGCTTTCGGCGAGCACGGCGGCACATCCGTCGCGCTTGTAGGTCATCTGTCTACCTATCAGTTCTTGTTCCTGGTGGGGTTGCTGATTACCGCTGGCGGTTTTGTTTTCGTGCTTTTCACCCGGCAGGCCAGTTCAGAGCCGCCGTGCGATGTCGCAGCCGCCTCCAGCCATGAACGCGTCGGCAATGGGGGCCTTGTTCAGGCGCTAAGTGACGCGTTCAAGAGTGTTGGGCATGGGATGTCTGCGGTAATGCGAGAACCCTATTTTTGGAAGTTTGTTTTCATCATTTCGCTCACACTCTTCACGCGCTCTACATTTTTCCATCTTCTCTACCTCTTCCCGAAGTATGGGGTTCGGGTACTTGGGGAGGGGGCGCAGGTCGGAACAATCTATGGCGTGCTAAATCCGCTGTTGATCACGATTCTGGTTCCATTGGCTGCGATCGTGACGAGGAATATAAGCTCGTACAGTTGCCTCATCGTGGGCACCGCTATATCAAGCCTCGCTGTATTTATTGCAGCCATTCCTGAAGGCATGTTTTCGCCCTTGACCGCATCAGCGCTCGGCGAGATTGTCTTCGTTCAATGGCTTGGTATTGCCTCCGACGCGCAGGCATTGATCTCAGCCCCACCGTCCAGCCTGTATTGGCCCTTGTGCCTGTTCATCGTCATCTGGTCGCTTGGGGAGTCAGTTTGGTATCCCAGGCTCATCCAACTGATGACGGAACTGGCTCCCCGCGGAAGCGAGGGAACCTATCTTGGATTCGTGGGCTTGACTTCCTACGTTCCGAATCTCCTGGCGGGCCCCATGTCTGGGCTCCTGCTGGCAGCCTATGTTCCGATGATAGACAAGGTGGGGGTGGATGGCGCGGCGTTTAGTGCAGTTGGGGATACTTCACGTCATTACATGATCTGGATCTGGATCGGTGCCGTTGCGGTATTGACGCCCATCGCCCTGATTGCATTCAAGCGCATCTACGACTCAATGGCAAAGGTAAACGTCGCTGATTGACGTACTTCAAGGGGGCGTGGACGTCGGCAAATGATAGCGCGTCCATGTTGATCTAACTCATACCAATCATCGAGTGCAAATTGAAATTCGCCGATAATCGAATCCGTGTCGGAACCCCAGGTGATTACCAGCCCTATTCATACTGGAATACCATTTCCGGGCGGTTTGAGGGCATCGATATTGACATGGCGCTGCTCCTCGGGAGAGAACTGGGTGTTGAAGTCCAGTTCGTGCGCTTCAGTTGGCCGGATCTCGTCGAGGACTTGCTGGCTGACAGGTTTGATATTGCAATGGGTGGTATCACAAGAGATCTCCTGCGCGCGCGGGAGGTGGCGTTTACCGACTCTTGCTTGACATACGGAACTTGTCCGCTTGTGCGGCGCGGTGATGGGAAGCTATACGCAAGCATCGCGGCCATCGACAAAAGTGACGTTCGTGTTGTTCTTAATCAGGGCGGAAGTAATGACAAGTACTTCTCCGGAGTTCTTAAGAATGCGACCATCATCCGCCATCCACGGAATGACGAGATTGCCAGTCTGGTCCATGCGGGTGCGGCTGATGTCTGGATCACGGACAACGTCGAGGCGCTCTTCTGGGCGAAACATTTTCCAGAGTTGGAGGCTGTCGATCCGCTGCGCACGCTGACTGTCGGAACCAAGGGGTATTTGATTCGTCAGGGGAATCAGGCGTTCCTGAACTGGCTCAACCTTTGGCTTGAGCAGATGAAATTGCAGGGTGAGACTGCGAGGATCGAGAAGAATTGGCTCGATGGTGTCATTTGAGTGATGCATTCGCTGGCGCCGCCGTCGCGCCGCGCGCTAGACCTGGCCACTGATACTGACGGGTTGCACGTGGCTGCGTCTCCTGCCCTATTGCTTCCCGATATCCCATTCGCTGGGATTGTCGAGCAATCGCTTGCAGGTATCTATGTTGTGCTGGACGAGAGATTCGTTTATGCAAACGATACGTTTGCCGCGATGTTTGGGTATGAACGTGATGAGTTCATCGGCCGCCGGATGGTTGATTGCGTGACTCCGGACTCCGTCCAGGAGGTGATGCAGAACTACTTGCGAAGGGTCCGCGGCGAAGTCGACTCCATTCGCTACTACACGAAGGGCGTTTGCAAAGACGGCCTGGTCGTCCACCTGGAGTTGCATGCATCGAGGGTCGAGTACCAGGGGCGCCCCGCGCTGGCGGGGGTGGCTTTGGACATCACCGATCGAGTGCGAGCGCACGAGGAACTGCGTGCGTCACGTGAGCAACTCCGTGTGCTGGCTCAGCACATCAACTCGGCGCGTGAGAAAGAGCGGGCGCGTCTGTCGCGTGAGGTGCATGACGTCTTGGGCGGCATGCTGACATCCGCGAAGTTCGACATTTCGCGAATCGCTCGGCGCACCGAGCGACCTGGGATGGAGGAGGTTCACAGCATTGCCAGGGACTTGGTCGACTTGATGCAAGAGACGATCGACACAGCGCGGTCGATCTCGAACGAGATGAGGCCCGTCGCGCTCGACTTGTTCGGACTTGGTGAGGCCCTGCGTCAGCTCTTGCTGCGCTTTGGTGCACGCCACGGCTTGAGCGTTCACCTGGCCATACCCCGGCGTCGATTGACCATGGCACCGGCCGTGGCCACTCAGGTCTTCAGGATCGTCCAGGAGGCACTCACCAACGTCGCCCGCCACGCTCGAGCCAGCAAGGTTGAACTTGAGGCGGGTGCGGACGTCCAGGCGTTCTGGCTTCGCTTGCGAGATGATGGCTGCGGAATCTATGCTTCGCCGTCAAAACCTTTTGAATCTATTGGTCTGCTCAGCATGGCGGAGCGCGCGCACGAGATTGGCGCCACGTTAGAGGTCCATGCTGCTCCGGCTGGCGGTACTGAGCTGGCGCTCCGACTGGCATGGCCACGAGGTCATCACACGTGGAGCGTGTGATCCGCATCCTGGTGGTCGATGACCACAGGATCTTTCGCGCTGGCATCGCTCGACTCATGTCCGACGAGCCGGACATGATGGTCACTGGCGAAGCTGCTGATGGCTCTCAGGCGCTTGCCTTGCTGAGGCAGCAGCCCTTCGACGTTGTACTGATGGACATCAACATGGAGCCTCGCAATGGCATAGATACGCTGCACTCCATTCGACGCGAGTTGTCGCAGCTACCGGTGATCATGCTGTCGATGTACGTCGAATCGCAGTACGCGCGGCTTGCCCTTCAAGCGCGCGCAAACGCCTACCTTTCCAAAGATGTCGGCCGAGAGGAACTGCTGCACGCCGTCAGGCATGTCGCTCAAGGCGGCATCTATGTGACTCCTGGGTTCGCTGTTGAGTCAGCATCGGGGATTGCGACAGAGCAGCCTGCGCATCTGCGCTTGACGCCCAGAGAGATGCAGGTCATGACCAAGATAGTCCGCGGTATCCCTCTGACCGAGATTGGCGCCCAGATCTTCGTCAGCGTGAAGACAGTGGCAACACATCGGTCACGGATTCTGGAGAAGCTGGGCGCTGGGACCAATGCTGAGTTGGTCCAGTACGCAATGCGGCATGGACTGATCGACTGAGCCTTTCAGACCTGCTCCTCTGTGAGGCATCTGAGCAAGATGCAGCTGCCGAGCCCGGATCCAAACGGCTCCTTGCTGGCGCCGAGCAGGCTCCGTTGTCGACACGACCCCAGAAACCCGTCAGCGTGCGGCGTCCGGCGCCAGGCCGCGCCGCGACCAGTTCAACCAAGTACCACCTTCGCCCCGCTGGGTCACTGTCAGCGACAGCCGGTCAGCTCGCACCGACACCATGAAGTGCTGGCCGGAATCCTTGCTCACCGCGCGAAGCCCGTCCAGCCCGACGAGCGACAACTCACCGCCGCCCGCGGCAAATCCGGTGACCGAGCCTGTGTTGTCGAGTTCAACCTTCGCCCACGTCTTGCCGTCGTCGACGCTGCGGTACACCGTGCCGCGCTGTCCTCCCACGACCAACGTGCCGTCTGCCAAGGCGATGCCGCTCCACAACGATCCCTTGTAGCCCGTGGACAGGTACTGCCAGGTTAGCCCCCGGTCCTCGGACCGCAGCACCAGGCCTCGCTCGGCCGCGGCGTACACACGGCCCTTGCCATCTGCGAACAGGGCCAGAAGATTGGCGTCGGCCTTGGCTGCCCCCGGTGGCGGAGACAGCTTGCGTTCGACCCATGTCTTGCCGCCATCCTCGGTCGTCAGGATCAGTGACCACAGGCCGGCCGCTATGCCGTTGTTGGTGTCAAAGAAATGCACGGCAAACAACGGTCGGTCTTCCGATGCGGCCAGCCGCTGCAGCTTCCAGGTCTCGCCTCCGTCGGCCGTCGCCAGGATGACACCCCAATGGCCCACCGACCAGCCGTGTTTGGCGTCAGCAAACGACACCCCAGTGAGTGATGAACTGACGGGGACACTTCGGGCTTGACGAACCGTCTTGCCCTGATCGTCTGAAAGCAACACAACGCCTTGGTCGCCCACTGCGACGGCGCGGCCACCAGCCCAGGCTGCCCCGAGCATCATGGCCTGGGTCGCCATGGGCGAGGCGGCAGCGGGCTTGGGTTCGAGCGGTCCGGGCGGGCCGGCCGCGCCCGCAGTGGCCATGAAGCCAAAAACGCACAGGAAGATGGCCGCAGCGGCCGCGCGCAGTGCAACTCGCACAAGGACTCCTAGTGACTCATCAGGCCGGGTGCACGCACCGGCGTACGCCGCGGGAAGAGGCGTTCGAGCCAGACCGCGAAGGCCGGCAGCACCGTCATCGCCATGACCATGTTGACCATGAACATGAAGGCCAGCAACTTGCCCATGTCGGCCTGGAACTTTAGTGCGGAGAAGGACCAAGTGGCGACACCAACGGCCAGCGTGATCGCCGTGAAGATGGTTGCCGTGCCGACTTCCAGGATCGAATGTTCGAGCGCCTTGACGATCCCCTGGCCGTGGGCCAGGTGCATCTGTAGGCGGTTGTAGATGTAGAAGGCGTAGTCAACGCCGATGCCCACCGCCAGCACCATCACCGGCAGCGTGGCCACCGTCAGCCCGATCTCGAGTTCCTTCATGAACCAGTAGCCGATGAAGGTGCCTATCGTCAGCGGCAGGCAGCACGCCAGCACCGCACGCAGATCGTGATAGACGACAAAGACCAGCACGACGATCGCCGCGTAGACATAAAGCATCATCGGTAGCTCGCTGCGCTCGACCTCGTCGTTGACGGCTGCAAGGACACCGGCGTTGCCTGCAGCAAGCCGAATCTTCACATCCGGCATCGGCTGGCTGGTACGGAACGCCTCCACCGCCGCGATCACGCGGTTGATCGTCGTCGCCTTGTGATCCGCGAGAAACAGATGCACGGCCATCATGCTGCAGTCCTTGCGCATCGTTCCCGGCACACGGCTGATTTCGGTAGCGAGCGCGGCATAGTTGGCCGGGTCGATCGGAATCACGGCCATCTTCGGATTGCCTTCGTTGTAGCCTTCGCTGTACTGACGCAGCTGGGTCGAGAACGAAGATATCGACAGCACCCCGTCCACTGGCTGCATCGCCCAGACGAATCGGTCCTGGTAGGCACCGATGGCCACGTTCTCGCAGGAATCGGGCGGTGCCTCGAAGGCCACGCTGAGCCAGTCGAGGCCGGCGTCATAGTGGTTCGAGATGGAAACTGCATCCTGATTGAATCGCGCATCGGCGCGCAGCTCGGGCGCGCCCGCCTGCAGCGTGCCGATCACGCGATGGCGGCTTTGCCAGACGGCGGTGACGAACACCCCCCCCGAGATTGCCAGCACGATCAGGGCCACTCGCGGTTCGGCCACCCGTGCCAGGGTACGCAACCATCTGGCGCGCTGGATGCGCTTGCGCTCGGCCTGGTCGGTGTACGACTGGCCGACATCGAAGTACGACGCTGCCAGCGGCAGCATCACAAGGTTGGTGACGATCTTGTAGGCCACGCCCAGCGAGGCCGTGATAGCCAACTCACGCACCATGGGTATCGGGATCAGCAGCAGCGTCACGAAAGAGACGAAGGCCGTGACGAGCGCCAGCGTGCCGGGGATCAGCAGGCCACTGAAGCTGGCGCGCGCGGCTTGCCCGGTGTCTTGCCGTGCGAGATCTCGCGCACGATGAAGTTGATCTGCTGAACGCCGTGCGACACGCCGATGGCGAAGACCAGGAACGGCACCAGCACGCCCAGCGGATCGAGGCCGTAGCCCAGCAGGCGCAGCGTGCCGAACTGCCATACCAGCGAGACCAGCGAGCAGCCGATCGTCAATGCTGTGAAGCGCCAGGAGTGGCAGTACCAGAACACCGCCGCCGCCGTCAGCAACAGCGCCACTAAGCAGAACCCCAGCACGGCCGAGGCGCCATCGGCGATGTCACCAATCTGCTTGGCAAACCCGATGATCTGGATCTCGAAGTCCTTGTCCTCGAACTTGGCGCGAATCTGCTGCTCGAGCACGCGGTTGTATGCCACGTAGTCGATGTGCACGCCGTTCTGGTCGAACTCGTTGAGTTCGGCCGTGATCATCGCGCTGCTTTGGTCGCGCGCCACGAGCGTGCCGACGTAGCCTCCCAGGGCCGTCGTGCGCGCGATGCCGGCAATGGACTCAGCGTCCAGCTTGTCGGGCGTGACAGTGCCGGGAATGATCGGGTCGGCACGAAAGCCTTCCTCGGTGATCTCGTTGACGAACGAGTTCGGCGTCCACAGCGACTGCACGCTGCCGCGTGACACGTTGGGCAGGAACATCACCGCCTGCGTGACATCGAAAAGCCGCGTCAGGCTGGTCTTGGTCCAGAGCTTGCCGTCACGCGGCTTGACGACAAACGTCAGCCGGTTGGCACCCAGCAGGTCTTCACGGTACTGCTTGAAGGTCTCGATGTACTCGTGGCCTACGGGCAGCTGCTTCTCGAAGCCCGCGTCCATCCGCAGCTGAAGCGCGAAGAAGCCCATCACCACCGTCAGCACCGCCAGGATGCCGAGCACCGCCCCACGGCGGTGGAACAGGCGAGCCTCCAGCACTTGCAATGCGCGCAGCACCCAGGAGTCCTCAGCGGTCCGAGGAGCGGGTTCGGTCGTGGATGTCATGGGCTTCTCGCTTGCCGATGGGTGCTCATGGCGCTGACTTGCTCAGAAGTTGCGCGAGAGCACGGCACCGAAGTAGTCTCGGTCGCGATACGGTTGGTCAAACGGTGCCGAGCCGCCCCAGAACTTCCCGTAGTTGACGGCGACCTGCCAGGTCGCCGGGTTCTTGATGAAGCTGACGATGAAGTTGGCCGAGCTCGCACCCTTCATGAACAGCGCCGAGGCGTTTGGGGTGCGGCCGGACAGTGCCCTGAAGTAGTAGACCTCCGGCACGACCTGCCAGCCCGGAATCAACGTGCCGTCGTACACCCAGCTGAAGTCGAGGTTGAATCCGCCTGATGTCTTGGTACCCATGGGCACCGGCGCGCCCGCCGGATTCGATTCCTGGCCCCAACCCCACCCGCCAGCGGAAATCGGGTCGCCGCCATAGCTCTGCTTCAGATTGGGGTATCGGACCACGACAGCCTCGGCCAACAGCGTGGCTGTGTCGGCGCCCAGCAAATGGAGCAGGCCTGCCCCGGTGCTCGGGGACAGACTAAGTAGGGCCGTCAGATGCCACTGGTAGCGCTTTTCGTCGACCCAGCAATTGCCATTCTGCGAACTGCATCCAGTGCTCGCAACGTTGAGCGCCACGGCATCCTTCGGCCGGTACGACAACTCGGTGCCAATGGCCCAGTCGCCAACCGGGAAGTTGGCACTGATCCCGTACAGGCGCCGATCTTGAGCGTAGGTCCACCCCACACCGCCCGTGTTGTTGATATTGACGCTGAAGTTGGGTGTCTTGTCGTGAAATGCAATTGCGTAGGCACCTAAGTTGAGCTGAGTGCCTTCGGGCTGATAGCGCAGGGCAGCACCCCACTGACCGCCTTTGCGGGGTTTCACCTCGGCCAAGCCGTAGGCGTCGTGCCCCTTTCCGAGACCATTGACGGTGGACCAGTAGCTTCCTGTCGGTGGAAAGTAGCTGGCATTCCAGGCTGACTGGACGTAGGCCTCGGCATTCAGACCGTTGCCCAGTCCGGAGCTGACGCTGACGATTGGCGCCGGCAGAACGGCTTCCTTGAGCTGGGTTCCGGGCTGCGAAAGCCGCATGATGTCGACCGCATTCGTGCTATTGATGCCACCCGGTAAGAACAGACTCTCGCCCCAACTGATGACCTGGTTCCCAACCCGAACCCGCGCCTGTTGCTCACCGACTTGAAAGCTCTTGCTGACCCAGAAGTCAAGCAGGCGGGCCTTGAATTTCAGATCGCGTCGAGCATCGTCCGAGAGACCGTCTGTGACCGCAGGCGGTGGCGGCGTCGTGGCACTGCTTATGCCCGTCGTGCTGGTCGAGGACCCATCAGCGACCCAATTGACGCGGCCCAGAAACGTGAAGTCGTTGGGCATCTTCACCAACAACTCATGGCTACCCTTGAGATAGCGGGCGAACAAATCGTTCTTGCCGTAGTTGAGGTTTCCTTGGTCGCCAAGCGCGGCGGTCGGCGCGAGGCAGCCTGCAGGAACGTTAGCCCCTGTACCGCCTTGGACGACCAGGTCACAACTCGGCGATTTGAGGCGCAAGCCCAGGCCGGCTGACACGGTGGAATCGAAGTTACCGCGAATATCGCCGTTTTCGAAGGTGGTCGCTTGAGCGGCGCCGGCGCCGGCAGCCAATGCCAAGAGTACGGCGGGCTTGAGTGCGAATCGAGAGTAAGCCATCGGGGGTCTCCGTTGTGGCGGGTGTCTTTGTTCGTCGCGCAGGTGATCAGCGATCGCTGATGGAGCGCAGGTTCTCCGAGGTGTAGAACGCCGGCTTGAATCGGGGCCCTGTAGGTTCTGTCACCCAGCGGACATCGCTGCCGGCGCCGGCGGCATGCATGTCGAACACATAGCGGCCTTCGGTCAGGTTGTGCTGCACGAAGGCTGACACGTCGCAAGTGCCGGTCTCATAGACCGGGATCAGGAAGCCCTCGCGCATCTTCGCCAACTTGCCCTGAGCGTCGTAGTCGTCGGCCAGCACGATGTTCCAACTGTCTTCATCCAAATAGAAGGTGCGTTTCGGAGCCGTGTGCCGCATGCCCTGCTTGACCGTCGCTTCGATCACCCACACGCGGTGCAACTCGTAGCGGCGGTGGTTGGGGTCGATGAAATCGGTCTTGGCGATGTCATCGAACTTGCCGGTGAAGTTGTACGCGCCGAAGGCGTTGTAGGGGATGTACAGCTCCTTCTTGCCCACCAGCTTCCAGTCGAAGCGGTCAATCGTGCCGTTGAATACGAACGGCTCGTCCAGCGTGTACTGGTTCTCCATGCCGATCTGCGGCGAGTCGTACGAATAGGTCGGCATGCGCCGCACACGCCGCTGGCCGGGGAAGTAGTAGAAGGTCTCGCTGCCGGCCTGGTCCAGGAAGTAGGAGATCGCCAGCGCCTGACCAGCCAAGGCCGTCGGTGAGGTGTACGCAAAGTAGGCGTAGTACTCGATCTGCGGCAGCTTCGAGAGTTGCGTCGAGCCCTTTGCACCCCAGGGCATGTAGGCGGTGAACTCCTGACCGGCGCGGATCCACTCCGTGCCCCCCTTTCGGGGCGAGACCGAGGTGACCACGTTCTTGTAATCGACGCCCAGGCCGCGGTAGCGCATCTTGGCGTTCCACATCGCCTCGGCCCCATTGGCAGGCATCGGGAACGGATAACCGGGGACCCACGCCTCCTTCAAGCTCCAGCCGTCAGCACCGACCTTTGCCGTACCGACGTTCTTCTTGGTGTTGTCGGCGACGAAGTCCGGAACGCCACAGGTCCGCCGCGACGGGTAGACGTCCATGCGATAGCCCTTGACCTGCTTGAGCATCGCCAATTGGCCAGCCGACAGCTTGTCGGCGTACTTGTCGGCGTTGGACGCATCGATCGTGGCAATCGGCTTGTCGGCCTTGTACTTGAAGTGATCGCTGCGCAGCTTGCCGTAGGACCAGCCGCTCTGCTGCACTTCATTGCCTGACCAGGCGGGGATGGAGCCATCCTTGTTCGCAGCCTTCTCGGCGCCTCCAGGCGTCAGATCGCCGCCAAGCCTTGAAGCCTCCCCCGCCTGCGCCAAGTGGCCAAAGGCCAGGGACAGCACCGCCGACAGCAGGGTTCGAAGGGCAGCGTTGGGTCTGGGATGTGTCATGGTGTCTCCTAGAGGGTCGATTGGGATCCGCGCACTTGCTGGCAGGCGCATGGGCCTGGGCCGCCATCGATCCCGATGCCGGAGCGTAGAAGCGAAGGCCCGCGGTCGTTATCCGAAAACCGCAGATCCGAGGACGGCCCGCACCGGTCCAGCGGATGACGCCGGGCGCAGGCGCCAGCCTTGCCGGATCGGGATAAAGCACATGTCCAGAAATTCCTAGCATCCAGCCGCAAGCGGGTGCACAGCCCGCGTATCGGAGTCACTGCATGCATCCTGCAATTCCCGCCCTCCCGGTCCGCTGGGTCGCCTGGTGCCTGGCGGCCACGCTGGTTTGCGGGCACATGAGCGCGGCGCACGCCGACTTGCCGGTAGAACAGCTGACGATGGAAAAGCTGCTGCCCA
>Ga0187842_1000418_pt1 | contig 21249 bp, 17 predicted proteins | sample SpaLakP09_SKY_41_FD_134514 | JGI IMG/M metagenome (GOLD analysis project Ga0187842, IMG submission 134514) | Oligotrophic lake water microbial communities from Sparkling Lake, Wisconsin, USA - SP09_SKY_41 | ecosystem: Environmental > Aquatic > Freshwater > Lake | place: USA: Sparkling Lake... | reverse complement strand
GTGAGATCTTTATCGCGAGAGATGGTTTCAGCAATAGCGCTGGTTTGATCAGTTTCTGCTGTCCAAATACGACGTTGGTTTGCTCCATAACCAAGTTGCACTAAGTTACCTTCGGATAAGCGGATAGAGGGGATGCCCCGCTCTTCAGCAGCGTTAACAATGCAAGCAGTGCTAGGCCCAAGTAATAGATCGTCGCCAAGTTCGCGCAGTTCTTCAACGATAGTGTCAACTAGGGGAACTGGATCTTTGGTGTCTTGCGCTAAAGCAAGATATAAGTCGCGAGCGTATTTGAGTGCAGTGAGTGTCACTTCTTCATTGATGGCGCTCACCATGACTTTGTAAACACCGCGACGATCACCATCACGTGCTTTGCCAAATCCCCCTGGAATACCCGCTAAATTTTGCAGTTCAAGGGTAAGGTGCTCAAGGATGTGAGCTGGCCAGGTGCCTTCTTCAACTCTTTTCAGGAATCCACCGGCTTCGCCATAACTGCAGCGATGCTCTTGCAGGCTGGGTAGCGCCTTCACGAGGCGGTCATAAAAGCCAGGAATGAGGTTAGAGGGATAGTCCTCTAGGTCGCCAATATCTAGCCACACCTCAATGACTGGGTGATAAGTCCACATATTGGGGCCGCGGAGATGCTTGACGCTCAAGATCTCAATGGTTTTATCTAGTAATTGGGGCATGTGTGGAATGGGTAGTCTCAGCGCCCTTTCAGAGGGGAAGGGTGAGGATATCTAAGACTGTCTCTCTAGTTCTAGTAGTTATTTAAAATCCACAAAATTAGCAAAAATACATAAAAAAGCTTATATCGCTAATTTAACGGCTTTCTATCGACTAAAGTTGACAGAGTGATTAAATCTAAAAAATAGAGCTCCACTATACTTTTAGGACTAATGAAGCCAGACATTTCTCTATCCGCTCCCACTGCGCCAAGTCAGTGGACTCGATTTTTAGAGGGGTCTGACCACCCCGTCAAAGACCCTGACTCAATACTGGCCTGGGTTGAGCTTGATTTAGACGGAGACATGCGCTTTGAAAAAAGTCTACTTTGCTTGATTCCATCTGGGTTAATTTGGGTTGATGGCAATCGCTCAGAATTCTGGCCCATCAGCTCTAGCATTCATCTTTTGCATGGTGACCATGCTGGGGTAGGCCATCTCAAACTGGAGTCCGAGACTAGTCTCCTGAGGCTTTGGTACTTTACCTTAGCAGTAAACCCTCAAATCCTGCGTCTTCATAGTAGCTTCAAGCAGTTGCTTCGTGGTGATCAAGTGGGGCAGTCAAGTCACGATGTATCCGAGTATGACAAACAGGTATGCCCTGTTTGCTTGAGTCCCAAGCCCGCTAACTCAGATGCTTGTCCGACCTGTGATCCCGAGGAAGATGCTCCGCCATCGACATGGACCCTGTTTAAATTGTGGCGTTTTGCCCGCCCCTATAAAAAAGAGTTACTGCTTGGGTTTGTATTGACCTTGCTCTCGACGGGCGCCACCTTGATTCCTCCATATCTCACGATGCCCATCATGGATCACGTCTTGATTCCTTATGAAAAAGGTAATCCGATAGATTTTGATTTAGCGAGTAAATACTTATTTGCTTTATTTGCAGCGGCTCTAGTAGCCTGGGGCTTGGGTTGGTGGAAAACCTACCTCCTCGCATTGGTGAGTGAGCGTATTGGCGCAGATCTTCGCAACACGACTTTTGAGCATTTACTTAAACTGTCTTTAGAGTATTTTGGTGGCAAAAGAACGGGTGATTTAATTGCGCGTATCGGTGCCGAGACAGATCGCATTTGCGTGTTTCTCTCGCTCTACGCTTTAGACTTTGTAACCGATGTGCTCATGATCACCATGACTGCAGCTATCTTGGTTTCAATTGATCCCTTACTCGCCTTAGTGACGCTCGCACCACTACCATTCATTGTCTGGATGATCCATGTAGTTCGCGATAAGCTGCGTTTTGGTTTTGAAAAGATTGATCGCATCTGGTCTGAAGTCACCAACATCTTGACAGATACCATTCCAGGTATTCGGGTGGTGAAGGCCTTTGCTCAAGAAGATCGTGAGCTTAAGCGTTTTGTTGACTCCAATAAACATAACTTACAAATTAATGACCGCGTTAATCGCGTATGGGGATTGTTCTCTCCAACAGTTACTCTCTTAACTGAAACTGGCCTCTTGGTAGTGTGGGGATTTGGTATTTGGCAGGTCGCGCATCAAAAAGTTACAGTAGGTGTATTGATTGCCTTCCTTGCATACATCGGACGTTTTTATATACGTCTAGATTCGATGAGTCGGATTGTTTCTCATACGCAGAAAGCGGCTGCAGGAGCAAAGCGTATCTTTGATATTTTGGATCACGTTTCGAGCGTTCCCGAGCCAATTAATCCGGCACCCTTAGGCCCAGTTAAAGGGCGTATCTCTATGCGGGGCGTGGGCTTTCGTTATGGCAACCGCGCGGTATCTAAGGGGATTGATCTGGATATTGCTCCTGGGGAAATGATTGGTTTGGTTGGGCATAGCGGCTCCGGTAAGAGTACTTTGGTAAATCTGATTTGCCGCTTCTATGATGTGAGTGCTGGTTCAATTGCTTTGGATGGACGCGATATTCGAAGTATCGGAATTGCTGACTATCGCAAGCGAATTGGTCTAGTTCTTCAAGAACCATTTTTATTCTTTGGCACGATTGCTGAAAATATCGCCTACGGTAAACCTGATGCTACGCGTGAAGAAATCATTGAAGCAGCACGTGCTGCCCATGCCCATGAATTTATTCTTCGCTTGCCCTTAGCTTATGACTCGTTGGTGGGTGAGCGTGGCCAATCCCTTTCTGGTGGTGAGCGTCAGCGGATTTCGATTGCACGTGCGCTTCTGATTAACCCCAGCATTTTGATTTTGGATGAAGCCACTTCTTCAGTTGACACTACTACCGAAAAAGAAATTCAGCGCGCCTTGGATAACTTAGTTAAAGGTCGAACCACGATTGCAATTGCCCACCGCCTCTCTACCCTTAGAAAAGCAGATCGCTTAGTGGTGCTCGATAAAGGTGAGATCGTCGAGATTGGATCACACGATGAGTTGATGGATAAGCAGGGCGCGTATTACGCCTTATATCAGGCCCAGCTGCGCCATGCTGCAGAGCTTGTCGAAGGTGGCGCTATTGGTGAGAGTATTGAAGAGAATGCGGCCAAGGTCGAAGAAGAGCGCTTAGAAGTGATTGCTAAGCAAAAAAGAGGTGAGGTATGAACCATCATCAAAATCTACACACACTTGAACGAGATACGCTTGGGCGCCTCATATTGATTGATGCCAGTGGAGTTCGTCATGTGGGCGTTTATCCCGTTAGGGCTTTTCCGATTACTGCAGCAGGCGCAGGAATTTCCATCATGGATCAGTCTGGCAAAGAACTATGTTGGTTTGATGCTGTCAGTGCAATCCCAGAGCTTGAATTAGGTCTCATTGAGGATGAAATGGCTGCGCGCGAGTTCATGCCCGTTATCGAAAAAATCACTAAAGTATCCACTTTTGCTACTCCTAGTATTTGGGATATAGAGACTGATCGTGGACCTACAAGAATTCGTCTTAAGGGTGAGGAAGATATTCGCCGCATTGCTGGCAACACACTCCTGATCGCCGATTCCAACGGCCTGCAATTTTTGATTAAAGATGCCACTCAGCTGGATAAGGTCAGCAAGAAACTATTGGATCGATTCCGCTAGTTTTAATTCCCACAAAAACCATAGGCTTATTTTCAATATCGGGTCCCGAGCCTCTACTAGGGTTAGCCCTAGTCGCCTATTTCATTATTGTTGATGGCAATCAAGTGTTCCTGCTCCAACTTGGATAAAAATCTTGACATAACAAATAGAAGCCAAAGTAATATTGGTATTCGCATTTTTTCTGGAGGAGCGTTCATGAAGATGAAGTTAAAAGGGGCATTGATTTCCACCGCATTAGCCCTCGGTGTTGCTGGTGTTTCACCTGCTTTTGCTGCTTGGGAACCAACCAAACCAGTTGAGTTTGTCATTCCTGCCGGACCAGGCGGTGGCGCTGACCAAATGGCCCGGATGATTCAAGGAATCGTCACAAAAAATAACTTGATGAAGCAGGCTATTATTCCAGTGAATAAGTCTGCTGGTGCTGGTGCTGAGGGCTTCTTAGCCATGAAAGAAGCGAAAGGCGATCCTCATAAGATCGTGATTACGCTTTCTAACTTATTTACAACCCCGTTAGCTACTGGTGTTCCATTCAACTGGAAAGACATTACTCCAGTTGCAATGTTGGCCTTAGATCAATTTGTATTGTGGGATAACGTAGATAAGCCATATAAAACAGCTAAAGAATATATTGATGCCGCTAAAGCAGCTGGCCCAGGTAAATTCAAAATGGGTGGTACTGGCTCTAAGCAAGAAGATCAAATCATTACCGTTGCTCTTGAAAAAGCAACTGGCGCTAAGTTCACTTATATCCCATTCAAAGGGGGTGGTGACGTTGCTGTTCAGTTAGTAGGTAATCATATTGATTCTTCTGTCAATAACCCAATCGAAGCAGTTGCTCAATGGCGTGCAAACAAATTACGTGCATTGTGCGTATTTGATGACACACGTATGCCTTACAAAGAAAAAATCACTGATACGCAATCTTGGTACGACGTACCAACTTGTAAAGAATCTGGGGTGTCAACTGACTACGTGATGCTGCGTGGTATTTTTATGGCTCCAGGCGTGACTCAAGATCAGGTAGACTTTTTTATTGACCTGTTCAAAAAGGTACGTGCAACTCCAGAGTGGAAGAAGTTCATGGCTGATGGTGCATTCAACCAAACATTCATGACTGGTAAAGAATTTAATAACTGGTTGACATTGAATGAAGTGCTCCATAAGCAGTTAATGTCTGAAGCTGGATTCCTTGCTAAGTAATCAGTAGCGAATAAGGTAGGGCCTCCAATCGGAGGTCCTATTTTTTAAGTATCCGTATGAATCAAATTTAATTAGTGAATAAAACAAATGTCTGAACACACAAATAATTCAAACGAAGACTCAGCAATCAGCGTCAGAGCGGCGGATATCATTACTGCTATCCTGTTCCTTGCTTTTGGCCTAATAGTAATGATTGGAAGCCTCAAATTAGGCGCTAGTTGGGGTAGTGATGGCCCAGAAGCGGGATATTTCCCGTTCTATATCAGCTTGATTATTCTGCTCTCAAGCACAGTCACTCTTTATCAAGCTGCAATCGTCAATAAGAAAAAGAAAACAGAGTCATTTGTCGATAGCGAGCCTTTAAAGCAAGTCATGGCTGTGCTTTTGCCGGCGATTGTTTTTGTGCTGGGCGTGCAATTGATTGGAATTTATGTTGCTTCAGCCCTCTACATCGCAATCTTTATGGTGTGGTTAGGAAAATATCCAATTTGGAAAGCAATTGCGGTATCAATTGGGGTGACCGTAGCGCTGTACCTCATGTTCGAGTTCTGGTTTCAAGTTCCATTGCCACATGGCTCATGGTTTAATCCGCTCGAGTTTGTTGGCGTGAACTAAAAAATACAATTAAAAAAGATTAGAAAAAAAGGAGTACAAGTTGGAAGAAATTAACGCTCTATTTAATGGTTTTGCCATTGCAATGACACCCTTTAACTTATTGTTGATGTTGGTTGGTGTCACACTTGGCGTGATCATTGGCGTATTGCCAGGACTTGGTGGCGCAAACGGTATTGCGATTCTGTTGCCATTGACCTTCACAATGCCTCCAACCTCAGCCATTATCATGCTCTCTTGCATTTATTGGGGTGCATTATTTGGTGGAGCGATTACATCTATTCTCTTTAATATTCCAGGTGAACCGTGGTCTGTTGCAACAACCTTTGATGGTTATCCAATGGCCCGTAATGGCAAAGCAGGTGAGGCTTTAACTGCAGCGTTTACCTCTTCATTCATAGGCGCATTCTTTGCCATCGTGATGATTACCTTCTTGGCTCCGTTGGTTGCTAAGTTTGCATTGCAATTTGGGCCCCCGGAGTTCTTCTCGGTTTACTTGCTGACGTTCTGTAGTTTCGTGGGTATGAATAAGGGGTCGCCGTTTAAAACGATTTCCGCCATGATGCTGGGCTTCGCCTTGGCTACTGTTGGTATGGATACGGTTACCGGTCAGTTGCGTTTGACATTTGGTAATCCAGAATTGATGCGTGGTTTTGACTTCTTGATTGCTGTGATCGGTTTGTTTGGTATTGGTGAGATCTTGCTATCGATGGAAGAGGGCCTTGCATTCAAAGGCGCGGCTGCCAAGATTCGCGCTAAGGTAGTTTGGGAAACTTGGAAGCTGTTACCAAGATACTGGGCTACTTCATTGCGTAGCTGTTTGATTGGTTGCTGGATGGGTATCACTCCAGGCGGCGCTACTCCAGCTTCCTTTATGGCATATGGTGTTGCTAAGCGCGTATCTAAAGATGGTGATCAGTTTGGTACCGGCAAAATGGAAGGTATTGTTGCTCCAGAAACTGCGGCCCATGCTGCAGGTACAGCAGCACTTCTCCCAATGTTGTCTCTAGGTATTCCAGGTTCACCAACAGCAGCGGTATTGCTTGGTGGTCTCTTGATCTGGGGCTTGCAACCTGGTCCATTACTCTTCGTTGAGAAGCCAGACTTTGTTTGGGGCTTGATCGCTAGTATGTATTTGGGTAACTTGGCTGGCTTGTTTGTTGTGTTAACTTGCGTGCCACTGTTTGCTTCTATTTTGAGAATTCCATTCTCTATCATTGCACCAGTCATTATTGTGATTTGTGCGGTAGGTGCATACACTGTTCACAATGCCATGTTTGACGTTTGGTTGATGATGGGCTTCGGTGTTCTAGGCTATGTCTTCAAAAAACTCGACTACCCAATGGCACCAATGGTATTGGCCTTGGTATTAGGCGACCGTGCAGAAGATTCTTTCCGCCAATCCATGTTGTTCTCACAGGGAAGCTTAGATATTTTCTTCTCTAACTACTTGGTAGGTGCGATCACTACATTAGCCTTGGTATTGCTGTTCTGGCCATTGATTGGTAAGTTGATTGGTAAGAAAAAAGTTGCTGCTGTATAAAGCTTAGCTGGTCAAAAGCCAGTTTGATCTAGTTAAAAAGGGGCGTAAGCCCCTTTTTCTATTGCCACATAAAAATCCGATAGAATCATTAGTGATGAATTTCCATAAAAACCGCCTCATTCACTGGATTGCCGCTCTAGCAATTGCAATGAGTGCGCTTGCGCCTGCAGTTTCTCAAGCGGTATCGCTAGCGAAGCATGGCCAAGGTTTTGTCATGGAAATCTGTTCGGCAGATGGTTCTCAGTCACAGATTCATGTTCAGCTTGAAGACAAGACAGAATTAACTGACTTGGCTCAACCATGCCCTTACTGCCTAGCTCAAAACAGTATTACTCCAGCATTTAACACTAGTCTTACATTTGAAGCGCCGCAAACTCTCGCTTTACTGCCCCAGCTTTTTTATCAATCACCCAAGCCACTCTCTGTTTGGGTCACACCTCCCTCAGCAGCACCTCCCACACAAGCCTAAATCTCTTTAGGTCATAGCCTAGCTATGTAATTGGTAACAGATATATCAGTTACCGCAATGCTGTGTGGGGAATTAAATGTTGTTTAAGAAAAATAAAATTAGTGTGTGCACTGGCATACTATTTGGATCAATCCTATTATCTGCCAGTGCTCATGCTCAAATCTCGCCACCACCTGATTACGATCAGAAGTTAGGTGATGTAGTCGTCAGTGCAACTATATCTGGTACGCAATTAAAGAATATGACTCAAAACACTACCGTTTTGACGAAGGAAGAGTTGGAAATTTCACCAGATCAAACTATTGATCAAGTTCTTAAAAATACCCCTAGTGTTTTTCTAAATGATCAGCCCTATTTTGCAAAGGATCCCACGGGACAGGGTATTAATGTCCGTGGATTAGGTACTGCGAGAACTTTAGTTTTGATTGATGGTGTGCCTGCTAATGATGCGATGTACGGAACCGTGCAGTGGAATTTAGTGCCAATGTCATCCATTCAGGATGTGGAGTTTATTCGAGGTGGGGTTTCTAATTTATACGGAAACTATGGCATGGGCGGAGTAATTAATATCACTACAAAGCCGATGAAAGATAAGGGCAACGAAGTTTCTGCGAGCTATGGAAGTTATGGCACGCAAAATGTAGCGGCATCAAAAGATATTGCCGTTAATGATGTTCTCAAATTACGAATCTCTACTGACTATTTTCACACTGCCGGATATGTGCAGGCGGCTTCGATTTATCCAGCTAGAAATATTGGTGGAGTTGCATCATCTTCAGTTAGCTCAACTGCTTCAGGCTCTACTGGTGTGGCTAAAGGTATGGGTCCTGAATTTGCTAATGGCTCGAACTATCGCCTACAAGGATCCCTTAAATTTAGCCCTGATACTGACGGATTTTTTAAAATGGGTTATCACGAAATGCAAAACCTCCCAACTGGTGGTTATGTTCAAGGAGTGAAAGCAACCCAAGAATCAACATTTTCTGGTGGCACGACTACTCGGTTTGGTGACGGCAAAAAATTAGCTACCAACCTTTTTTATGAAAACACTACCCTCATACAGCAAAATATAACTGCAGCAACTGCTTCAGCTAACCCCTATGTGAGTCGCATAGACAAAAATCCTTACAACACACTTGGCGGGTCGGTTCAATATGTACAAGATTTAAAAGATCAGGTGATTGATCAATTTACAACGGGTGTAGACATTAGAACTGTTGAGGCGATTAATAATGGGGCAGTCATTAATTCTAGTGGGGTAGCAACAGGGGCAGGATTTTATGCACAGGGTAAGCAGCAGTTCTATGGTGCTTCTGGACAAGTCAAGTCTAAACTTCAGTCCATTCCGTTGCAAATGACACTGTCTGCGCGCGTTGATCAGTGGATGAGCCAAGTGCCAACGTATTACGTTCAGTCTTCGACAGGTGCTCAAACTCCTACAAATTCACCCAATCAAAGCAAAACTGAATTTAGCCCTAACTTAGGCTTGCTATATGAGTTGACTAAAAATATTAATTTAAGATCTGCTGCGTATCAAGGCTTTCATGCTCCAGGCCTAAATAATATGATTCGTAGCTACGGTACTTCAAGTTATACCCTGGCAAATCCTAGTCTTTCTCCTGAAACTATGAAGGGTTATGAGGCCGGGATTGACTATCGTTGGAACGAGGGGATCTTTCAATTAACGGGGTATAGAGCCAATGTTTATAACGCCATTAATCCTGTTACTGTGACTTGTCCAAGTGGATACTCAGGATGTACAAGTGCTACCCAGCAATCCAATAGTCAAACATTACATGCACAAGGCCTGGAAGTTCAGGGGCGTTATGATTTCCATCGGCAATGGGCGGCAGAAGCTGGATATACATTAACTCAGTCAATGCTTACCTATCAAGCAGCTTCGAATATTTCTACCAATCCCACCAACTCTCAGTTACCAGGAGTGCCTGGAAAAATGGGCAATCTGGGCTTGACTTACTATCCAACGATAAAATCGAGCATAACGACTACAGTCCGTTATATTGGTCCATCATGGTGGGACACCTTGCATACAGTAGAGGTCCCTACCTATTTTGTCGTGGGCTTGAGAGCTAATTATGAAATTTCACCTAATGTGACGATGTTCGCTAGTGCCGTGAACTTACTCAATAGAAATTATGTAACTTTTGGGGGAACAAGTAGCCCAATTATTCGGGGCCAACCACAAACAGGTACCATCGGAGCCCGCATCACTTTTTAAAATTGTGAAAAAAATTTATCAATTCCTTACGTTGCTAAAGTTACTCCAACTCTCTTTTTTGGTGGTAGGGATGGCTGGTAGTGTGCATGCCCAAATGGATCACTCATCCAATGCAGGGGCAGGTCCATCTAAGAAGCCTATAAATTCATGTGTAGGTGACGGCTTAGATTGCGCAACTGCTGCTACTCCCTTTGTAACAAAGGATGGAAAATTATTGCTAACTTGGACTGCGGGTGGTGCAGTGTCATTCGCTCTATCCAGTGATTTAGGTAAAACATTTGGTTCAGTCGTAAAAATTGCTGAACATGGTAAGTCTTTAGATGTTGGAAGTGATGCACGCCCTCAAATAGTTTCTGATTCAAACGGAAATATTTTTCTGGCGTATGCATTTTTTAAGGATGCAAATTGGAATGCCCAGATTAATACTTCACGTTCTAGTGATGGCGGCAATACCTTCTCGCCTCCAGTCTCCTTGATTGAGGATGGATCAAGTCAGCGCTTTCCTTCTGTAATAATCAGACTAGATGGATCCATCTTTATAGCTTGGATTGATAAACGCTTAAATGCAGCTGCCAAGCAGGGCAGTATAAAAAAATTAGGAGGTTCAGTTGCCTATTCTTTCTCTAGTGATAACGGTCGAACTTTTCAGGTTGAACATATTGCCAACGAGAACAGTTGTGAGTGCTGTCGCATAGGGACTTCTTTAGCGCCCACAGGAGATCCAGTAATCATTTACAGAGCAATTTTTTCTGGCGGAATTAGGGATCATGCAACGCAGATTATTACTTCTAGACATGCTGACCCCGTGCGACGCGTTTCTGATGACCAGTGGAAGACGGATGCATGTCCTCACCATGGGCCTTCAATTGCTGTTTCTCAGTCTGGAAAAATACATGCTGCTTGGTTTACTCAGGGTGAAACTCGTTCTGGTGTTTTTTATGCATACTCAAGTAATCAGGGGCGTAGCTATTCAAAGCCCACTAGGATTGGCGCTGAAGGCGCCAATATATCTAGACCATATCTTTTAGTTTTAGGTAATACGGTATACCTAGTATGGAAAGAATTTAACGGTAAGTCTTCCACTGTGTACTTAAAACAATCCATGGATGATGGCGGCACTTGGTCATCACCTCAGGCTGTATTTGAAACATCAGGTTACTCTGATCACCCTTTATTAATTAGCCAGGGTAAGGTTGTTTTTTTGTCTTGGTTAACGCGTGATGATGGTTATCAATTCATCAAAATAGGCTCACCACAATGAAAAGAATCGTATTAGCAATTGCCATTTTTCTGGCTGTATGCCATTTAGCATATGCTGATCCAATAAATCTGAAGCCATATCAACAAGGTGACTGGTCTTCAATTATTAAATCTGCGAATCGTGACCCAATAGCTATTCACTTTTGGGGGGTAACTTGCCCTGCCTGTGTAAAAGAAATGCCGCAGTGGGGAACGTTTGTAGAAAAGAATAAAAACTTGAAGATTATTTTTATTCAGGTTGATGATGTTTCGCCAGAGATGATCAAGAAGATGCTTTCTAAAGCAAATCTTGATGGCGCTAATCATTATTATGTAAGCAGCCCATTTGACGAGCGTTTACGTTATGAGATTGATTCTAAATGGCGCGGAGAAACTCCCATCACTATTTTGGTGAATAGAAAAGGTAAGGCTAATAGAAAAACGGGTCCTATGAATTTTTCCCAATTAAGTAGCTGGTTTAACAATAATGATTAATGGAATGAATCCGATATGTAGATCGGAATTTGAAGGTTAACTAGGAGGATGTATCAATGAAAAGCAATACTCTATTAAAAGCATTATTAATTTCAGCAGTGGGTTTTGGTTTGGCTGGTATAGCTCAGGCACAAAGTGCGAAAGTAGGAAGTGTTCAAATTGAAAATGCTTACACCCGCTCTACTGTTCCAGGTCAAATGGCGGCGGGCGGTTTCATGAAGATCGAAAATAAAGGAGCTGCAGATCAATTGATTTCTGCAAGCTCTCCAGTTGCTGGTGAAGTACAGTTACATGAAATGGCAATGGAAGGTAACGTCATGAAAATGCGCCAAGTCAAGGAGGTGGTGGTGCCAGCAGGTGGTGCTGTTGAACTCAAGCCTGGTGGCATGCATTTAATGTTCATCAATATTAAGGCACCATTGACTGCTGGTGAGACTGTTCCAGTCAAACTTAAGTTTGCTAAAGCTGGTGAAGTAGAGGTAAAGATGCCTGTGAATGCAATGGGCGCTCAAGGTGGTGCGATGAAGCACTAACTACTTGTTTAGATTTCTTTGGTCTTGAGTATTAAAAAAGCCCCTAGGTCTGACTTAGGGGCTTTACTTTTATTGCTTACTGCTTTTACTCTAAGTTCAGATCCGTTACTGCACCTTTGCTTGCGCTACTTGCTAGATAAGCGTACTTGGCCAACAAGCCGCGGGTATAACGTGGCTTCGGTTGCTTCCATACGGCACGACGTTTAGCAATCTCTTCATCGCTCACATTGAGTTGAATGAGGAGCTTACGGGCATCGATCGTGACAGAGTCGCCTTCATGAATGAGGGCAATCACGCCGCCTACAAAAGCCTCAGGAGCAACGTGACCAACAACCATGCCCCATGTACCACCTGAGAAGCGCCCGTCAGTGATGAGCCCTACCGTCTCGCCTAGGCCTTGACCAACGAGAGCCGAGGTAGGGGCAAGCATCTCTCGCATACCAGGGCCGCCTTTAGGGCCTTCATAACGTATGACCATGACGTCGCCATCTTTGATCTTTTGGGCCATGATGGCAGCCATAGCATCGTCCTCAGAATCAAATACACGGGCAGGGCCGGTAATCGATGGGTTCTTGAGGCCAGTAATTTTGGCTACGCAACCTTCAGGGGAGATATTGCCTTTGAGGATGGCTAGATGACCTTGCTTGTATAGCGGATTATCTAAAGTGCGAATCACTTTTTGATCAGCGCGCGGTGTCGATGGGATATCTTTCAGAGTCTCAGCGATAGTTTTTCCGGTGATCGTCATGCAATCGCCATGTAAGAGTCCGCCGTCTAGCAAAATCTTCATGACTTGCGGAATACCACCAGCTTGATGCAGGTCAGTAGCTAAATACTGCCCAGAGGGTTTCATATCCGCAATAACAGGAACACGCTTACGAATACGCTCGAAGTCATCAATTGTCCAATCGATCTCAGCTGCGCTAGTGATTGCTAAATAATGTAGAACAGCATTGGTAGATCCGCCAACCGCCATGATCACGCTGACTGCGTTCTCAATTGACTTTTTGGTGATGATGTCGCGTGGACGTAAATTATTTTTGATTGCCTCAACTAAGACTAAAGCTGATTCATGCGCGCTGGCTACTTTCTCAGCATCTTCATTGGCCATCGTAGATGAGTAAGGCAAGCTCATACCAAGGGCTTCAAAAGAAGAGCTCATAGTGTTAGCGGTGTACATGCCACCGCAAGAGCCACTGCCTGGACACGCATTCTGCTCTACACCCTTGAGATCCACTTCAGTCATACGTCCCGAGGTAAATTCACCAACGGCTTCAAAAGCAGAAACAATATTGAGATCCTTGCCTTTATAGTGGCCTGGTTTAATTGTTCCACCATATACATAAATACTAGGTACATTGGTGCGTGCCATCGCCATCATGCCGCCTGGCATATTTTTATCGCAACCGCCGATAACGACAACACCGTCTTGCCATAAACCATTGACACAGGTTTCAATACTATCGGCAATCACTTCACGGGAGATGAGAGAGTATTTCATACCCTCTGTACCCATGCCTATACCATCAGATACTGTTGGAACGCCAAATACTTGTGATTTAGCGCCGGCCTCTTCTAGAGCGATGACTGCAGCATCTGTCAGTTTTTGAAGACCGCTATTGCAAGGGGTAATTGTGGAGTGACCATTTGCCACGCCAACCATTGGCTTGACGAAATCCTTTTCTTCATAGCCCATCGCGTAATACATTGAGCGATTGGGTGCGCGGGCAACCCCTTCGGTGACATTGCGTGAGCGTTCATTAAGGCGTTTCATGCTGATATTGACTCCAGAAAAGAATTTGTCGAAAAGTTCTATTGTGCCGTGTGATGAGGGGTAATGCAGTCTTTCCCTTGATTTACTGATGCACCGCAGCAAGCAGATTTGCTATTGTATTGGCTGATTCGATCCTATTATTAGCTTTAAAGCTAATATCCTTGGTAAAAAAGCTGCAGTACATTGTGAAACTGATTACTTTCCCTTTAAATTCAATGACTAAAGCTGGCCATATTTATCTAATTGACGACGATGAGTCGATGCGTACCTCTTTGTCTAGGATGATGAAAGAAGTCGGTTACATCGTTGAAGATTTTTCCTCTGCGGAAGCATTTTTGGAAAATTCTCTGCCAGTAGCACCGGCGGTCATCCTGTTGGACATGCAAATGCCAGATATGACGGGTCTTGATTTGCAGGAAAAGTTACTGCAGCTCGGTCGCAAAACCCCAATCATATTTGTGAGCGGGCAGAGCCACCCCCATCAGATTGTGAAGGGACTCAAACAGGGCGCCATTGATTTTCTCTTTAAACCCTTCAATTTAGAGGATTTGCTGGGGGCTGTGGCCGATGCATTGGAGTTTGATGGTCGCCAGCTAAAGCGTATTTCCAAGGAGGTGGAAACGAAAAAAGACTATGCCTCTTTAACCCCAAGGGAAAAGGAAGTCTGCTTTTGGCTAGTCAAGGGATTGCTTAATAAGGATATTGCCATCAAACTAGGGACAACTGACGCTACTATCAAGGTTCATAAAGCTAGAGTCATGGAAAAGATGAAGGTGGAATCCCTTCAAACATTGGTCGCAAAGTATCTCGGGTCGAATCTTGATAATATGCAAAATAACTAGCTCGTGGGCTAGTATCCTCTTCAGTGTATTGGCACTATGATGGTGCAGTATTTTTTGATAGATAAATAACTTAAAACACTCTTGTGAATACCAATCCCAAAATTCCTGAGATTCGTAAAGAGGCATTTACTAATGCCCGAGAAAAACTCGGCTTAAGCGCGAGAGAGCTGAGTGTCATGGCCTGTCTATCCACTCGGCAAATTGAGCAAATTGAAAGCGGTGAGATGAGTTCGTTTTATGGGGCTCAAATCAAAGTTACTGCAGCTAAAAAAGTAGCAAGGCTAATTAAGTTAAGTGATGAAGATGCATTTGACTATGGAGTGCAGGTCGAAGAACAATTAAATGCAGCCGAGGTGCTCCCTATTGGAGAGGCTAGGCTGGTAAAAAATCCTGAGACAGATGAGGTTAAAAAAGTTTCCACTAAAAAAGCGGATACAAAAAAAGATCCTGTTGAAATCAAAATGCCGGTGGAAGAGACTCAGTTGCCCGAAACGGCTATTGCAGGAGAAGAAAAAAAGCCTCTCATTAAAGTGCAGGACAAAGGAGTGCCATTTTCTGCATCGGTTACCAAGTTAAACCCAACTTCACAAAAAAAGTTGATGCTTTGGCTTAGTGTATTTGCTGCCCTAATATTTTCAGCGATGAATTTGCGACCATTATTTTTCGCAGATAAACCCCCAGAAGTCATCGTTGTAAAAGAAGAAATTGTTGAGCCCACCCCACCCCCAGCAGCGACACCTGTTGAACCAGCACCAGCTAATGCACTAACTGCTTCGCCAGCTGCCGTGACTGCAGCTCCAGTAATCACTACCGATGTCTCAGGTGCTTGCCCTGTTGAGGAGGGCATTATTAGTTACAAGCCGGAGGCTCCACGTAAAGTGGCTGATTTGGTTTACGTGCAAGCTAAATTCAAGCAGATTGTTTGCGTGATTGATGCTTCTGGTAAGACTCAAAATAAACTGCTTGAGCCTGGAGTGGGGACATCCTTCTATGGCAAGCCACCATTTAAAGTCCTTACCGCCGGGCTTAGTCAGGTGGATGTATTTTTCCAAGGCGCAAAAGTTCGTCTCTCAAATCCAAACAGCAAAACATTGATTTTGGAAGCCTCCGAAGTACTTACTCCGCTCGCGGATAGAGCGGATTCTTCTCAGCTTCGTTAACTCCTAGGGAGTTAGTTTCTGCTAGTGTCGGTTTTTATACCGCTGAGTTGTTAGTTTCGCCAGTACGAATACGAATAGCTTGCTCAATTGGACTAACAAAAATCTTGCCATCACCAATTTTTCCAGTACGAGCTGCTTTAGTGATTGCCTCAATAACAGCATCCACATAGTCATCTGCAACGACCACCTCTACTTTTACTTTCGGTAAAAAGTCGACTACATATTCAGCACCTCGATATAGCTCTGTGTGACCTTTTTGGCGACCAAAACCTTTAACCTCGGTAACGGTCAGGCCAGTCACGCCCACTTCAGCTAAGGCTTCGCGAACTTCGTCAAGCTTGAACGGTTTGATTATGGATGTAATTAGCTTCATATATTCCCCTTAATACAGTAATCATACCTAGATCTGAAAACGAATGTCCAGTTAGGCTCTAAATTGAGAGGTAATAGGATAGCGCCAGTCACGCCCAAAGGCACGGGTAGTAACACGGACCCCCGGGGGGGCTTGGCGACGTTTATATTCATTGAGCTTAATCAGACGGGTGACTTTTTCAACGCTCTCAGGATCAAATCCTGCAGCAATGATTTGGGCGATAGACTGGTTTTGCTCCATGTAACGCTCAACTATGCCATCCAATACTTCATAGGATGGCAAGCTATCTTGGTCGGTTTGATCTGGACGTAATTCAGCTGAGGGCGCCCGAGTCAAAATCCGCTCTGGAATAATCGGGGCAATACTATTTCGATAAGCGCATAGGCGATAGACCAAGGTCTTGGCGATGTCTTTAATCACGGCAAATCCGCCAGCCATATCACCATATAAGGTGCAGTAGCCCACAGCCATTTCACTCTTATTGCCGGTAGTCAGAACTAGGCGACCTGTTTTATTGGAGATCGCCATTAGAAGAGTGCCGCGTACCCTAGCCTGAATGTTCTCTTCGGTAGCGTCGAGTTTTAATCCTTTAAATTGTTCAGCTAAGGCATGTTCTAAAGCATCCACTGGTGCGCTGATCGGAATCTCATCGTATTGAACATGCAGATTTGTAGCCATTTCTCTCGCATCAATCCAAGAGATATCAGCGGTATAGCGAGAGGCCATCATGACAGTGCGTACTCTATCAGCGCCTAAGGCATCCACTGCAATAGCTAGCACGAGGGCAGAATCTACTCCGCCAGACAGACCAATAATGACACCAGGAAAGCGATTCTTTTGAACATAGTCACGAACACCCAAAACCAGTGCTTGATAGGCTTGCGCCTCAATACTTTGGGATATTGTGCTTGTGCCTTGTTCTAATTCACCTGATGCGGTGACATTTACAAAGCCAAGTGCTGCTTCAAACTGAGGCATAGCCATTACGACTTTGCCCGCCCCATTTAATGCAAAAGATCCGCCATCAAAGACCAGCTCATCCTGTCCGCCTACTGCGTTCACATAGATTAGTGGCATCTTTGTTATCGCAATATGTTTGCGCAGCACTTCAATACGCAAAGTTTCTTTTTGAAGGTGATAGGGGGAGGCGTTGAGCACGAGAAGAACTTGAGCGCCAGCAGTATGTGCTTGGATTGCAGGACCTGCGTGCCATGCATCTTCACAAAGAATCAGTCCATATCGGATGCCGTCACTTTCAAATACGCAGGCTTCATTTCCCGGCGTGAAATAACGAACTTCATCAAATACTTCATGATTCGGTAGCTCTTGTTTAGCATAGCCAGCAATCACCTTGCCATCTCGAATGACCGAGGCATAGTTTTGTAGACCAGCAGCAGTTTTTTTCGGGTGACCAATGATGACGGTTAGTCCTGGAAATTTCTGGAGCTCGAGTATTAAACAGCTGAGCTCACGTTCTGCAGCCTCAATAAAGGCGGGGCGCAAGAGTAAATCTTCTGGGGGGTAGCCAGTGAGCGAGAGCTCTGGCGTGAGAACAATAGTTGCGCCTTGTGCATAAGCATCTGCGGCGGCTTGAGATATAAGCTGCGCGTTGCCAGGCAAATCACCCAGCAGAGGGTTGATTTGCGCTAAGGCGATTTTTTGCGAGCTCACTCCGGTTAACAAGTTGAATATGAATTAGATTTGATGCTCTTTGTTATACGCCTCAATACCTTCAAGAATTTCTTTATGGGCATCAGCAACACCACCCCAACCTTTAACTTTTACCCACTTACCTGGCTCGAGATCTTTGTAGTGTTCGAAAAAATGCTGGATTTGATTTAAACGTAATGGATTGATGTCTTCTGGTTTTTGCCAATGGGTATAAATAGGCAAAATCTTATCTTCTGGAACGGCCAACAATTTGGCATCTTGTCCGCCTTCATCTTCCATCATCAACACCCCAAGTGCGCGACAACTGACAACCACACCAGGAATCAAAGGGAACGGAGTGATAACAAGCACATCAACGGGGTCGCCATCACCAGCAATAGTTTTATTGATATACCCGTAGTTGCATGGGTAATGCATTGCAGTGCCCATAAAGCGATCAACAAAAATGGCGCCACTTTCTTTGTCAACTTCATACTTGATTGGATCCGCATTCATTGGGATTTCGATGATGACATTAAAGCTTTCAGGGATTTTTTTCCCTGGTTTGACGTTGTCGAGACTCATTCATACTCCGGATAGTGATTAGTAAATACCCTGATCTTACAAAAGCGCTAGGGTGGTAATTCTGCTACATACTGATAAAGCTTATAGGCTCTAGTTTATCGCTTTCAGAATTGAGCTGACATAGCTGACAGATAAACACAATTTAGATCTAATTTATAAGGGGTTGAAGCATGGGTAATGTCACATTAGGCTTGTATTTTTCCATGGCCTGCGGTGTTCTAGCCGTGATTTATGGCTTTGTGATGCGCGGATGGATATTGAAGCAAAGTACTGGTAACGCAAAGATGCAAGAAATTGCTGAGGCGATCCAGCAGGGAGCTGCAGCTTACTTATCCCGCCAATACAAGGCGATTTCCATAGTTGGTATAGTCCTCACGATCTTAATTGCACTGTTTCTGGATTTTGCAACAGCTATCGGCTTCGTCATTGGTGCGGTTCTTTCGGGCGCCTGCGGCTTTATTGGTATGAATATTTCGGTACGTGCCAATGTGCGAACTGCGGAAGCGGCTACCAAAGGAATGAATGAAGCGCTCAATGTGGCATTCAAAGGTGGCGCTATTACCGGTATGTTAGTCGTCGGGCTTGGCTTACTGGGTGTTGGCCTTTTCTTTATGTTCCTCATATCAGTTGGAGCAGGTAAAGACCTATCATCGGTTCTACACCCCTTAATCGGTTTGGCATTCGGCTCCTCCTTGATTTCTATCTTCGCGCGATTGGGCGGTGGCATCTTTACAAAAGGCGCTGACGTAGGCGCTGACTTGGTCGGAAAAGTGGAGGCAGGTATTCCGGAGGATGATCCACGGAATCCTGCAGTGATTGCCGATAACGTTGGAGATAACGTTGGTGACTGTGCTGGTATGGCGGCTGACTTATTTGAAACTTACGCAGTGACACTAATTGCGACAATGGTGTTAGGTGCGCTCATGGTTTCTAGTGCATCAGCGGCTGCGGTGGTCTACCCGCTTTTACTGGGCGGAGTTTCGATCATTGCCTCGATTATTGGCTGCTCTTTTGTGAAAGCAACGCCAGGCATGAAAAATGTCATGCCTGCGCTGTATAAAGGTTTGATCATAGCTGGGAGCATTTCCTTAGTTGCATTCTATTTTGTTACCAATTTCATCATGCCTGACGATGCCCTGGGTATCCCCGGAAGCCAGTGGCGTTTGTTTGGCTCAACTGTAGTTGGTTTACTGCTAACTGCCGGCTTAGTCTGGATTACCGAGTACTACACGGGTACACAATTTAAACCAGTGCAACATATTGCTGAGGCCTCTACCAAAGGTCACGGTACTAACATCATTGCAGGCTTAGGCATTTCGATGAAATCGACTGCTTATCCAGTGCTGTTTGTTTGTGCCGCTATTTATGCCGCTTACTGGTTAGCCGGTATTTATGGCATCGCGATTGCAGCGACTGCGATGCTGTCTATGGCTGGCATTGTGGTGGCTCTTGATGCCTATGGTCCGATTACAGATAATGCCGGTGGTATTGCAGAGATGGCTGGCATGCCGCAATCCGTTCGTGACATTACAGATCCATTGGATGCAGTAGGCAATACGACTAAGGCGGTAACTAAGGGATATGCGATTGGTTCAGCAGGTCTTGCTGCTCTAGTTCTCTTTGCAGATTACACCCATGCGTTGGAGGCTATTGGTCAGCAAGTGTCATTTGATCTCTCAGATCATATGGTAATCATTGGCCTCTTTATTGGCGGCATGATTCCATATTTGTTTGGTGCGATGGCAATGGAAGCAGTCGGACGTTGTGCTGGTGCGGTAGTTGAGGAAGTCCGCCGTCAGTTCCGTGAGATCCCAGGAATTATGGAGGGCACTGCAAAACCTGAGTATGGTAAAGCAGTAGATATGCTGACCTCAGCCGCGATCAAAGAAATGATTGTTCCTTCACTTTTACCGGTAGTGGCTCCTATCGCAGTAGGTCTCTTGCTGGGACCCGCTGCTTTAGGTGGTTTGCTGATGGGCACGATTGTGACGGGCTTGTTTGTCGCCATATCTATGTGCACCGGTGGCGGCGCTTGGGATAACGCCAAGAAATATATTGAAGAAGGGCATTTCGGTGGCAAAGGTTCTGAGGCCCACAAGGCTGCAGTTACCGGTGATACTGTCGGTGACCCCTACAAAGACACTGCTGGTCCTGCAGTAAACCCACTCATCAAGATTATTAACATCGTGGCACTGTTGATCGTGCCGCTTTTACCAGTGGTGAGCCGCTAACAATTTTGAAGAGTAAAACGCAAGAATAAAAATGCCTAGCAATGCTAGGCATTTTTATTGGGTAGGTCTTGCCAAAGGGTAGTTCATTGACCTACAATGAGGTGAATGGATTTTGAATGGGATATGGCTAAAAGTGACTTATGCCAGATCTCTCGAAATTTTGATTTCACATATGTGATATCAGTTTTCGTAGATCCGAATTTGTTGATAGAAAGAGATCAGCGCTGGGATTATGGGGAAGAGCGATATCGGGTATTAGGTTTGTTGCATGAAAAAGTATTTGTAGTGATTTATACAAAGAGGCTGGCAGCATTTAGGATCATTTCAGCTAGGCGGGCAAATCGAAGGGAGGCGAGGTGTTATGAAGAAAATCATTCGAGTAAGCGTGGATCTAAACGATCCCAGTAGCTTCCCCAAAGGATTTGTAGATAAAAAATTATTAGATGCGACATCAGAGCGATTAATTAAATTGCACCAACAGCAAGATGATGCAGAAGCCATGTTAGATGCTGCTAAATATGCAAAGGGTGTTCGCGAGAGAATTGGTTTGTCTCAACAAGAGTTCTCCAAGCGAATTGAAGTC
>Ga0187842_1000417_pt1 | contig 21264 bp, 19 predicted proteins | sample SpaLakP09_SKY_41_FD_134514 | JGI IMG/M metagenome (GOLD analysis project Ga0187842, IMG submission 134514) | Oligotrophic lake water microbial communities from Sparkling Lake, Wisconsin, USA - SP09_SKY_41 | ecosystem: Environmental > Aquatic > Freshwater > Lake | place: USA: Sparkling Lake... | reverse complement strand
GAACTAACCCCTCCGCTGCGCTTGATGTTGCTGGAAGCGGTATCTTCTCGGGAAGTGTCACAGCCAGCTCAGGATTTCTTCAGACGTTCAGTGTGTCTGGACTATCTATACTCGGCAGTCTCAATGTATCGGGAGCGGTCAACATATCTGGACTCTTGACGTTAAGTTCTACAACGGTGACAGGAACCCTTTCGGCTACTACGCTGTATGCTCCCACCATCACTACAACAACCTTGAGCGCAGGAGGTCTTTCTACGTTCTCAAATGTCAATATCACGAACACAGTGAGTGCAGTCAACCTCTTTTCGTCAAACTCGACGATCATCACCCTCTCTGCAACGACAGTGTCGGTGTCGGGGACCCTCACAAACACGACACTCAATATCTGTGGACTCGCAACTATCTCCGCAGCATCGGTAACAAACACACTGACAACATCCAATATCATCTCCACGATTGGAAGGGTGACAACACTGTCGGTGGCAACCTTTAGCGTGTCTGCACTCTCTACTCTCACAAATGTGAATGTAACATCGACTCTCAGTTCAGTTTACGTATTTTCTTCTAACGGATTCGTGAACACCCTCTCTGCTCTAACAGCCAATGTTTCAGGGGCATTCAATGTGTCGGGTGTCTCAACTCTTTCGAATGTGAATATCCAGAACACTCTCAGCTCAGTCTACATATTTTCACCAAACAGTCTTGTCACCACGTTTTCGGCAAGCACGGCAAATGTTTCTGGAGCATTCTCGGTATCAGGTCTCTCAACTCTTTCAAATGTCACGGTCACCAACACTCTGAGCGCTTTCAACCTATTTTCAACAAACGCTTACATGACAACGCTGTCAGCAATGACTCTTGGAGTTATAGGAAACCTTACCGTATCAGCTGTATCTATTCTCCAAAGCATATCTGGTCTTGCGAGGCTAAACAATGTTCCTGTCGTGTTGAATAATGTTTCACAGTATATCTCGTTTGGAGTAAGCTCGGGTGTTCGCGGGTTATACGTGAATTCTCTTGGATATTCGGCAGCCCAGGGGAATACTGGATCCTATGTGAATGCGATTGGATCCAATGCGGGAGTGAATAACTCGGGGAGTTACTTGAATGCATTTGGATATAATGCTGGATCCTCCAATACGGGGTCTAACTTAACCGCGATCGGCCAAGTTGCAGGATGGTCAAACAAGGGTGATTCAGTCGTAGCGATTGGAGAGGGTGCGTGCTCAACGAATTCAGGATCACTTGTAGTGGCTATCGGATCCAATGCGGGATGGTCAAATTCAGGAAGTAACGTCGTTGGTATTGGCACGAATGCTGGACAGTATAACACGGGAGCCAACTCAATCTTTATCGGAAGGAATGCGGGATCCAATAACCAATACTCAAACAGTATTATCATAGGCACCAACCCGAGTGGATATGCTGCATCTGCTCCCAATACCCTCCTCGTATACGCCACTACCCCCTCTGCTCCGTTCTTACAGGGCGATATGTCTAATATCCTATTTGGAATCGGCAAGGCTCCAACTGCTGCGCTTGATGTATCTGGAAGCTCGATTATTTCGCAGTCCTTGACTGTGTCTGGTGTTGCAACTCTCTCAGCTGCCAGAATAGTGAATACTCTGAGCGTGTCTGGACTTACCACATTGTCGGCACTCACAGTCACCTCAAGTATCGTATCGAGGGGACTAACAACAATATGCTCACTAGTGACACAGGGAACCCTCTCAAGTTCGAATATTTACGTATTTGGAGGAATCACTCTCGCAACAAATGCACCGATCGCGATGAACAGCACGTTCAGCAATCAGGGAACTACGAATCTTGCAGAAACAGCAGTTTCACGTCTCAATGCTGTGACGTGGCCAACAATTGCGGGCACTCCTGGACAATCTCTCACGATATCCTCGGATCCTGGAATAGCATTCTGGGCTCCATTTCCTATATTTGCGACTCTCAGCGGATGGTGGTTGGTAGCTCCAAACGGGCCAGTGTATATGAATAATCAGCAGTTCACAAGTCTTTCAGGAATCAATGGAATTCGTCTAAATTTTAATTCAACGTCGAATAATATCGGTATCGGAGCAAACGTGCTAACAGGAACAACTGGTAACGGTATTATTGCTATTGGGCTAAGTGCAGCTGTTGGTTCGTCTGGAAGCAATCTCATTTATCTTGGCAGCAATCCTGGAGGAGCACAGGCATACAACAACAGGTTCACGGTATTTTCTACCACGAGCGGTCTTCCCTTCTTACAGGGTGATGTCTCAAATATGCAGTTGGGTATTGGAAAGTCTCCATCTACAGCTCTAGACGTATCTGGATCGGTTGCTATCAGCCAGACTCTTAATGTAACAGGAGTCGCAACGCTTCCCAATGCGGTGGCAACAACGCTGTCATCTACCACTCTTTATGCAACAACCGCAATCAATACGTCAGGAACAGCTACACTCAATGCAGTGAACATTCCAACAACGCTAGGAGTCACGGGGATAACAACACTTAGCGCCACAAATACTCAAGCCTTAACTGCTACGTCGCTTGCTTCCACTGGAACCATTACGTCGGCAGGCCAGTCGACTCTCAATTCGATCATCGTGCCAACAACCCTCAATGTCATTGGAAATACGACTCTGACGAGCATGAATGCAACGAACATTACAGGAATAACGATCGGGTCCACTGGAACAGCAGCTCTGAATGCAGTAACAGTTGGAGGAACTCTAGGAGTTACAGGTCAGACTACCCTTGGAAACGCTACCGCAACATCTTTGGGCACGACTACGTTAACTGCAACAGGTGTGCTGAATGCTGGTAGCGCCACCACAACTCTGGGGTCTACAACGGTAAATACGGGGCTGAATGTGACGGCTCCAGCCACTCTAACATCGGCAGTTCTCAGTCAGAATCTCACGGTCTGTGGTCAAACACTCTTCAGAAATCTGAGTTTTACATCACTGAACAGTCTCACATGGAATTCGCCAGCGACTGGAAATACGGTCTTGTCGGTAGATCCTACTGGCAGGATACTTTCCTGGGTATCGCTTACGACCATTGGTCTCCAGAACTGGGCACAGAGTTTAGCGAATTCTACCATCAGTCTGCAGGGGATTTATGGAATCACGGGAATCACATCCTTCAACAATGTGTCAGCAGTCTTTGTTTCGGCGTCTGCGCAGGTAGGACTTGGAGCTGGAGTTCTTTCGAACAACTTTGCATCCAATATTGTGGCGTTCGGCCCAGGTGCAGGAGCAGTAGGTCTGAATACTACTGGTGTAGGTCCGAATAACATCTTCCTTGGAAGCAACCCTGGCGGATCGTCCAACGTGTCCAACTCTCTCGTGGTCTATTCACAGACAGCTGGCTCTCCTCTGATCTATGGCGACCTCTCCAAGAACCAGGTGACGATTGCGGGCCAAACAAATACAGCAGGATACACGCTGAACGTCAACGGTTCAGCACAAGCATCCAACTTCACGTCCCCAGCGGCTTCCTCCAACTCTATTGGCGGAGTTACGATGTCCAACAGTATTCTGTCAGTCGGAAGAATTAACAGTCTCACCAATCTAAATGGTATTGAAACAAGGTTTGATTCTGCAAATCAAGTGATATTCATTGGTCAAAAGTTTGGCGAAGCAGCACTTCCCGCTGGATCAGTAAACGTATTCCTAGGACAGTTTGCTGGTGCAAGCTACGCGGGAACAGGAACAGTCGGTATAGGTCCTGGTGCTGCAGCATTTTTATCAGGTTCAAACAATACCTGCATTGGACCGAATGCTGGTAATTCATCAACTGGTTCATGTAATAACTTTATCGGTACGCTCGCAGGTCAAGTGAATAATGCGTCATTTGTAAATGCAATCGGCGTTTCAGCAGCACTCGGAAATCAAGCGTCGTTTGTAGATGCGATGGGGTGGGAGGCTGCAGCGGGCAACGTTAATACAGGAACAAATCTGATTGCGATCGGATCCAATGCAGGAAGGGGTAATCACGGAGCATCCAACATATACATAGGTGCACGAGCAGGGAATGGTCAGGGCCCAGCATTTAATTCAAATTCTTGTAATGCGATAGTCATTGGTTCACTTACTGGGATAGCCACGAACGGGAACGCTAATATAGGAAATCGTTCTATCAATATTGGAACAAAATCAAGTACAGCTCAGAATAGAGAAGACCAAATTGCGATTGGAACTGGAGCATATAGTGAAGGCACTGGATCAATTGCGATTGGAGTCAGTGCCTATGCTGTCGGGCCGAAAACGATAGTGATTGGATCAAACGTCGGTGGGGGAACGAACGCTGCGGATGTAATAGCCATCGGAACCAACGCAGGAACCAATCTCCCCAATCTTGCAAATAATATCTACATCGGCAGCAATGCAGGATACACACCCGCAACATCCAATACTCTTGTGGTCCAATCACTTGTAAGCACTGCCCCAGCTCTCCAGGCAGATCTCGCGAATCGGCGTCTGGGTGTTGGCGGTGCACCGTTGTACAGCCTTGATGTCCAAACAACCAGTGCTGGATTGAACGGTGTGCGCATTGCTAGAAATGATACATCAAATGTGACTGCAGGTCTGTATCTGGAAGCTGGATTTATTCCGACAGGGGGTGGATTGACTACAGAAAATCGGACACTTGTTTCCTTTGCAACTCGTGGAGGCGGCGGAGGAACAGTGGTTCAGAGCTTAATGAGTAGCTATGAAGGAGGAAACTACGGTCTAAGTATCAAGAATGGAAACACTATCTCTTCCGAAACATTTGTTCGCGTGGATGCTGCTGGCAGTCGGATGGGTGTTGGAACTGTGTCTCCTACAACGAGTCTAGACGTTTCGGGAACGTTCAGGGTTACAGGAACAACTACCCTAAGTGCGCTAAACGGCGTAAGGTGGCCGACTACAGCGGGAGCGGTAAACACTCAGCTTGTGATAAGTGCAACAGGCGAAGCATCCTGGGTACCTCCAGGAACAATTGATTCTGCTTCATGGTCAATCAACCCCGCACTTCAGACAGTGAATATGGCTGGATTCGGTCTCGCACGTCTATCCTCCATCAACGGACTCATGACAACCATTTGCTCAGTAACGAACCAGATCGGACTTGGAGCCAACGTTCTAGGGAACAACACGGCTTCGAACGTCGTAGCACTCGGTTCCAATGCAGGTAGCAATGCGGCCGCAGACTCAACATGGTCTAACTGCGTATATTTGGGATCAAACCCAGGAACAACTGCTAACGGTGCGAATACGTTCCTGCTCTACTCTACGACTGCTGGAGTTCCAGCTCTTCAGGTGAATATGGGATCCAATTGGTTAGGAGTTGGTAAGGCTCCCACGATGCCTCTCGATATCTTAGGCAATGGCCAAGTCACTGGACAATTCACAGCTCGGAGCAAACTTCTTGTAGGAAACTTCACCGCGAATACGTGCAATTATGCAGTCAACATCTTATCGTCTGGAGGACGGACAGGGTTTATTACGTGGAGCTGCAATACCGCCCAGACTCCATATTTGGGTCTTGGCTGGGATCAGGCTGTTGATGGGTTAGTCATTAGTTCGGGACCAGGCTTAGGTGATATCGGAACAGTAAACTCCTTCTTTGTGTCTCGCAATACAGGCTTTGTCGGAATCGGAAAAAATTCAGCATCTTTTCCTCTTGATGTAGCGGGCCAGATCAATACATCCGATCGGTTCAGTTCTCCTTCCACATCCTCGAACTCTATTGGCGGAGTCACGATGTCCAACAGTATTTTGACGGTCGGAACGATCAGTGGAGTCCAAAATCTCAATGGCCAAAATCTAAAAATAGACGGCACGATTGGATTGATTGGAATTGGTCCTAATATGGCTCTTGGAGGAAGATCCAATATCGCCATCGGAAACTTTGCTGGATACGATTACAGTGAAATGGGAAGCGGTGAGGGAGCACAACTCATTGCGATTGGTGGATCTGCAGGTTATGGATCTGGGGGAGTTTCTAATACGTTCCTAGGATACCATGCGGGCGAGAGGCAGAGTGGAAGTTTTGTGAATGCAATTGGGCATTTTGCATGTGAATCCAATAGGGGTTCCTATGTGAATGCTATGGGATATTATGCAGCATGGTCCAATGCTGCATCCAATGTAGATGCGATTGGATCCTATGCGGGATATCAGAACATTTCTACAGGAATAAATCTGGTGGCGATTGGATCCAATGCAGGAAGAGGTAATCGCGGAGCATCCAACATATACATAGGTGCTGGAGCTGGATATGGAACTTCAGTCACGAATGTCGCGAATGCAATTGTGATTGGTTCTGGCGCAGGTGCCTTTCCTGCCTCTGCTGGCAGTGGATACGTCGTAGGAACCCAATCAATCATTGTAGGAATGCGGGCACGCGCAGCAGGAACCGATTCTATCTCTATTGGTACTTTAACAGGGGTAAGTAACACTGGTACTAATAGCATTGCGATTGGAAGCTTTGCGAAAACATCTGGACCAGACTGTGTTGCGTTAGGCACCTCTGTAACTGCAGGACTCGGAGGGTCCAAAGTCATTGCGATTGGAAGTAATGCGGGCGAGTCAAATCTGACTGTAACAAACGCTATTTATCTCGGAAACAATCCTGGATACAGTCCAGCCTCTAACAATAATTTTGTCTTGTACTCCACGAATACCACCCTCCCTACTCTCCAGGCTGATCTTTCTAACCGATGGCTAGGTGTTGGAAGGACTCCGTCAGCAGCACTGGATGTAGCAGGAACCATTCGGGCATCTGGTCCAGTGATTTCTACTCTCAATATTTCAGGTATATCTTCGGGGTCATCGCTGACACTCACGACTGATGTAGCTGCTACATATTTCAGTTTAATGACAGTTGCATCGAACATTACAGTTACACTTCCTACTACCCTTCCTCCTGCAGGAACTTACTGGGTTGTTAAGAACAACAGTCCAGTGAACTACACACTGACATCTGTAAATGGTGTTTTCAATGCTGGAAGCAATACCTATTATCTCCAGGCAGGTATTGGAACGTCTATTGCATACTCGGGAATACAGGCTAACGGATCCCCTGCGTATTACACGTTCTAATCCCCTCCCACCCCAACACAATATATAGAATGCAAATCTACGACACAAGGAGTGTAGTAGATTTTCAAACATTTACCTTCTCGGGTCACGCCCGTAAACTTGCGAACAAATCACTTCTTCAAAGCATTCAGTTGGGTCACGCCGATTATGCCTGTTACTGGACTCTGGAACTCCTATGTTCAGGTCTTGTGCACTCGATGTGGACCACGTTCTTTGAAGCAGCGTCGCTCTATGTTCACCGTTCCTGTCCCAATATCTTCACCTATCTAGTTAGTCAATATGAACGGTTCGCCGAAATTGAACAGATGTATACGCTTCACACCATGACAGAGATCCGTAATCGTGATGATGCACGTCTTCTAGTCTGTGAAGTTGCGGTGGTTCTGGCTACGGCAAAAAAGCAGAAGACCATTACGCTCCCGACCATTAAGGCCGAGCATGATTTCTTACCTGAGACAGTCAGGGAAAACCTGCGAGCAACATCACAGATGGTGAGCGCCCCGTTCCTGAAAGCTGACGATCCGTTTGAACTCAAGATTCCTTTCAACGAGTTCTGCTTTTCGATTCAGACGCGCGATACCCAACGAGCTTTTTACTGGCTCTCATGGATTCTGGCATACGCTCGCGAACAAAAGAAGCGCACAAAGCAGGCCGTTATGGTCGCGGAACGGAAGAGTCCTTACTATTCCTCTAAGTATGCGAAACATCTCATCTGGATGATCTGGGATGTGATTAATGCCCAGAGCAATACGTATGTCGAAGCCCTATTCAAGCTTTATTGTTTACGATGGGAGCCAGGGACTTCACGGGCGAAACAGACGTTCCTGTTGACAGCCATTCTGTTTGTCACTGAACCTGTGGATTCTCGTGAACCTGCTAAGAGGGATGAAGCGGCAATTCCGCCGATGCTGGCAAAAATTCCTCAATTACTGGAAACAATACAGGCTACGCGCAATACTTTCCAAGCTAGAGAATAAGTAATAAAAAGAATGGCTGGTCCTACTGCTGCACAGAAACTCCAGATCTCGGCGTTCCAGGGTCTCCTATTCTACATCCTGGCCAACCCCATTACGTTTCGCGTCATGGACGGTCTTGTGACGTCTATGACGGGACCGTATACCACGTTCCGCATCTTTGAGAACGGTCTGCCGACAGGGTTCGGTCTCCTCCTCCATGCCGGGGTCTTTTTCGCGGTGACGCTAGGCTTGATGTATGTTTAGTTTAAACATAACACGCTTACCTATACAAATGTACCGCATCACAAAGATGGGGATGGTGTATATGAAGCCCACGATTTCGTATACAACTAGTTTTCTTTGGTGTGGAACCCAGTGTTTGAATCCACACGAAAGAACATGTCGAACCCTTCATCCTCAAGCGGACGGATCGGTAAAAATTGAGATGTTTCCATACCCCAATGTTTTGGATCGGATTGATTCCAGAGAGGAGGTTGTGGTGCAAAAGTATGTGGACGGTTCCTTTTCCGAGAACGATGATCTGTTTACGCCGACGGAGCAGGCTTCTTCGCAGAAAGCCACGACGGGCAGCACTTCTTCACCTCGGCCAGTGCAACGTTCGCAACCTTCCCGAGTTCGGCCTTCACGAGCTTGACTGCCTCAATGACATAGGGAAGCGCAACATCGCACCACACAACAAGCTGAGTCTTCTGCTCATCGGATAGAGGAGACTCACGAATGGCCTTCTTCACCTCTTCCACAATAAACTTCGCCTTATCCTCGTCCGAGCGGTCGGCGAGAATCTCTACCTCAGCGATCTTCTGAATAACAAACTTCACAAGCTCAGACTTATTGGCAAAGTCGATCACGGCAGCCTTCACTACCGCCACCGCCACTACCTCTGTAGCGGGTGCGGGAGCGGGAGCGGGGGCAGAATCAACAGGCACAGTGACTTCAGGAGCAGGGGCAGGGGCAGGATCAGACGACATTGTGCTTGTGTTTAATTTTAGGTCTTACAAAACTTTCAATAGAATAACTCAGCACTGCATGGAGATCTCTGATATCGTGTATCTCGCATTTTCAACAATTATGGTTGTCGTCATTCTTCACGTGGGTGTGTTCTGGGTGTCTCGCCTCATCCAGCCGCCCAAGCCGAAGATCGTGTATGTCGATCGCGCACCGCCTATTATTCCCGAAGTCGTATCGGCTCCTATCCTCCCAACTCCGCCGCCGCCCGTATCCCCGCCACCTCAGTCACAGGTCCAGCCTCAGCCTCAGCCCCAGTCTTCTATGGCTCGCGAGATGCCCCAAGCCATGAGTGTTCCAACCTACGATATGCCGCCGCCAATTGTTCAGTCCAACAAGGCTCAGGGCATGGCGGCATCTCCAGTCTATGATATGCCCCAGCCGAACAAGCCTAATGCCTCTGGTCTCCCTCCCCCGATCGAAACACGAGATGTAGACCGCGTAGGATTCTCGGGAGGGAAGGCGGCGCCGCCACAGTAGGCGTTTTCACAGTATGCGGTATACTAGGTAATGAATCGGTTGAAGAGCCTGTATAAGTGGGATCCTGCAGTCCGCTTAACCCGCCAAGGGAAAGTCGGGAACTATTCAGTGAAGGCTCCTCAGGGAGGAGGGATTCCAGGATGGTTGTGTCTGACGCGCGATGAAGATTCAAAACCAATTGCTCTTTGGGTTCCCAGGAAGGAGAATGCTGTTGCCCAGCCTGTTCGGCTCGTATGGGACGAACGGTGTTTTGAGGATACGATTCTTCGTGTCGAGTATACACCTACGCATGTGTTTCTAGCAGATGCGTGGATGTTGAATGGAACTCCTTTGTTTATGAATACCACATTTGGTGCAAGACAGGCTATGTTGAAATCTATTTTTGCACTCCATACCCCTTGTCCCGAATTTGAGACGCGGGCTATCCGACTCCGCGATGATATCACCGATATTCGGGGTTACGAGTATTACAGCAATATGGAAGGCGAGAAAGGTGTGTTTGCCGAATGTAAGAAAAAGGAGGAGGAAGCGTTGAAGTATGAGATTGTGGCTACAGATATTCCCGACGTCTACAAGGTTGCCGATGTAGGGTATCTTCGAGTCAGAACAATGGCTCTTTCCAAAACTCTGAGATCATTTGGCAGAGTGTTTGCCCTAGAGTGCGTTCAGAACGATGATGGAACGTGGACGCCAGTAATAGATTCTCTGACAAATACAAATGGCTCGTAAACTCCACACTACAAAGAAAGTGAAGAAGGCTGGTCGTCGCCATCGTCGTCATGTCTTCACTAAGAAGGGTGGTGGCTACGGCTTTGGCGGCTCTGTCCTCTCGAGTGTCGGTGGCCCCAATGCTGGTAATGCGCTATGGGACTCGGACACAGCAAAGGATTGCGGAGTAGGTAATCGTGGTGGAAACAATACCCTTGCAGGCGGTCGTCGTCGTCGCCGTTCCTCCAAGAAGACAGCAGGACGTCGTCGTAAGCATCGTGGAGGCACGCTGGCCCTCCAGCAGCCCCGTGCGGGATACACGTTCAACGGAAGCGGTGTCGCAGGAACAGCCGACACTGTCCCCATTGGAAGCACCGTGACCTCTGTATGATATAAATATCTTTGACTGAATTAATGAAGGCGAACGTAGATACAGCCGTAGCAGCTCTACTCCTCTTAATCTCCATCGTATTCCTTGTTCAACGTCGTGTAGGATACCTGGCTGTCTGGCTGCTCCTGATCACGGTGGTTATTGGATACGGAGTTCGTATGCCCCTTACTGTGGCCGTAACCCTTGGTATTGCCACAGTTGCAGCTGTTGTGCTTCTGTCTGGACAGGCCATTCGTGAAGGATATGAGAACCCAAATGAGTCGGAGGATAAGAAAGACGAGAAGAAAAAGAAGTCCGAACCGAAGCCCCATTCTTCATCGAAGAGCGATAAGGCGGAGGAGAATACTATGGACGCCCACCTTGATGCGGGAACGACCATACTACATGCTTTCCAGAAACTGAACCCCGAACAGGTTCTACAAATGCGTGATGATACAAAGGAGCTGATGGAGACCCAGCACCAGTTGATGGAGACGCTTTCGTCGCTCGGTCCGCAGGTGAAGCAGGGTGCGGAGTTAGTGAAGAGCTTCCAGGGAATGTTTGGAGGAAACCTAACAGACGTCCTGAAGGAGTGAAGCGCCAGCCGCATACTTGAAATACTGATGCCCAGGTTCCTTTGACTGAATATCGAGCAGAGGAACTCCGAAGGCATGGGTAAGAATCTTCCAGACAAAAATCGTTGTGCCGAGATTGTAGTGTTCTACAACCTCGCTCCAGCGCTGAATGGCAGCTACGAGAACTTGTATAGAGGATGCGATATACCATGCTAATGTGGTAAACGACATATCGTGGGTTCCGCCAAAGTAGATATACAGACTTGGGAACCCGAGATAACATACCCAGAAAAGAACATGACCAATCGGCTGAATGAGAATGGTCGCATACGTCATTGCATACTCGAGAAAATTAGGAGACCACAGACTCTTTTCCAGAGCTATGTATTTCCAAACCACCGAGCCGTGATTTGGATGTTCAATCATCCTTCGTAGAGGTAGACGGCTGATCCTCTGGGGCGGGAAGGTCATCAATTACAATACCGTTCGCAGGAAATTCCACCGTCTCAAACGTCTTGGGATTGATGTAGTACCACGTCTTGCCTTCGGAAGCGGGCATGATGGCGCCGAGAACTTCGGGAGTAACGTGGTTATCATAGGTAATGAGGCAGTTCAGTTCCTCAGTGCAATCTGTTAGATGCTCAACATCCTCGCCGAACCCGATATAGAGCCACGGAGGAGGCGGAGCAATAAACAGTTCAGCGAGTTTATATGGTGCGCGCCATTGGTGTCCATCCGTCCAATGAATAGCCACCTTGTGAACCTGGTGAAATCCAAGTGTCTTGCGAACATCGTGCAGAATAAAATTGCTGTCTCCACTACCAATGTCTAGTTCATGATACTCCGAGACAGAGATTTTGCAACCATCCCTGTCGTGAACAGACCATGCCATCGTCTCATACGTAGGATTGCGACCGTAGACACAAACCTCAACCGTGTAGTAAAGATTGACGACTGCATGAAGAATCCATGAACCAACCGTCTCAATAGCATCTTCAAAGCGAGGCATTTCTATACTATAAACATCTACGCCGTAAAACCCTCCATCATCGCGCGGTCGAGCTGCAGTCCAATAGCAATCGAGGTTCCGAGCGCCGTCACAATGAATGGCATCGCCATCAGGAACCACGCAACAATGCCGAGGTTGAGGCGGCACAGCAGGTCGAGAACAAATACCGTGGCACCACCAAAGACGAGCTTCATCGCGGCCGTCACAAAGGCAAAATCCGCGATATCCAGACCGAGCTGAACAGCAACGAACAGCGCATACAGAAGTGCAGGGGGGCACAGTCCATCGATAAATTTCATTTTCGTGCTTTATGTAGTATACATAAAATATGAGCAGCCAAGTTGAACAGGTGATGATGTATACGGGAGCGTCGCAGGGAGAGGCAGAGAAGGCTCTCGCCGATCAGAATGGAAGTATTATAGACGCGATCGCTATCCTAACCACCGTCCCCACCGTTTCTGGTGCTAAGCATATCCCCCCTCCCCCTGTTGTCGATGCGGGTCATGATGCAGATACTCTTGAGCGAATCCGCCTTGGACGTCTCATGGCTGACATGCTCAGCGCTTCAGCGAGAAACGACCTCCGCGGAAAGGCATCACACTACCCCGTGAAGGAGGAACAAACCGCATCTGGGGAGTGTAAGGAGCATTCGGCCCTCCCATCTTCGGCTTCTCAGTCGACACCGCAAACTGAATAGAATATTCTTGAAATTTTCGCTCGATATCGTTGATGTCCGTAAACACGTTCATTGCGTATGTCTGTTCATACGCACGACGAGAGGCTTCGGCATATACGTTGACATCATCTAGCTGATTTACTGTATCTACCCAGTCATCAATCTTGAAGTAATCGAGAGCATACTGGCTATCACCAATCCACTCCTTCATTCCCTCGGTCGTTCCTGAAGGGCGGGTATTGTTTGGATTATCCTTGGCCATCGGATTAGAATAAAGAACAGGAATACCGTTATACATCGCCTCAAAGGCAACACGGCCCCAGCTTTCGTAAAAGGAAGGGACCAGAAGAATACGTGTTCGCTGTAGAATTACGCGCACATCGTCCTGAACATCAATCCACTCAATATTTGGAATGTTTTCGGGAACGGCAATACGATTGTAGTATGGCCTGACTCCCAAAAATTTACGTTGTGGGAACCGATTTGCCATCTCTAAAAAGAGAGCAAGTCCCTTAAGAATGTTGGCATTGATTAGAGTGATACAGTCTCCAGTAGGAACTGTTCCCTTCTCCTGAAACTTAATATCATTTTCGATCATAGCAGGGCGGATGGCCTCTACGATCCGAAATGTAGGAGAAATAGGAACGGTATTGACAATATGATTGCGAATATGGTTGGAAATAATCCAGAGAATATCTGTCCACTGACCAGCACGCTGGTAAGCGGTAATATTATTCACATCTTCGCCAAAGTGCATGGTCGTCACCAGTGGCTTCTGGAATCGTTCATTCAGACGCCGCACAATATTGATCATTGGGAAGTGTGGAGCAGACCATACCCCTGCACCGTTCAGTTCATTCTCAGCATTCGTGTAAAATACCCACGGAAGATTGCGATAGACTCCACGAATAGCCCCGCGACCTCGATTTGTCGTAACGAATGATACGGTATGGCCACGACGTTGCAATTCTTTTGCAATAGCGACGTCGTGAAAGAAAGCTCCGCACGGATCGGGCATCATCTGTGCGAAAAAGACAACTTTCATTTCTTTGTTTATTCTGAGACTGCTTTCTGACGAACAAGACGCGTAGGATCACCGCCGCGAGACCATGGCTGAACAAAACTGTTGACTGCGCGCATCTCATCCTTCACCTCCTCAAGAAGGGGATCAAACTGCTGGGGGAAGAACTTGTCTGTGACCGTTGAGCACTCCTTGCGCGTGCGGATGGGTGCACTCTGGATAAGTTGGCTCTCCGTATCCTTATTTGCCGCGGACGGGCCGCCACCCATGTTGGGAGTCGTGGCCCACGGACGAGCAAATGTCTGCTGGTGACCCTTGAGGCGCTGAGTTCCAGGATCGCCCAGGGCAAGGCGAGAATACAGATCTACATCGCAGCCGCCCGCAGCCGTGTTTCCGTAGTTTCCTGTGTAATTCATGGTGACAAACGAAGACGCGAAGTCGGCAACGCGGTCAAAGTCCTGGCAGGGCTGGGGGGCAGGGCGAGCCGAGGTCATGTAATAATCCTGCTGGGCTTTATTATCGCGGAAATCATAATCCATCTGAGTTACATCAGACTTGTAGCGCGTCGGGGCATAAAACCACGAAAGCGGGTTTGATGTCTGAGGCTCCTGATCGGTCATCTTATTATCTAAAACGGATAAACTTTCGGGGAGCTAAACAGTCAAAAGTAACAGGATGTCCGTTCTCATGCCATGCGACTGGATTGATCATGACGAATTTGGAAAATTTGTAATTGATATTTATGGTCGAACTGACGAAGGGGATACGGCTATGCTTCGCGTTCGAGGTTACAAGCCATACTTCTACGTTGCGTCGGAGTATGATTTCTCAACAGAAGATCACGGTATCTCGAAGATTAAAGTGACTCATCTGGAGAAGTTCGATGTGTTTGCGGGATACAATGGTTACATTCCTACAAAGGTTCAGAAGGTGGAGGTAGAATCGATGAAGGATTTCAGAACGGCAGTGAAGGTTGCTAAGGATGCGTATGAGGACGGGAAGGCTCTCTACAGGGTCTACGAGGCGAACCTTCCTCCGCTCCTTCGGTTCTACCACGATCACGAGATTCTTCCTGCGTCTCCCGTCACCTTTGTGGCGGGGCAGAAGGTGAAGGGTGTGGAAAAGGCGTGGTATGTCGATTTGGTCAATATCAAGAGCAAGCCAAGTGCAGATACTCCACTCAAGATCGCGGCTTACGATATTGAGTGCACATCGGAGAGCGGCAACTTTCCAGTTCCCGAGAAGGACCCAGTGATCCAGATCGGGATTACGATGCGGTGGTCAAATAACATGATGCTGAACGTGGCACGCAAGGTGTTTATCTTTGGAACGGTGGCTCCGTCGGGGGATAAGACGGTAGAGTTCAAGGGGTTTCCGACGGAAGCCGATATGATTGAGGCGTTTCAGGAGTATGTGCAGGAAGAGAATCCCGATGTGATTTGCGGATATAATACGTATGGCTTCGATGACAAGTTCTTGGCAACTCGTGCAAAAGTCAACGGAATGAAACTCAATCTGGCGCGCGGATCTATCTGGGGTGATATTCTACAGAAGAAGACGTTCGAGCTGGCGTCGGGGAAGTATGAGGTGGAGTATTTGAAAACTCCTGGTCGCCTAACAATCGATCTCCTCCTGAACATGCGGCGCGAACATACGCTGGATTCTTACAAGCTGGATAACGTAGCATCTGTGTTTCTCCGCGATAAGGTGTTGAAGTTTGAGGGAACAACAGTGCATACCAAAACCACACGCGGTCTCAACGTGGGAAACTATGTGCGCTTTGATCTGGTGGGAAATACGATGAACCCGTATCAGGAGGGCCGCAAGTTCCTTGTGAAGAGTATGACATCCAAGACGTTCACGATCGATGAAACTGAACTCTTTACGGATCTAGATGATGCGGAGAAGAAGACGTTGGAGTGGTCGTTCACCAAAGACGACCTTCATCATCTCGAGCTGTTTGCGAAGCATAAGGGAAGCGCAGTAGATCGGGCGACGATTGCCAAGTATTGTATTCAGGACTGCGATCTCGTGTTGACGCTGATGGCGAAGCTGGACACATTTGTGAACGCTCGCGGTATGGCGGATGTGTGCTTCGTCCCACTACAATTCCTGTTCTTGCGTGGACAGGGAATCAAGATCTTCTCGCGCGTGGCGTATGAGGCCTCGAAGCGTAATCAGGTAATGCTGACCCAGGAGGCGCTGGAAGGTGATGGAATTGGGTATGAGGGTGCGATCGTGATCTCGCCGAAGATTAGGATGTATCTTGAGACGCCGATTGCAGTTCTGGATTTCAACAGTCTGTATCCGTCGTCGATGATTGGCGAGAACCTGTCACCCGACACCTTCCTCTACAGGAAGACGTATAGCAAAACAGGGAAGCTGGTGTCCTACGAGGGTATGCCTGCTGATCAGGTAAAGAGTCTCGAAGGATACCACGAGATCTCGTATGATGAAGACGGATGCAAGTGCGTATGCGCCTACATGCAGCCCGAAAAGGATAAGCCCCTTTCATTTGGTCTGATTCCTATGGCTCTCCAGATCATGTTGAAGAAGCGGAAGGAGGCACGCAAGAAGATGGAAGATCCAGGGCTGGATGATGCACAGAAGTCAGTGTATAACGGTCTTCAGCTGGCTTATAAGGTAGTCGCCAACTCCATCTACGGTCAGCTGGGTTCGCGGACATCGCCGATCCGCAAGATGTGTGTGGCTGCGTGCACGACAGCGGTAGGACGACGTTCCCTCCTCTTCGCCAAGACAACCGTGGAGGCTGATGGGGCAGAAGTGGTGTATGGCGATACAGATTCTATCTTCGTGAAGTTTCCAGGGAAGGATCTGTCGGGCGCGATCAAGGCGGGTCAGGATGCGGCAGCCAAGATTACAGCTGGATGTCCTCACTCAGCTTTCGTCATCGGGTATGAGAAGACCTTCTACCCGTTCATTCTATTCTGCCGCAAGCGCTACGTTGGGATGAAGTATGAGGAGGATCCTAGTCCCACGAAGTGTAAGCGCGCATCGATGGGGATTGTCTTGAAGCGACGAGACAATGCGCCTATTGTCAAGGACGTGTATGGCGGCGCCCTTGATATCATTCTGGAACACAAGGATGTGAAGCGGGCGGCCGAGTTTGTCAAGACGATGTTGGTGAAAGTCTTGAAGTCTGAACTACCTATCGAGAAGTTTGCGATCACAAAGCAGTTGCGGGACGATTACAAGGCAATGGCTGAAGATTACAAGGGCAGTGCAACGATTCCTGCTCACCGTATTCTCGCGGACCGTATGACGACGCGAGATCCAGGGAATGCACCGTCGGTGGGTGAGCGTCTCCAATATGTCTACATCCAGACGGACAAGAAGTTGCAGGCCGACAAAATCGAGACTATCGAGTTCATGCAGAAGAACAAATTGAAGTTGGATTCGCAGTTCTACATTACAAACCAGATCCAGAATCCAGTCGCCCAGTTGTTCGCACTCTGCATCGACAGGCTGGATGGATATCGTGAACCTAGGCCAACGTATGCCCAGATGCTGGCTGATAGTATGGACGATGGTAAGGATCTCGAGGATGCGACCCTGAACGTTCTGAAATACAAGGAGAAGCAGCTAGAATCTCTCCTGTTTCTCAAAGCCGATTACATTCAAAATGTGATTAGGGCTTCCCGTAGTGGTCCACTGGACAACTGGTTTAAAAAGAAGTAGATTTATCATACAAGTTATACAATGACCAGCAATAACGCCAATCTTCGGGATTACCAACTGGATATTCTCAGCGACCTGACATTTTCGCGCGCCTCATTTTTTCGTCGGCATTCTGGGATCCCTCTTCACCTGATTCGCATGTATCTCAACAACGAGACGCAGATGATGAACCTTCTTGATCGCGTGTCTCGTCCTTTATCCCCCCTTCCACCGCAGACACTGCCTCAGGTTCAAACTACATCGTTTGATGTCCCGCTCAACCTTGTTCAGCTCTTGTTTGGATCAAATGCAACGGTAGGGCTGGGACAGGGACAAAATCAGTTCTGGGATGCAGTTACCGTAGGTCTGACCCCTAATCAGTTCGCAGCAGGTACTCGAAATTATGAGAATCCCGCAGATGTAGCGGAGCAGGATCAGTGTTGTATTTGTCAGGAGGGCATTACGACGGAAGCCGCGGTTCATACTCTGTGTCCTGGACCTGCGTTGGGTGATGGAGTAACATCCACCAATCATCACGCGCTCCATAGGCGGTGTGCAACTGCATGGTTTGCGATTAGCACCAGGTGTCCAGTGTGTCGGGCAGATTTACGAACACTGAACCCAACTACTACAAATGCAGGAGCAGCCGTCAACGCCAATGCCACAGCCCCTGGTGGAGAACCCGACCAAGCCTCTAGTGGTGGTGTGCACCCCAACCTATAATCGCCGTTTCTGCCTTGATTTTTCCGTTGAATGTTTCAAGCGCCAGACATACTCTAATCTCCACTGGATCATCATTGACAACTCTGATGACCCCGAGAAGGACTGGTCTCCTATCAAGGAGAAAGAGAAGGAGGGACTCAAGATTACCTATTTCCATATTAAGACTCGCAAGCCCGTAGGTTATCTTCGCAATGTATGTTTGAAAGAGGCCATGAAACTTAACCCAGAGTTCATTGCGTTCTGGGATGATGATGATTACTACATGCCTCAGCGTATCAAGGTATCAGTCGAGGCTCTCCAGAAGAACCCAAAGCACGACATTATCGGATGCGCGGTCATGACTGTGTTCCTCACCCGCGAGAATGTCTTGATGGATGTCGGTCCCTACGGTCATAACCACGCAACAGCTGCAACATACCTGTTCCGTGCCAAGTGTGCCGAAACCCGCTACTTTCTGGAGACTGCTAACAAGGCAGAGGAAGGAACGTTCACCCGCGACTGGACGCTGGAAATGATCATGCTTCCTGCCACGGATATTCTCTTGGTCATTGGTCACGGTTTCAACACAGTGAACAAGAGTGAAATTTTCGAAGATCAGAGGAAGTTTGGCGGTCGGGTTCAGAACGCCGACAATGCCAAGAACCTCGTGCGATTCAAGTGGGTCAAAGATCCCAGTATGTGGGCTGTACTCCGTAAAACATTTCTTGATGCTTGAACAGATCCGCAATCGTGTCCCCTGACAAGGGGATCTGCTGGAGTGTATCTGATTGACCATACTGAAACCGATTCATCAGTCGACGCACATCATGCTGACACTCTTTGACTACTTTCTGGAATTCTACAAACGGCATTGGAGTATGAGCTTGTAGATTTTCATAGATATCTTTGGCATTCAGGGGCATACATCGATGAAGCGTAATATATTCGGGAGCCCGTTTGAAAATTACAGGAACTTCGTTCGAGGTGCAAATGATGGGAACAACCCTCTTAGGATCTTTGATCCATTCAAGAACTTTTCTCTGGGCATGTGGATCGCTTCCGTCAATTTCATCTAAGATCACACATGTCCTACGCGGTTTCGCATACTTCAAAATTGAGGTAAACGTGACTGGCGCCATACACGAATCGCGAAGAGAGGTCACATCTTCATGGGATCGCAGAGAGCGAGAGGCGTTGATTTCAAGGGGTTCATACCCAAAAGTTCGCGCGGCCGCTAACGCCATTGTGGTCTTTCCAATACCTGGAGTCCCTGAAATCAAAACGCTTCTGCTACGAGGATTGGCTTCCAAATATTTCTGGAGGATAGATTTGGCTTCTGTGTGTCCAATAATATCATCGAATGTCTGGGGTCGATATGTTTCAGAAAGCATTGTATCTTACTTAGTTACACGTTTACTTACAAAGTCCTTTCCAAGACGTTCCGCACGATTTCGCAATCTCACACTCCTTTCCCTGGTAAAATACTGGATTGAACGGTTTGCACTTTGTATGATACGATGGACGGCATTCCTTCTTTTTCTCGTCGTAGATCCAGAGATCTGGACACTTATTCACGGGACCCAGGGGTTTGGTAAGAACAATGGTAGGATTAGCGAGGTTGAGGTATCCCCACACAAAGGCTGCAAATACGGTGATGGTCACTGTTACGATAATCGCATCCTTTCCATACTTTTGGACGAGAGTCGTAAAGAACTCAGACATTCTTCTTCTATTTAATTACAAGAGGATAATGAGCGTCGGAGCCGCCAGACACGTTTGTAACACCTATTATACAACTACACTCAATCCAATTGTCCAACACCATGTTGATTCCTACGATGATTTCGTGGAGCGCCGTATCCCTGTATTCCTGAAAGCGTCTAACCCCATCAACCTTGTGCTGGGCGACGATCGAGCGATTCGTGTTTACCTTGGAGGGAAGGAAGGGAAGGTTCTTGGATACCGTCCTCCAGTCGATGAACTGGGTTCAGCCTTGATGCCCAACACGTGCCGAGTTGAGAACAAAACTTATTATCTTGACTGTATCGGCGACATTGAGGTTGAGTATCAGATTGGCACTGAAGTTCAAACTGAAAAGTTTGAAAAGGTTCTTCTGGCCCGTCTCCCTCTTATGCTGCGCTCAAAGTTTTGCCACTTAACGTCTCTAACACCTCCCCAGGCGTATGAGCAGGGCGAGGACTACAATGAGTTAGGAGGGTACTTTGTGATCGACGGAGGTGAGCGTGTTCTCCTTACCCAGGAACGCCTTGGAAACAACATTTTTTACTCGTCTCGTCGCAAGGTCATCTCGGCATCTGTTGATGAAGAGCAAGTGGGTGGAAAGACAGAGGAGCGGGGCGAAGATTATGAATACATTGCAGGAGTCAGGAGCGTGTCGGAAGACGGAACACGTGGTCCATGGTCACATTTCCTCGTGATTCCGTCCGAGAAGCGCCAGATGTCCCTGGAAGAAATTGATCAGCGGAAAGGAACTTCGTTGGAGATCAAGGATTACGGAACAACTCGTATTCGCGGTATGCCCATTCTAACTCTTCCAGGGTTCACGATCCCTGTTCCCATTCTCAGCGTTTTCCACCTTCTGGGTATTACAACCGACAAGGATCTCTACGACGTCATTCTTGCAGGTATTCCGCAGGAAGATCGGTCGGTCTACGATGATCTCTTTCTCCAGTTTGTCTTGGGACATAAGCCCGAGAAGTCAGATCTGGAGACGCTCAAGGTTGCAACCAAGAGCCGTAGTGAAGAGGAAGTGTTCTTCAATCTCCAAGCCATGCTTCTCCCCCACGTGGAATCTGAAGACTCTGACGATACTGGAACCTTGTTTCGTCGTAAGGCGTATGGACTCGGATACCTTTTCCGTATCTGTATGGACGTTGCCCTCGGAATCAAGAATCCGTCTGATCGTGACCACTTTCGCTTCAAGCGCTTTGATGTCTCTGGCGATCTCTGCTTCCAGG
>Ga0187842_1000416_pt1 | contig 21282 bp, 20 predicted proteins | sample SpaLakP09_SKY_41_FD_134514 | JGI IMG/M metagenome (GOLD analysis project Ga0187842, IMG submission 134514) | Oligotrophic lake water microbial communities from Sparkling Lake, Wisconsin, USA - SP09_SKY_41 | ecosystem: Environmental > Aquatic > Freshwater > Lake | place: USA: Sparkling Lake... | reverse complement strand
AGCGGCCGATCTGGCGCACCGTGGACGGCGGCAGCCGGTCCTATGTTTCGCGGCTTGCGGCGGACTTCAAGGGCGAGACGCTGCTGCAACGCCCGGTCCGCCACATCGCGCGCGGGCCCGACGGGGTGACGATCGAGGACGCTACCGGCCAGCCGCGCCGCTTCGACCAGGTGGTGATCGCCGCCCATGCCGACCAGGCCCTGGCCATGCTGTCACGACCCTCCGCGGCCGAGACGACGCTGCTCGGTGCCTTCCGCTACAGCCGCAACCGGGCTGTTCTGCATCGCGACCCGACCCTGATGCCGCGCCGCAAGGCGGCCTGGGCCAGCTGGAACCATGTCGGCCTACGCGCCGGGGCGGGGGAGGGCGGGGTCACCTACTGGATGAACCGCCTGCAGCCCCTGACCAGTCAGGACCCGTTCTTCCTGTCGCTCAATCCGGGGCATGACCCGGCGACCGGCGAGACCTTGCATGACCAGGTCTATGAGCATCCGCTGTTCGACGGGGCGGCCATGCAGGCCCAGCGCCGGCTCTGGTCGCTGCAGGGGGCCAATCGCACCTGGTTCTGCGGGGCCTATTTCGGATCCGGCTTCCATGAGGACGGTCTCCAGGCCGGGCTCGCCGTGGCCGAGCAACTGGGCGGCGTGCACAGGCCGTGGCTTACGCCGGACCCCTCTGGCCGGATCTTTCTGGACGCGGACAGCGTGACCGATCCGCAGGCGAGGGTCGCGTGACGGGAAACTCCGCCCTCTATGTCGGAACGGTCACCCACCAGCGCGCACGGCCACGCCGGCACGGCTTGCGCTATCGCATCTTCATGCTGCTGCTGGACCTCGACGAGATGGAGGGACTGGATCGGAGGCTGAAACGGTTTTCCCGCAACCGGTTCAATATCCTGTCTTTTTTCGACCGCGATCATCTCGACGAGTCGGGCGCTCAGATCCGCCCGGCGATCGAGGCCAGCCTTGCGGCGCACAGGATCGACCTGCCTGCCCCCTCGATCTCCGTGCTGTGCATGCCGCGCGTGTTCGGCCACGCGTTCAATCCCCTGACCGTCTATTTCTGCCGCGACGCTGCAGGTCGTCTGGCGGCGATCGTCTATGCGGTGCGCAACACGTTCGGCCAACGCCATGACTATGTCCTGCCGGTCAGCGGTACTCGCAGCGGCTGGGTGGCGCAGGGCTGCAACAAGGCCTTCTATGTCTCGCCCTTCCTGCCGATGGACCTGCGCTATGCCTTCGAGGTCGCCGAGCCCGGCGAGAGGGTTCTGGTCGGGGTTGATGTGCACAACGAGGACGGCTTGCTGCTGGCGGCCAATTTCGAGGGCGCGCGCCGGCCGCTGACCGATGCCAGCCTTATGCAGGCCGTGTTCAGCCATCCCTGGCAGGTGATCGGCGTGATGGCCGCCATCCACTGGGAGGCGGTGAAGATCGTGCTCAAGGGGTTCCGGTTCTTTCCGCAGCCCCGAGCGACGCGGAAGCTGCTGCGCCCGGCCCTGGGCGACGCCCACGAAAAAGGCGGCGTGGGCTGAGCCCACGCCGCCTGGTTCAGGTCACCTGGACCGCGGTCGTCAGTAGACGAAGCGGATGCCGGCGAAGAACGAGCGACCGACCGCCGCATAGCGGGTAACGACCGGATCGTCCTGATAGGCCCAGCGGTTTTCCGTCTGGTTGGTCAGGTTCAGGGCTTCAAGCGACAGGGTGATCCTGTCGTTGAACTTGTAGGTCGACGAGGCGTCGACGTTGAAGGTCTTGTCGTTGCCGAGGAAGTCATTGACCAGCGGCGAGTCGCAGAAGCCCGGGTCGCAGGTGCCGGTGGCGATCGGATAGGTCGTCCGGTACTCGGTGCGGTAGGCCGTCGAGACCCGCGCGCTGAACTTCTCGACCTCGTAATAGACCGTGAAGTTGAAGGCGTCCGGCGAGGCCCCGGTGAACGGACCCTTGGCGGTGACGGCCTTGGTGCCCAGGCGCGTATTGGCCGGGGTGACGATGTATTCGAGTTCCGACTCCAGGTGCGTGGCGTTGAACTGCACGCCCAGGTTCTTGAAGTACCAGGGCAGGAAGGTCAGGTCCTGCTGGTAGTTGAACTCGATACCGCGGATGTAACCGCCCGGCGCATTGCCAAACTGGCGCACGTCGAAGGGGTTGTCCGCATCGATATAGGCCAGGGCGTTGACGTTGGTCTGGGAGTCACGGAGGGCCTTGATGCCGTCGGCGTCCAGGAACGAGCTCAGGCTGGCCGAGTTGATCAGGGTCTGCGGGAAGCTGGAGATGTCCTTGTCGAACACCGCCACCGAGACCAGGGCCCCAGGGGCGAAGTACCACTCGAAGCTCAGGTCCATGTTCACGGCGCGGAAGGGGTCCAGCTTCGGATTGCCGACGGTCAGCGAACCGCCGACCGTGCCGCCGTTGGTCGGAACGCTGATGGCCGTCACGTTCGGGGCCAGGTTGCCCAGCAGCGGCCGCGCCATGACCTTGGCCGCGCCGAAGCGCACGATCATGTCGTCGGTCAGTTCATAGGCCGCGTTCAGCGAGGGCAGGAGGTCGGTGTACCTGTTCTCGCCCGAGATCGGACGTGAGGTGTTGGTCAGGCCGTCCGACTGAACCTCGGTGATGGCGTAGCGGGTGCCGACGTTACCGCGGAGGGGGCGACCGAACAGTTCGGTATTGTAGTCGAACTGCACATAGGCGCCGGTGTCCTTTTCGAGGACCGAGTAGCGGTTGGCCGCGCTGGCCAGATAGGACAGACGCCAGTCACCCCACTTGTTGATGCAGTTACAGTCGAACTTGAAGAGGTCGACCATCTTCTGCAGGTCGGGCGCGAGGAAGGCGGTGGTTGTGCCCGCCGGGACGTCCAGCCCGGTGCCCCAGTTGATCACCCGGCTGACGGCGGCGACGTTGGAACCGCCTTCTTTCAGGCTGGGGTTCAGGGTTTCGCCGGTCAGACGGCGATACTCGGCGGTGGAGAAGCCATACTCGCGCTGGCTGATGCCGAACTTGATGTCCAGATTGTCGTCGGCCGCATATTTGAAGTCCAGGCGCAGGGTCTCGTAGTCGTTGTTCACGAAGCGCTGGAAGTGGCGCAGGGCCGAATAGCCCTTCACGAAGTCCCAGGCCGAGGTCTGGGTCGCGTCGAAGCCGAGGTTCACCAGCGGCATGTCGCCACCACCACGCGCGTCAAAGACGAGGTAGTCGTTGCCGGATACGCCCTGACCCGAGTCCAGGCGGATGAAGTCGGCCAGCAGGCCCTGGGTCTTGTTCTTCGACGACGACTTTCCGTAGACGGCGGTCATCGAGAAGTTGTCGGTGAACTCGTGGTCGATCTTCAGCGAGTTCTGGCGGAAGTAGGTGGTGAAGAAGGCCGCGTCGGCCGCCGAGCGCAGGTCGACGTTGCCGAGCTTGAGGTAGTCGGCATTGGCCCCTGAAGGTGACAGGGCAGCATCGATCAGTCGAACACTCGGGCGACCCACGAAGGCGTTGCGCATCCCCAGTCCGAGCGGGTCGGACACGAAGCCCACCGAGCCGGCGGCATTGTAATAGTCGTAGGGCTCGAGGTTGAAGGGGTTGAAGCTGAACTGGGTGCCGGCCACGAGGCCGCCGCCGTTCATCGACTCGCCGCAGTCAATCGCGTCACGGATCGCCGTGGCCGTTTGCGAGACGCAGGTGTTGTAGAGACCGCGCTTGGTGGCGGCCGAGGTGGAGGCCGTCGCGGTGTTCAGGCCTGCGGCGGTATTGTTGCGGTTCAGGCCGACGGTCTGAACCTGGTAGTTGATCGAGTCCTGCTGCAGTTCCGAATAGACCCAGTCATAGCTGATCGTGGTCCGGCTGGTCGGGCGCCACTGCAGGGCTCCGGTCAGGCCGAGGCGCTCCTGGGCCAGGTCTTGCTGGTTCAGGGTCGCCAGGGCAGGGATGCGCACCAGCGGCCCTGCGGCCGTCGTGTTCGTCGCGCCGGCCGTATTGGTCAGGGTCGAACCGATCGGGTTGTTGATCAGGCCATAGGCCGTCGGGTTCGAACCGATCAGGGTGTTGCAGTACGAGGCGTTGGTAATGTTCAGGCCGACGATGACGCCGGCGTTACAGGCCGTCCCGGTCGGAGCCGCAAAGCCCTGACGGGCCAGGCGCGACGCGCCGCTGGCCGGGTTGGCCGTGGTCGCGAAGGTCGAGCCGCGATAGGTGTACTCAGACTGGCCGGCCTGGCGCTGATAGCTGTCGATGGTCTGGTTGCGCTTGTTGTAGGCGACCGAGAACAGGGCCCCGAAGTCACCCCAGTTGGTTTCCCAGCGATCGGAGATCAGGCCGGCACCACGCGGTGAATGCGTGCCGCCGTTCTCATAATAGGCGTCCTGCAGGGACAGGGCGAGGCGACGGCCCTTGAAGTTCAGCGGGCGACCGGTTTCCAGATCGACAGTGGCTCCCAGCGAGCCTTCGTCGGTTTCGGCCGATGCGGTCTTCTGGACCTTCAGGGCGTTGAACAGTTCCGACGCGAAGGTGTTGAAGTCGAAGCCCCGCGAGCGGTTGGCGGCGTCACCGGCGATGGAGGGGCCGGCAGTCGAGAGGGCTTCCAGTCCGTTCAGGCGGACGCGGGTGAAGTCGCTGCCCAGACCACGGACGGTGATCGTCCGGCCTTCGCCGTTTTCGCGATCCACCGAAACGCCGGGAAGGCGCTGCAGGGATTCGGCCAGGTTGGCGTTCGGGAAGTCGGCGATGTCCTCGGCATTGATGGCATCGACCATCACATTCGAGGTGCGCTTCAGGTTCAGGGCGCTTTGCAGGGCCGCGCGATAGCCGGTGACGACGATCTCTTCGACCTGATCAGCCTCTGCCGCAGGGGCGGGCGCAGGAGCCGTCTGTGCAGCTGCGCTGCCTGAAGTGGCCACCAGGGCCGATGCGATGACGAGTGCGCCCAGCGACGCCTGGCCCAGCAGGGTCCGCGCGCGGGTCTTCTGGCGATGGTCGTTCATTGTTCCCTCCCGAACAGGTCACGGCAGGCGCGACTCTTTTGGGACGGTCGCGCCTTCAGATACTCCGGTTATCGCTAACTGTTACCGGTGTCATTTGCAACAGAAACCGGTGTCATTGCCGCACTGGGTGGCTTTTCGGCAACAAGCTTGGCTGGAGCGAAACGGAGGGCGGGTCTAGGCTTGCGGGAGCCAGGCCCTGAGATCGCGCAGGGCGCGCAGACTCATCAGGCGCTTCTTGGCCCGGCCCCGTTCCTTGAGCGGAATCTTCACCCCGTCCTCGCCGGTCTTTGGGGCGTCCATGGGCGGCAGCAGGCCGTAGTTGATGTTCATCGGCTGGAACGAGCCCTTGTCGCCTTCCAGGTGCCCGGCGGTAACGTGATTGATAAGGGCCCCGAGGGCCGTGGTCGCCGGCGGAGCCTCAAGCGTTTCGCCCTTGCGCTCGGCGGCGGCGAAGCGACCGGCCAGAAGGCCCATGGCGGCGCTCTCAACATAGCCCTCGACCCCGGTGACCTGGCCGGCGAACCGCAGGCGCGGCGCGACCTTCATGCGCAGGTTGCGATCCAGCAGGCGGGGGCTGTTGATGAAGGTGTTGCGATGCAGGCCACCCAGCCGGGCGAACTGGGCGTTGGCCAGACCCGGGATCATCCGGAACACCGCAGCCTGCGCTCCGTGCTTAAGCTTGGTCTGGAAACCGACCATGTTCCATAGCGTGCCCAGGGCATTGTCCTGGCGCAGCTGGACGATGGCGTAGGACTTGACCAGCGGATCGCGCGGGTTGGTCAGGCCGACGGGCTTCATCGGGCCATGGCGCAGGGTTTCGCGGCCGCGTTCGGCCATAACCTCGATGGGCAGGCAGCCGTCGAAATAGGGAACGTTCTCCCACTCCTTGAACTCGGCCTTCGGGCCTTCGAGCAGTGCGTCGATAAAGGCTTCGTACTGGTCCTTGTTCATCGGCAGGTTGATGTAGGCGGCGGCGTCGCCGCCGGGACCTTCCTTGTCGTAGCGCGACTGGCGCCAGGCGATGTCCATGTCGATCGAGTCGAGATGGATGATCGGCGCGATGGCGTCGAAGAAGGACAGCTGCCCCTCGCCGGACAGGTCGAGGATCGCGTCGGCCAGGGCGGGCGAGGTGAGGGGGCCGGTGGCGACGATCACGCTGTCCCAGTCCTCCGGCGGCAGGCCGGCGATTTCCTCGCGCACGATGGTGACCAGCGGATGGGCCGCGAGACGGCGCGTGACCTCGGCGGAGAATCCGTCGCGGTCGACGGCCAGGGCTCCGCCGGCCGGCACCTGATGCTGGTCGGCCGCCGAAAGAATCAGGGAATCGCAGGCGCGCATCTCGGCATGCAGCAGGCCGACGGCATTGTACTCCCAGTCGTCGGACCGGAAGGAGTTGGAGCAGACCATCTCGGCCAGACCGTCGGTATGGTGGGCGTCCGTGCGGACTGGGTCGGGGCCGTCGCGGCGCATCTCATGCAGGATCACGGGCACACCGGCCTGGGCAATCTGCCAGGCGGCTTCCGATCCGGCGAGGCCGCCGCCGATGACGTGAACAGGGGCGAGATGTGAGGTCTGTGTGGTCATGGGCGACCTCATACCTCTGGTGGCGGTCTGACGAAACCTGTGTCTAGTCTGACATCGGGAGCGCGGTGGTCCTGCGCGATGCGGTAGGGGGATGCGAATGGCTTCGTTTTCAGTAACGGCCGCCGTGGGTTCGGGTTTCGGCATCGTTGGGCGCAAGCCTCTGGCGGTCCTGGCCTGGGGCATTGTAATGACTCTGCTCATGATCGTGCCGATGGTCGTCTTCTTCGCCCTGATGGGCGGGCAGTTCATTGAGGCCTTCGCGATGGCCCGACAGGGCGGCGCGGCCCCCGACTCGGACGCTGTCCAGAAGATCATGGCCCTTCAGTCGGGCATGCTGGGCTACAACCTGTTCAGCTGGGTCTGGGGCACGCTCGTGCGCGCCCTGATCTGCGCCGCGATCTTCCGGGCCGTCCTGATGCCGGCCGACTCCCGCTTTGCCTATCTGCGCCTCGGCGGCCGTGAGTTGTGGCTGACCCTGCTGTTTCTGGTCGAGACCGTTCTGGCCTTCATCGTCTTCTTTGCGGCGGTGCTGGGCGCAGCGCTCCTGATCGGGATCGGCTATGCCGCCTCCGGCCAGGGCGGCGGCCAACCGTCGGTCGCCTTCGGCCTGATGAGCGCCGGCGTCGTGCTGGCCATCGTGGCGGGGTTGATCTGGGTCGCCCTGCGGCTGTCCCTGGCCGCGCCCATGACCTTTGCCGAGGGCGAGTTCCGGCTATTTGAATCCTGGACCCTGACCCGGGGCCAGGGCTGGCGGTTGCTCGGCGTGGCCGTCCTGCTGGTCCTGATCCTGCTGGGGGTCGAGGTGCTGTTCCTCATCGTCCTGCTGGCCGTGGGGCTGGGAAGCCTGTTCGGGATGGTCGGCCATTCGGGCCAGCCAATTCAACCCGAGCAGATCGAGGCCTTCTTCCGTCAGCCCCCGGCGGTTCTGGTCGGTATTCTCTGGCCGTGGATAGCCGGGGCCGTTGCGGTCAGCGTCGTGGTCGGCTCGGTTCTGTCGACGGTGATCTTCGCGCCCTGGGCCTCGGCCTATAGGGCCCTGACATCTGCCCCCCAGACCGGTGAGGAGCGCTCGCCAAGCCCGGCCGCCGCGTCGTAAACTGATCCCGGCCTTCGCGACTCGGCGGGTCGCGAAGGCTTTCAAGGGGATCGGAACATGACGCAGAGATCGGTCGCGGTCGGAGCGACCGTTCGGGCAGGCCTGTCGGACCTGGGCGCGGCGATCAAGGCCTGCTGGGCTGCGCTGGTTCTCGCCACGGTCCTGGCGGCGGTGTCGCGCCTTCTGCCCCCCGCAGCAGCCCTTCTGGCCCCAGTCCTGCAACTGGTCGCCCTGAGTCTGGCAGCCGGAGCCCTTTACCGCCGGCGCTTCGAGCGTGCGAGCGGCTTGAAGGGGCTGCGGTGGGGCCGTGAAGAATGGCACCTGATGGCCGCCCAACTCCTGTGCGCCGCCTTTCTGTTTGTCGTCCTGTCGGTTCTGGCCCTGGTGGTCGCCGCGGTGACCCTGGGCGTCGCGCGGATGAGCCTGCCGGGTTTTGATGCCCTCTCGCCGGCCGGATGGCAGGATGCCCTGGCCGCGTCCGGCGTCGCGGGTTTCGTGGTCGGTCTCGTCCCCCTGCTGAGCCTGGCTATTCTCGTCTGGCTGGCCGCCCGCCTGTCGCTGGCCGGCGCGGCGACGGTGGACCAGGCCGGCATCCGGGTGCTGAGCAGTTTTCCCCTGACCCGGGGACTGGCCGCGCCGATCCTGGCCTCCGGCTTTCTGCTGGCCCTGCCGGTGATCCTGCTGGGCGCGGGTCTTCGCTTCGCGGGCGGCACCGACCCTGGCGGGCTCGAGCCGGTCGTCGCGATCTTGTCTGCGGCTGCGGTCTATTTCTATCTTGCCCCAGTGTGGACCGGGGCCCTGGTTCATATCTACAGACAGCGTCGCCCGATCGACGCCTCGCAGCCGCTGGACGCCTAGATGACTTCGCTTTCGCCCACCCGGGCCGCCCTCGAAGGGTTCCGGATCATGCGCCGCCAGCCCCTGGTGGTGCTGGCCTGGGCCGTGTTCTCGCTGGTCATGCTTCCGCTGCTGGGCCTGCTGGTCAAGGTCGGGCTGGGCGAGAAGCAGCGGGCGGACCTGGCCCTCCGCTCGGGCTCGGCCGACCCCCGCGAGATCCTCGACATGGTCTCGCAGCTGGGGGGCGTGATGATCCTGCTGATCGTGCTGGCCCTGGTGCTGGGGGCCATGCTCTCGGCGGCGATCATGCGCGCGGTCCTGCAGCCCGAGCAGCGGGCCTTTGCCTATCTGCGGGTGGGGCGCGAAGACCTGCGGCTGCTGGTGGTGTCCCTGATCCACCTGGCGGCCGGGCTGATGGTGACGGTGATTCCGGGCGGTATCGTCGCCCTGGCCACGGCGCTGCTGGCCGGGACGCCGGCCGGCGGCTGGGTCGGCTTTCTCGGCGGCCTGGTGGTGATCGGCCTGTCGATCTGGGTTGCCGTGCGCCTGTCGCTGCTGGCACCCCATGCCTTTATCGCCGGGCATATCGACCCGCGCGCCGCCTGGCTGCTGACGCACGGCCAGTTCTGGCGCCTGCTGGCCATGGTGGTGATCGTGATTGTCGCCTGTATCGGGGTCTCGATCCTCGGGACGACGGTGTCGGGCATCGTCGTCGCCGTGATCGGGGGCGGGCTTGAAGACAACGTTCCGCGCAGCGTCGGCGTCAATCCGCGCCTGATCCTGTCCCTGCTGGCCAACCTTCTGCTGGCCCCGGTCTTCCTGACCCTGCAGGCGGTGATCGTCACGGCGGCCCCCGCCGCCGCCTATGGCCAGCTGGCGAGGGGCAGGGCGGGCTAGGTCACGGACTTCAGGCCGCCGCGCTCGGCCGGGTACCGACCCGGTCGCGCTAGGCGGTCAGGTGCGGCGCGTCGTCCGTCGGGATTTCCAGCCCGGTGAAGGCCGCGAAGTCGATCGTGGTCTGGGCCACGATGTCGGCCATGGAAAAGGTCGGGCCGGCGATGAAGTCGCGACCCTCCGACAGCTCCCGGTCCAGCCAGCGCAGGACCCGGGTCACCGCTTCGCGGTTGGACTCGCCGAAGTCCTTGTACTGGGTCAGCAGCGCCGCCGTCAGGGGATGGGCGTGGCGCCAGAACATGCCGACCGGGGTCATCAGCTGGAACTCGATGCGGCGAATCCACATGTCGACCTGGGCCTGCTCCAGCGGCGTGGCCCCGAACAGCGGCGGGGTCGGATGCAGGCCTTCCAGATAGCGGCAGATCGAGACGCTCTCGCTGATCATGGTGCCGTCATCAAGCTCCAGCGTCGGCCCTGGCCCAGGCTGTTGCGGGCCTTGTGTTCGGGGGACTTGTGGCCGCCCTGCCGCATGCCGATGCGGATCTCCGGCAGATCGATGGCCTTTTCGGCCAGGAAGATCCTGACGCGGCGCGGGTTGGGCGCTGGATTGGCTTCGCCATAGAGCTTCATGATCGGCCTCCCTCTGGTGCGACGCTGCCGGCCGCTTTCAAACAGATGTTAGGGTTTGGGGCAGGCTGTGCAAGCTGGAGGTGTGGCGTGGTGGAATTTATCTCCGGGACCTGTCGCGGCGACGCGAAGCTTGTTACGCGTTGCTCCTGAACACTCCTTTGTTTCGAGGCCTGCATGTCCAAGTTCTCTGCCTCAGATGCCGCGTTCGTGGGCTTCAGGCTGGTGCGGGAGCATCCCAGGACCGTCGCCATCTGGGCTGCGGCCATGACGGTTCTTTCGCTGTCGGTCAGCGCGCTCACCATCCAGCTGGCGGGACCGCAGCTGGCTGAATTCATGGCGATGAGCAGCGAGACCAATCCGGAGCCCGCCGCGGTGCTGGGGATCATGAAGGGGCTGGCCCCGGTCATGCTGCTGTCGATCGTCTACAGTCTGGCGCTGTATGCGGTAATGCTGGCGGCGGTGAACCGCATGATCCAGCGGCCGGCCGATGATCGCTCGGCCTATCTGCGTCTGGGCCAGGATGAGGTGCAGCAGGGGATTACGCTGATCCTGGTCAATCTGCTGCTGCTGGGCCTCTATCTCTGCGCAGCCGTGGCTTACGGCGTGCTTTTGGCCATCGGCTTCGCCGCCGGGGGCGTGGTCGCGGGCCTGCTCGGCCTGATCGGGTTCGTCGGTCTTGCCTGCCTGTTGATCTATGTCGCCGTGCGGCTGTCTCTCGCCTCGGCGATCACGTTTGACACGGGCAAGGTCGCCGTGCGCGCGTCCTGGGCCATGACCAAGGGCCATGTCGGCGGTCTGCTCGGGGCTTACCTGCTTTCGGCCATCATGTCGGTGATCGTCTATCTGCTGTTCATGACCATCATCGCGGCGGTCGGGGCCATCGTCTCGGGGGGCATCACCGGCCTGGGCGGCCTGTTCGAGCCCGACATGAGCTCGCTCAAGGCCTTCTTCACGCCGGTCGGACTGGTTCGCGCCGCCTTTGCCGGCGTGGTCTCGGTGCTGACCACCCTGATCCTGTTCTCACCGGTGCCGACGATCTATCAGGCCCTGAAGTCCGGCCGGGGCGAACCCACCGAGGACGCTGCACCCGCCGTCTAGTCTTCAGCTTCGCTCCCTCCGGCTTTTGCCGGGGGGAGCGGCAGCGGTTCCCGGTCTCAGGCGCTCTTCTTGCTCTTCTTCAGCTCGGCCACCCGCGCCTTGCGGCGCGCTTCGTGGCGGTCGAGCACCTCCTTCAGATAGCGGCCGGTCCATGAGGCCTCGACCTTGGCCACGTCCTGGGGCGAGCCCACGGCAACGATCTCGCCGCCGCCGTCGCCGCCTTCGGGGCCGAAATCCAGCAGCCAGTCGGCGGTCTTCACCACGTCCAGATTGTGTTCGATGACGACCACGGTATTGCCCTGGTCGACCAGCTCATGCAGCACTTCGAGCAGCTTCTTGGTGTCCTCGAAGTGCAGGCCGGTGGTGGGCTCATCGAGATGTAGAGCGTGCGACCGGTGGCGCGCTTGGACAGTTCCTTCGAGAGCTTGACCCGCTGGGCCTCGCCGCCCGACAGGGTCGTGGCCTGCTGGCCGACCTTGATATAGGTCAGACCGACGCGTTTCAGCGTCTCCATCTTGTCGCGGATCGGCGGCACGGCCTTGAAGAAGTCGGCGGCCTCTTCCACCGTCATGTCCAGCACGTCAGCGATGGTCTTGCCCTTGAACAGGATGTCGAGGGTTTCGCGGTTGTAGCGTTTGCCCTTGCAGATGTCGCAGGTGACGTAGACGTCGGGCAGGAAGTGCATCTCGATCTTGATCAGCCCGTCGCCCTGACAGGCCTCGCAGCGGCCGCCCTTGACGTTGAAGCTGAACCGGCCCGGGCCATAGCCGCGGGCCTTGCTCTCCGGCAGCTGGGCAAACCAGTCGCGGATCGGGCCGAAGGCCCCGGTATAGGTGGCCGGGTTCGAGCGCGGGGTGCGGCCGATCGGGCTCTGGTCGATGTCGATGACCTTGTCGAAGTTCTCCAGCCCCTCGATGCGCTCATGTGGGGCCGGGGCGTCGCTGGCATTGTTCAGACGACGCGCGGCAGCCTTGTAGAGCGTCTCGATGGTGAAGGTCGACTTGCCGCCGCCACTGACGCCGGTGATGCAGGTGAAGGTGCCTACGGGGATTTCGCCGGTCACGCCCTTGAGGTTGTTGCCGGTGGCCCCGATGACCCGCAGCATCTTCTTTTTGTTGATCGGGCGGCGGTCTTCCGGGACCTCAATCTCGCGGGCCCCGGTCAGGTATTGGCCGGTGATGCTGGCGGTATTGGCCATGATGTCGGCCGGCTTGCCCTGGGCGATGATCTCGCCGCCGTGCACCCCGGCGGCCGGGCCCATGTCGATGACATAGTCGGCGGTCAGGATGGCTTCCTCGTCGTGCTCGACGACGAGGACGGAGTTGCCGAGATCGCGCAGGCCCTGCAGCGACTGCAGCAGGCGGGTATTGTCGCGCTGGTGCAGGCCGATCGACGGCTCGTCCAGCACATAGAGAACCCCCGTCAGGCCCGAACCGATCTGGCTGGCCAGGCGGATGCGCTGGCTTTCGCCACCCGACAGGGTGCCCGAGCCGCGTGACAGGTTCAGGTAGTCCAGCCCGACATCGACCAGGAACCGCAGGCGGTCATTGATCTCTTTCAGGATCCGCCGGGCGATCTCCATCTGCTTGTCGGTGAACTGGCCTTCCAGGCCGGCGAACCAGTCCTTGGCCGGGCGGATGGCCAGCTGGGAGACCTGGGCGATGTCCATTCCGGCGATCTTCACGGCCAGGGCTTCGGGCTTCAGGCGCTTGCCGTTGCAGACCTCGCAGGGGGTGTCGGACTGGTAGCGGCCGAGCTCTTCGCGCACCCACGCGCTGTCGGTCTCACGCCAGCGGCGCTCGAGATTGGGCAGCACGCCCTCGAAGGGCTTGTCGACCTCGTACTTGCGGGCATTGTCGTCATAGATGAACTTGATCTTCTGGCCCCTGGAGCCGAACAGGACCACGTCGCGGGCGCTGGCCGGCAGCTTGTGCCATGGCTCGTCCATCGAGAAGCCGTAGTGCCGGGCCAGGGCCTGCAGGGTCTGGGTATAGAGCGGCGAGGGGCCCTTGGCCCAGGGCGACACGGCCCCCTTGTGCAGGCTCTTGTCCTTGTCGGGCACCACCATGTCGGCGTCGAAGGCGAGCTTGGCCCCCAGGCCGTCACAGGCCGGGCAGGCCCCTGCGGGGTTGTTGAACGAGAACAGGCGCGGCTCGATCTCGGCGATGGTGAAGCCGCTGACCGGGCAGGCGAAGCGTTCGGAGAACAGCAGCCGGCGCGGCTCCTTCTCGCCCTCGTCAACGGTGGCCCATTCGGCCACGGCCAGACCGTCGGCCAGCCGCAGGGCCTGCTCGATGGAGTCTGCGAGCCGCTGCTCCATGCCGGGCTTGGTGACGATGCGGTCCACGACCACGTCGAGGTCGTGCTTGAACTTCTTGTCGAGGGCCGGGGCGTCCTCGATCGGGTAGAACTCCCCGTCGATCTTTAGGCGCTGGAAGCCGGCCTTCTGCCACTCGGCGATTTCCTTGCGGTACTCGCCCTTGCGGTCGCGCACGACGGGGGCCAGCAGATAGAGGCGCGTGCCCTCGGGTAGCACGGTGATCTTGTCGCCCATCTGGCTGATGGTCTGGCTCTCGATCGGCAGGCCGGTGGCCGGCGAATAGGGCGTCCCGACCCGCGCCCACAGCAGGCGCATATAGTCGTGGATCTCGGTGACCGTGCCGACGGTCGAGCGCGGATTGCGGCTGGTGGTCTTCTGCTCGATGGAGATGGCCGGCGACAGGCCCTCGATCAGGTCCACGTCCGGCTTGCTCATCAGCTCCAGGAACTGGCGGGCATAGGCTGAAAGGCTCTCGACATAGCGCCGCTGGCCCTCGGCATAGATGGTGTCGAAGGCCAGCGAGCTCTTGCCCGAGCCCGACAGGCCGGTCAGCACGACCAGTTCGCCACGCGGGATATCGACGCTGACGTCTTTCAGATTGTGTTCGCGGGCACCGCGCACGCGGATGAAGTTCAGTTGCTCAGCCATGATGTCCGGAACGCTTGGATCGCGATTTGGGGGCTGCCGGGAAGGTGCAGCGCAGCGGCTATATGTAGGGCTCGGTTGGGGAGTTAACACAAGAACAAGATGCGAACAAATGTCGCGTGCGTTGCCAGCGCCAAACTGCTGACAGCAGGTGTCAGCAGGCCGCAGCCGCCCGGGAGCCCGGCGTGATGTCCGCAAACGGTTAACCCTGCCTGGAAGCGTGGCCCTCAGCAGTTTGGCGCTAATTGGTCCCTGAACGGAGCACACCATGGGCAAGGCAGCCAATCCCGCTGACGTCTCAAAGGCCGGCAAGGGCAAGAAGGCCATCAAGGATGCCAAGGGCCCCAAGCCCCGCTCGGCGGAGAAGGACTTCTGGACCTTCACCATTGGCGTCGGGTCGCTGATCTATGTCCTGGTGACGGCCGTTCCGAACTAGCCCGGCTTGCTCCCGGCCAGGGGAGTGGATAGTTTCTGGGTGCTGGGTACGGCTGATTTTATGCCGGACCCCTCGCCGATGACCGCAGGAGGCTCCCATGATCAGCGCGACGGAAGACCACTTCGTCCTTCCCGTCTCTCTGGCCGCGAGCCTCTATGTCAGCTCTCATCACTCTGGATTCTGTTTCCGCCGCCACGCCTGACGGTCGCGGACTTTTCAAAAACCTGACCCTCTCGATCGGGGCCGAGCGCATCGGCCTCGTCGGACGCAATGGCGTGGGCAAGTCCACCCTGCTGGCCATTCTGGCCGGTACCCGCCTGCCTTCCGCAGGCGTTGTCAGTCATGCGGGCTCGGTCGGATACCTGGACCAGAGCCCGGATCTCACCTCGGATGACCGCCTGATCGCCCTGCTGGGTGCCGTGGAGGCCTGGGACCGGCTGGCTCGGATCGAGGCGGGGCAGGGCGACGCCATCGACTTCGCCGACGCTGACTGGACCCTGCCGGCACGTCTCGACGAGGTCCTGGCCGAGGTCGGGCTGGAGGGGTTCGATCCGGTTCGGCCGGCCTCCTGCCTCTCGGGCGGTCAGGCCATGCGCGCGGCCCTGGCCCGGCAATTGCTCGCTGCGCCTGATGTCCTGCTGCTGGACGAACCGACCAACAATCTGGATGAGGAGGCCCGCGACCTCGTGGCCCGGATCCTGGCCCGCTGGCGGGGCGGGGCAGTGGTCGTCAGTCATGACCGGACGTTGCTGCGCGGCATGGACCGGATCGTCGAACTGTCGTCTCTCGGTGCGCGGTCTTACGGCGGAGGCTATGAGCTCTACGCCCAGCGCAGGGCCGAAGAGACCGCCGCCGCAACCCGCGATCTGGACGAAGCTGAGCGGGAGAGCCGGCGCGTGGCCCGCGATATCCAGCAGGCCCGTGAACGCAAGGCGCGCCGTGATGCCGCCGGACAGCGCTTTGCCGACAAGGGCAGCGCGCCCAGGATCCTGCTGGGGGCCATGGCCCGCCGGGCCGAGCAGAGCGCGGGGCGCGCCAATCTGCTGGCCCAGCGGCTGGCCGGAGAAGCCGCTGATCGCAAGGCGCAGGCGGAGGCCCGGGTCGAACGAATCTCTGCGCTCGCCTTCGATCTACCGGGCACGCATCTTCCGGCAGGCAAGCCTGTGCTGGCCTTTGAGGAGGTGTCCTTCGCCTGGCCGGATGGCGGACGGGTCCTGCACGACCTGTCTCTCCGGATCGTCGGACCTGAGCGACTTGCGGTCTGCGGCTCAAATGGCGCAGGCAAAACCACGCTTATCCGGCTGGCGACGGGCGCGCTGCTGCCGACGGCGGGCACTGTGCGGCGTGGGGTTCCGGCGGCCATGCTCGACCAGCGGGCTTCGTTGCTGGACGATGGCCAGACAGTCCTGGAGAACTTCCGTCGCCTGAACCCGGGTGCCAGCGTCAATGACGCCCATGCGGCGCTGGCCCGTTTCCTGTTCCGCAACGCCGCCGCCCAGCAGCAGGCCGCCACCCTCAGCGGCGGCGAGCGGCTCAGGGCGGCCCTGGCCTGCGTGCTGTGTGCGGAACCGCCTCCTCAGTTCCTGATCCTGGACGAGCCGACCAATCATCTCGACCTGGCCTCCCTGGAGGCGGTCGAGGCGGCCCTGTCAGAGTATGACGGGGCGCTGCTGGTGGTCAGTCACGACGAGGTCTTCCTGGAAGCGATCGGGGTGGAGCGGCGGATCGGCCTGGGCGCGTCCAGATTTTGACCGGGACCGGCCCAGGAGAATTGCAGGAGAGACCGGTTGTTTCGCTGCGATGCGGCGCCACATCAGACTCACGCGTCGCCGAGCGGCGCCTTTCCATTGAGGACGGCCTTCATGCCCACGCTTTTTGACCCGCTGCGCCTTGGCGATCTGCACCTGCCCAATCGCGTGATCATGGCACCGCTGACCAGACTGCGCGCCGGGCCGACCCAGATCCCCAACGCCATGATGGCCGAATACTATCGCCAGCGCGCCACCGCCGGCCTGATCATCAGCGAGGGCGTGCCTGTCTCGCCCCAGGGCGTCGGCTATGCCGGCGTGCCCGGCATCTGGTCGGACGAACAGGTTGAAGGCTGGAAGCAGGTCACCCGCGCCGTACACGCCGAGGGCGGCCGCATCTTCATGCAGATCTGGCACGTCGGCCGGATTTCCGACCCGTCTCTGCTGCACGGCGAGACGCCTGTCGGACCCACGGCCATCGCGGCCAAGGGTCATGTCAGCCTGCTGCGGCCCGAGCGTCCTTACGAGGCGCCCCGTCCGCTGACCACCGCAGAGGTCAAGGGCGTGGTCGAGGACTTCCGCCGGGCCGCTGAAAACGCCAAGGCCGCCGGCTTCGACGGCGTGGAACTGCATGGTGCCAATGGCTATCTCCTCGACCAGTTCCTGCAGGACGGCAGCAACCGGCGCACCGACGAATATGGCGGCCCGATCGAGAACCGCGCCCGCCTGCTGCTGGAAGCGACTGACGCAGCGATCTCGGTGTTCGGCCCCGGTCGTGTCGGCGTCCATCTGGCCCCGCGCGCCGACTCCCACGACATGGGCGACAGCGACCTGGCCGCTACCTTCGGCTATGTCGCGGCCGAACTGGGCAAGCGTGGCATCGCCTTCCTCTGCGCCCGTGAGTACGCCGGTGACGACAGCCTGGGCGTGGCGCTGAAGACGGCTTTCGGTGGCGTCTATATCGCCAACGAAAAGTTCAACAGTGAGACGGCCAAGGCCGCTGTCGAGAGCGGGCAGTATGACGCGATCGCCTTCGGCAAGGCCTTCATCGCCAATCCCGATCTGGTCAAGCGCCTGCGGATCGGCGCCGAGCTGAACGCCTGGAATGCCTCGACCTTCTATGGTCCCGACGAGAAGGGCTACACGGACTATCCGACCCTGGACGAGGTCGCCCCGGCGGTTGCAGACGTCTAGAGCGCGATAGCCGAAAGTGTACGCGGTTTCGGCGGCTATCGCACTCTAAGTGTATGATTTAGAGCCTTTTTGAACGCTTCATATGATTCCATATGAAGCTAGAAGGCACTAGGCTCCGACCCTGTCAATCCGCGCCACGAAGCATCCGTGAGCGGCATTGTGGGCGTGCACATAGGCTGAGCCCGGCAGGGCCAGCTGCCGCTCGATCGCGATTTCGAGCTGGTCGCCCACGACCACCTCGGCCCCGACCAGATGGCCTTCGTCGCTGAAGGCGCGCAGGGCGATCGGGCGGCCGCGCATCGCGGAGGGAATTGTGTCGCGGGCGCTCCAGGTCTCGACGGCCGCCTCGCTGACATAGATGGCGTACGACGAACGATAGGGGGTATCGGCCGGCTGGTGCTGATGGTTCAGCAGCAGCACCGTCTCGCCCGGTTCGGCGTCGCGCAGGCCGATGCGGCAGGGAAAGCCCGGCTTGGCGGTGGCGACGCGCCGGATGATCCCGCGCCCGGCCAGGGCTTCGGTGTCGAGGGCGAACAGGGGGCTATAGTCTTCGATGGGCAGGCCGGAAATCGTGAAGGACATGAGGCGTCTCCAGGGGTGAACCAATGCCCCCTTCATGCCCGGGCTGCGCGCCCGCCTTCCACCCGATGCTTGCGGTCTAGGCCTTCTTGTTGAGCGTGATCGCCGTGCCGCTCGACACCGGGTTGTTCATCCGGGCCCCTGCGCCATAGCCCGAGGCCGGGGCGCGCTGGCGGGAGATCTCTTCAGCCACGGCCTTGACCAGGCCCTCGGTGACCGTCTTGGCCGCGTTCAGCGCCCGGGCCTGGCGGGCCAGGACAGCGTCGAAGGCTTCGGTCGCCCGGACCAGCCGCTGGCGCAGGGTCGGGTCCGCGCCGGAGATCAGGGCGATATTGGCCCGCACCCGGGCCGACTCGTGGCGATAGAGATTGGCCAGCTTGGCGGTCTCTTCGACATACTGCGCCGCTTCCTGCGGCCGGTGGTTTTCGAAAGCCGAGGCTTCACGGGCGATCAGGTCGGTCAGGCGTTCCGTCAGGATGACCAGCTGGTCGACACGGTCATTGGCGTCATTGGCGGCGAGGGCCATGGTCTAGTCCTTCAGGCCTTGGAGTTTGAGCATTTCGCGCTGAACGCTGTCGGCCACTCCGATGCCGCCGGCCCTGGAGACTTCCTTGGCCATGGCTTCGGTCAGCAGCGACTTGAACATCTCCTCGCCCTGGCCACCGCCGAAGGGCTCCGAGGTTTTCACCCCGTCGAACATCGACTGCATCATCACCGACAGGAATGAGGCTTCGAACTTCTGGGCGGTCTCGCGGATCTGGCCGCGCTTGGCCAGCTCGGCAGCCGAGGTCGGGGTCTTGACGCCGGCCAGGGTGTCGAGTGAGGGCGTCGCGAGGGCGGAGAGGGCGCTCATCACATCACCTCGATGTCGGCTTGCAGGGCCCCGGCGGCCTTCACCGCCTGCAGGATCGAGATCATGTCGCGGGGGGTCACGCCCAGCGCGTTGAGGCCGCCGACCAGGGTCTTGAGCGAGGCCCCGGAGTCGAGGGTGATCAGCTTCTTGCCCTTCTCCTCCTCGACGCTGACCGTCGACTGGGGCACCACGGCGGTCTGGCCCTGGCTGAAGGGGGCGGGCTGGCTGACGGCCGGGTTCTCCTGGACCGAGATGGTCAGGTTGCCCTGGGCGATCGCCACCCGGCTGATCCGCACGTCGTCACCCATGACGATGACCCCAGCCACCTCGTCGATGATCACCTTGGCCGGGCCGTCCGGCTCGACCTCGAGGTTCTCGATCGAGGTGATGAAGCTGATCATGTCCATGCCCTGGGGCGGGCGGACAGCGACGATGGTCGGGTTCTGGGCCTGGGCGCAGCGCGGGAACTTCTGGTTGATGACGTCGGCGATCCGGCGCGAGGTCGTGAAGTCGGGATTGCGCAGGGTCATGCGCAGCTCGCCCATGTCGACCATCTGGAAGTTGGTCTCGCGCTCGATGATACCCCCGGCGGCGATCCGGCCGGCCGTGGGAACGCCCTTGGAGATCGAGGACCCCGAGGCCCCGCCGGCCGAGACCGAGCCGGTCTGGACGCTGCCCTGGGCCACCGCATAGGTCTGGCCGTCCGCGCCCTGCAGACTGGTGACCAGCAGGGTGCCGCCCAGCAGGCTCTTGGCGTCACCGAGGGTCGAGACCGAGACATCAACCTTGGCCCCGGGTGCGGCGAACGGCGGCAGGTTGGCCGTGACCATGACCGAAGCGACGTTCTTGGTATTGAGGTTGGCGTCGCGCACATTGACGCCCTGACGCTCCAGCATGGCTTCAAGGCTCTGCTTGGTCATGGGCGCGTTGCGCAGGCTGTCGCCCGAGCCGTTCAGGCCGACGACGATGCCGTAGCCGATCAGCTGGTTGTCGCGCACGCCCTCGAACGCGACGATATCCTTGATCCGTGACGTGGCGCAGGCGGGGCCCGCGACCAGGGCGCAGACCGTCGCCAGGACGGTGAAAACGGAGCTGAGGCGTAAACGCGACATGGCTATCCTGCTGCGGGAAGACATTCCCGGTCAGGCCCTTGCCAAAAGCGGGCCAATCTCAAGGGCTTGAGTCTAAAGGCTTTGTGCGTTTTGACGCAGGCCCGCCGGTGCCTTTCGGCAGAATTTGCCCGGCATTAACCATACCGCAAGCGCCCGCCCGGATTATGAAAGGGTGGCGGGAGACGTGACTCGCCGGTCGGATTGGAGCATGCGTTCCACATGAAGGTTTCCAGCACGGGAGGCGTGGGCGCGAGCGGCGCATCGCGGGCGAAGGCCTCGAGCGGCGCATCGGGTTTCAGGCTGCCTTCGGTGAGCGGGGCCAGCGGCGCAGCCAGCACGGCCTCGGTCGGTGGTCTGGCGGGTGTCGGGTCCCTGGATGCGCTTCTGGCCCTGCAGGCCAGTGGCGACCCGCTGGAACGCAAGCGCCGGCAGGTCAAGCGTGCCGATGATATCATCGACATCCTGGGTGAGGTGAAGCTGGCCCTGCTGGACGGCGACGTCTCGACCGGAACCCTGGACCGTCTGACGCGGGCGATCCGCGAGCAGCGCGAATCGACCGACGACCCCCGGCTCGACGGGATCCTCAATGAGATCGAGACCCGGGCTGCGGTCGAAAAAGCCAAGCTGGAACAGGCGCGGCGTGGCTGATGCAACGGGCGCTGACCATTTTCCCTTCGGGTCGTGCGCTGCCTGCAAAATCAAGATCTTGCGCGCTGCCCAGTGTCCGCTGTTCGCGCCGGGCCGCTGCGGCTTTGCAGACCGGAATTCGCATGCCGCGCGATGCTGAACGCGCCACTCACGCGAGGTTCATTGAACACGGCTTTTCTTTTGGTATAAGCACCCGGCCTGACCAGGGCTGAGTTCATCGGGGCGTGAGGCGTTAATGCAAACGGCCACTGTTCTAGTCGATACGAAGACCTATCGTCCTTCCGAGGGCGAAGAGTTCATGAATCCGCGTCAGCTTGAGTACTTCAAAGGCAAGCTGAACGAATGGAAGGAGGAGATCCTTCGCGAATCCCGCGAAACGGTCGCCCATCTCCAGAAAGAAACCGAAAATCACGCCGATCTGGCCGATCGCGCGTCTTCGGAAACCGACCGGGCGCTTGAACTGCGCACCCGCGACCGCCAACGCAAGCTGATCTCCAAGATCGACCAGGCCCTGCGCCGCGTCGAGGACGGCTCGTACGGCTATTGCGAGGAAACGGGCGAACCCATCGGCCTGGCCCGACTGGAAGCCCGTCCGACAGCCACCCTGAGCCTCGAAGCCCAGGAACGCCACGAACGCCGCGAACGCGT
>Ga0187842_1000407_pt1 | contig 21634 bp, 20 predicted proteins | sample SpaLakP09_SKY_41_FD_134514 | JGI IMG/M metagenome (GOLD analysis project Ga0187842, IMG submission 134514) | Oligotrophic lake water microbial communities from Sparkling Lake, Wisconsin, USA - SP09_SKY_41 | ecosystem: Environmental > Aquatic > Freshwater > Lake | place: USA: Sparkling Lake... | reverse complement strand
TCGCTGATCAGACGCAGCTGGCTCTGCGAGAAGCCCGGCGCATCCACATGGGCCAGCAGATAGGCGCTGTGGCGGTGGTGATCATGGTGCGAGACCATCATGCCGATTTCGTGCAGCGCCGCGGCCCAGCCGAGCTCGCGCCGCGATTCCAGTGCCGCCTCGGGTGCCAGCTGCCGGTACAGCGCCAGCGCCTGCTGCTGCACGCGCCGGGCCTGGGTCATGTCAACGTCGAAGCGCTGCTGCAGGGCCTTCACCGAGGGCTCGCGGATGTCACCGACGCGAACCTTTCTACCGCTCTCGGCTGTTTCGAGGCGCTCGGCCAGGTCGAAGATCACGCCCTGGCGCAGCGCGCCCTTGGCGGGCAGCAACTCATCGATACCGAATTGCATCACCAGGGTGTACAGGATGCACAGGCCACCGGCGACGACGGCGCGCCGGTCTTCCTTCAGACCCGGGAGCTTGATGCGGTCCACATGGCCAGCGGCGAGGCACTGCTCGATGCACCAGCGCAGCGCCGCTGGGGTGATGCGGCCATCGGTGATGCCGCTGGCGGCAAGCAGCTGCGAGACCGCGCCGACCGTGCCCGAGGAACCCAGCGCCTCGCGCCACAAGCCAGAGGCAAAGGGCTGCAGCGCCTCCTCCAGCTCGGCCCCGCAGGCCACCTGGGCGGCGCGAAAGGCCTCGGCGCTGAACTTGCCGTCCGGGAAGAAGCGCATCGACAGGCTGACGCTGCCGACCTGGAAGGACTCGGCGGTGATCGGCCGCCGGCCCCGACCCAGAATCATCTCGGTCGAGCGCCCGCCAATATCGATCACCAGTCTTGGCTGCTCGGACGGCTGCAACCGCGCGACGCCGGCATAGATCAGGCGCGCCTCTTCGCGGCCCGAGATCACCTCCACGGGGTAGCCCAGCACGGTGCGGGCGCGCTGCAGAAAGGCATCGCGGTTGCGGGCTTCGCGCAGGGTCTGCGTGGCCACCGCGCGCACCTGTTGTGGCGCAAAGCCATCCAGGCGCTCGGCAAAGCGCAGCAGGCAGTCCAGGCCGCGCTGGGCGGCGGCCTCGGTGAGCATCTTGTTGGCGTCGAGCCCGGCGCCCAGGCGCACGGTCTCCTTCAAGTAGGCGATGCGCTTGTAGCGGCCCTGCTCCAGCTGGGCAATTTCCAGCCGGAAGCTGTTGGAGCCCATGTCGATGGCGGCAAGCACCCGCGGGGCGGCTGGAGTCGGGGTGGATTTGATGTCTGGCATGTGTGCCGGCATTGTCGCGGCAAATCATGACGGCAACCCCACAGCTCCGCGAGGTTTTGCTGCGGCCCCTAGAATCCCGCAGCATCTCAGAGGATACCTCCCATGGAAGAACTCGACCTGAACCGCCGCGACTTTGTGCGCGCCGCCGTGGGCAGCGGTTTTGCTGCGGCCGTGCTGCCGGTGACCGCCCAGACCGTCGTCAAGACCGGCAGTGCCGGATTGCGCGTCGGGGAGGTCACCATTCCCGTGGGCGACTTCAAGATGCCGGCCTACCGGGCCATGCCCGAGGGCGGGAACAGTTTGCCCGTGATACTGCTGGTCAGCGAAATCTTCGGCGTGCACGAGTACATCGCCGATGTCGCCCGGCGTTTGGCCAGGCAGGGCTATATGGTGATCGCGCCCGAGCTCTTCGTGCGCCAGGGCGAGGCCGGTGACTATGGCGAGATCGCCAAGCTGCTCAGCGAGGTCATCAACAAAGTGCCCGATGCCCAGGTGATGGGCGACCTCGACGCCTGCGTGGCCTGGGCCAAGACCCAGGGCGGTGACACGTCAAGGCTGGGTATCACCGGCTTCTGCTGGGGCGGGCGCATGACCTGGCTCTATGCCGCTCACAATCCGGGCGTGAAGGCCGGCGTGGCCTGGTACGGCCGTCTGGTCGGCGCCAGCACGCCGCTCAGCCCCAAGCACCCGGTCGATCTGACTGCCAGGCTGCACGGTCCGGTGCTGGGCCTTTATGGCGGGCAGGACGCCGGCATACCGCTTGACACGATTGATAAGATGAAGACCGCGCTGAGCCAGGGGAGCGTCGCGGCCAAGGCCTCGAGCTTCCATGTCTATGCCGAGGCGGGACACGCCTTCCACGCCGACTACCGCCCGAGCTTTGTGCCCGGCCCGGCCGAGGACGGCTGGCAGCGCTGCCTGGCCTGGTTCAAGGCGCAGGGCGTCGCCTAGCCGAGCATTGCGACCTGACCGCGCCATCGTGCGCAGTTCTATTTTTTGCATCCACTGGAATCGAATGACGCTGCTGTACATCGTGATCGCAACCTTTGCCGGCGGCCTGCTGTCGGTGGTGATTGCCGCCAGCCTGACAGTCAAGCTGCTGGGCAAGGTGGTGCGCAATATGGTCAGCCTCTCGGCCGGCGTGCTGCTCGCCACCGCCTTGCTCAACCTGCTGCCCGAGGCCTTCGAAAGCAAGGCCGACACCCACCAGCTGTTCATGACGCTGCTGGGCGGGCTGATGTTCTTCTTCCTGCTGGAGAAGGCCGAGCTCTACCGCCACAACCACCATCACGAGGGCGATGACCCCCACCACCATCACCACCATGGTTTCGACGCCGAGCAGGCGGGGCGCGGGGGCTGGAGCGTGCTGGTGGGCGACAGCATCCACAATTTCTGCGACGGCATCATCATTGCCGCCGCGTTTCTGGCCGACACGCATCTGGGCGTGGTCACCGCGCTGGCCATCATCGCGCACGAGATTCCGCAGGAGGTGGGCGACTACATCGTGCTGCTGAACGCCGGCTTCAGCCGCGCCAAGGCGTTGCTGTACAACGCCATCTCCGGTCTCTCGGCAGTGGTTGGCGGCGTACTCGGCTACTTCATCGTCGGGCCTTGGGAGGCTCTGTTCCCCTATCTCCTGGTGGCCGCCTCAAGCAGCTTCATCTATGTGGCCGTGGCCGACCTGATACCGCAGCTGCAGCGCCGCCTGCCCTGGCGCGAGACGGCATCTCAGCTGGCCTGGCTGGCGGTGGGGATGGGAATCGTGGTGGTTGCGGTGGGGTCTTCACATTGATTCGCAGCCCGGATGAAATCCGGGGTTTGCTTTTCTGGCCCCCGGATTCCATCCGGGCTACAAGACTGTCTTAGCGGACGACCAAAACCGGCGTGGTGGTGTGCGTCAACACCTTCTGCGTCTCGCTGCCCAGCAGCAAGGCCTCGACGCCGCGCCGGCCATGCGAGGCCATCACGATCAGGTCGGCATTGATCAGCTTGGCATGGTCGATGATGGCTTCCCAGGCGTGCAGCGCTTCCACCGTGTGACCCTCGATCGGTACACCGGCGCTCTCGGCTGCCGTCAGCACGGCGGCGATGCGGGCGCCGGCGATGCGTTCCTGGGCGTCGAAGAACTCCTGGGGCGGCGTCGGCTGCATTTCCGAGATCGCGCTGTAGGGGAAGGGCTCCTTGATGCTGATGGCGTAGAGCTTGGCGCCATGGACCTTGGCCACGCCGATGGCGGTTTGCACCGCCTTGGCCGTGATGTCGGAGCCGTCGGTGGGAACGATGATGCGTTGGAACATGGTTTTCCTCCAGTTGGGGCCGCACCTGAAGACCATCAGGCGTCGACGACAAGACCAGTGTCGCTCCACATCTTCGGAGCGGCCTTGTCCCAAGTCAAGGCCGATACGGCTAGCCGCGTGCCACCGGCCGGGTCGGGTCGGACGACCATTCGCTCCATGAGCCCGGGTAGAGCTGGGAGCCGCCGAGGCCGGCAAACTCCATCGCCAGCAGGTTGTGACAGGCCGTGACGCCCGAGCCGCACTGATGGACGACCTCGGCCGGCGCGTGAGCGCCCAGCAGGGCGGCGAAGTCCTCGCGCAAGGCGGCGGCCGGCTTGAACCGGCCATCGGCCTGCAGATTGTCCTTGAAGAAGCGGTTGCTGGCGCCGGGGATGTGGCCGGCCAGCTGGTCCAGCGGTTCGACCTCGCCGCGGAAGCGCTCGCCGGCACGGGCATCGATCAGCCGGACTTGCCCCAGCCGGGCCAGCAGGGCATCGCCGCCCAGGCTGGGGGCCAGGCTTTCACCCAGCGGATAGAGGTCGGCGCTGGCGCCAGGTGTTGCCGGCGCTTGCTGGCTCAGCGCATTGCCGGCGGCCGACCAGGCCGACAGGCCGCCATCGAGCACCGCCACCGCGCCATGGCCGATCCAGCGCAGCATCCACCACAGCCGTGCCGCATACATGCCGCCCTGGGCGTCATAGGTCACGACCTGGGTCTCGGGAGTGATGCCCAAGCGGGCGGCCGTGGTGGCAAAGGCCTCGCGCGTGGGCAGCGGATGACGGCCGTTGCGGCCGGTCTTGGCGCCGCTCAGGTCGCGGTCCAGATGGGCGTAGTGCGCGCCGGGCAGATGCCCGGCCGCATAGGCCCGCTCGCCGGCGGCCGGGTCGGCCAGATCGAAGCTGGCGTCAATCACCACCAGCGGCGTGCCAGCGGCAATCAGCGCTTGCAGCCGGGAGACATCGATCAGGGCGTTGTAAGAAGCATTGACGGTCATGATTCGAGCGTGGAGTGTTGGCTGTCGGCCGGCGTGCTGCGGCTTCTCAGCAAGGTGGCGGCCAGGCCGGCCACGATGATGAGCACCATGCCCAGCAGCGCCGAGAGAGTGAGCGCATCGCCGAACAGCAAGGCACCGTAGAGGAATGAGAACACGATACCGAGGTATTGCAAACTGGCATTCACCAGGGTCTTGCCACGGCTGTAGGCACGGGTCATCGACAGCTGGGCGGCGGTGGCCAGCAGGCCCACGGCCAGCAGCAGGGCGCCGCCGCGCAGGCTGTGGCCATGCCAGTCGCCGGTGGCCAGGGTGGTTACAGCGCCGGCCGCGATGCCGCCCACAGAGAAATAGAACACGATCCGGTACTCCGGCTCGCCTGCCCGGCCCAGCGAGGTGACCTGCAGATAGGCCAGCGCCGACAGCATGCCCGACAGCAGGCCCGCCAGGCCGTACCAGAGCTGCTGCTCGTCCATCGTCGGCCGCAGCACCAGGGCAACGCCGCAAAAGCCCAGCAGCACCGCGGCCACCAGACGCGGATCGACGCGGGCGCTGCCCATCAGCACGCCGCCGCCGATCAGGAACAGCGCCATCCAGACCGAGGACATGTAGTTCAGTGTCATCGCCGTGGCCAGCGGCAGCTTGCCTATCGAGTAGAACCACAGCGACAAGGCCAGCACCCCCGACAGGCTGCGCCAGAAATGCATGCCCGGCACGGCGGTGCGCAGGCTCTGGCCCTGCCAGCGGGACAGCGCGGCGATGATCAGCACGCCGACCAGGCCGCGGTAGAAGACGATCTCGCCGGCGCCGTATTCATCGGAGGCGAGCTTGACGCAGACCCCCATGGTGGCGAACAGGAGGGTGGCGAGGACCATCAACAGCGAGGCGGGCATGGAGTCGATTGTGGCCCGCCCCGGTGCCGCCGCGATACGGCATGCGCACCGCCGTGCCGCGGAGGCGCTCAGCCCTCCATCACATAGACCTTGTGAGCCCCGTGCTTGGCCTCGCGCTTGGCGCTGGCGGCAGCGCTGGCGACATCCTCGCTGCGCGACAGCGTGCCCGAGCGTATACGCACCGCGCCGATGCACAGCGTGGTGCAGGGGTGAAAGCGCATATCGCCGTGGCGGTCCTCGGCCATGATGCCGCCGGCCTGCAGGGCCGCCTCATCGAACAGCGACAGCGCTTTTTCGTTGAAGCTGTTGACGATGGCCTCGCAGCGCGACTCCCAGTCGCTGCTCTGGAACAGCACAACGAAGTCGTCGCCGCCGACATGGCCGACGAAGTCGCGCTGCGGGTCGCAATGCAGGGCCAGCGCGCGGGCCACCAGGCGGATCATTTCGTCGCCCCGCCAGTAGCCGTAGTGATCGTTGAAGGGCTTGAACTGGTTCAGGTCGGCATAGGCGGCAACGAACTCGCGGCCGCTGGCCAAGAGGCGGTCGATATGCTGGCTGATCGGAATATTGCCGGGCAAGAAGGTCAGGGGGTTGGCATGGCGCGCCGCCTCGATGCGCGCCTCGGTGACCGAACGCACCAGCTGCTGGCCGGTGCCCAGGCCGAGGTAGCAGCCGCCACGTGTGACGATGAAGCCTTCGCTGAGGTAGCGCTGGTCGGGTGAGGTCAGCACCGAGGTCAGCTCCTCGATACCGGTGTCGCCCTCGACGATCAGCGGCGCATGGTTGGCAAACAGGCTGCAGCTGTGCCGGCCGTAGAGGTCGTTGAAGAAGGGCTTGGCCCAGCGCGCGATGAACTGGCTGCGGTCGACCAGGGCCACCGGACGCTGCTCCTCGTCCACCAGGGCCAGCGCATGCAGGCGCTCGTCCTTGGAAAAGATGCGATACAGCTGCTCGTTGGTGGTGGCCGTGGCGACGGTGGGCAGCTGCGCGCACAGATGCGCGGCCAGCACGCCCGAGCCGCTGGCGCGCCGCAGCTCGGGCAGCACGGCGATGTCGGCACTGGCCAGCACATGCTGGGCGGCTTCGGGGGCGTGAGCCAGGCCCTCCGCCGCGGGCCGCCCCAGCAGCCAGCCCTGGCCGTAGCTGATGCCCAGATCACGCAGCACGCGCAACTCGTCGGCCGATTCAATGCCCTCGGCCACCAGGCGCGAGCCCAGGGTCTCGGCCAGCTGCAGCAACGCGCGGAAGGTTTGCAGCTTCTCCGGCTGGGCATGGACGTTGCGCGTGAAGTATTTGTCTATCTTCACCAGGTCGGGCTGGATCTCGGACCACAGGCGCAGCGAGGAGCGGCCATCGCCGAAATCGTCCAGCGCAATGCCGACCTTGTGCTTGCGCAGCACGACGATGGCACGCTTGAGCGCGTCCAGATCGGGTACCCGCTCGTGCTCGGTCAGCTCGATCAGCACATTCTCGGGCAGCACCCCGCAGCTGGAGAAGTGCAGCAGCGTGCGCTCCAGGCCCATGTCGTGCACGGCCCGGCTCAGCGCGTCGGCGCTCATGTTCACCAGCAGCTTGCCGGACAGGCCCTGCGGCCCCCAGTCGCGCAGCGCACGCATCGCGCAGCGCACCTCCAGCTCCACCGTCAGGCCCTCGGCGCGGCCGGCGGCAAACAGGGCATCCGGAAATTCCAGCGAGCTGCCGACCGGCCCGCGTATCAGGGCCTCATGGCCATAGACCGCGCCGCTGCCCAGATGCACGATCGGTTGGAAGTGCGCGACCAGCTGATCGCGGGCGATCAGCTGCTGCAGCGCAGTGGTAGGTGTTTCAGCCTGGGGCCTGAGGGTGTGTAGTGTGCTCATGGGGGCATTCTTCAAAGCCCGCATGACACTCCGGTGACCCCGCCGTGACCCCCGGCCCTGCCACCCCCGGCAAGCGTCAAATGTTCACGCCGCCGCAGCGCGGCTGCGCCGCTGCAAGCCGATGGCGGCCAGGCCGGCCAGCAGCAGGGCATAGGTGTGAGGCTCGGGCACCTGGGCGGTGATATGGGCGCCATAGTTGGCCGGCGACTCGCCGGGCAGCTGCGTGCCAAAGACGTCTATCCACAGGCAGCTCTTGACCGGGCAGGGCTTGGTGACCAGGAAGCTGCCCGAACCGATCGCCGTCTTGCCCTGGTCTGTGATCAGGAAAGGCAGCGTGGTGCGGCCCCCGCCCGCGTCTAGAAAACTCAGCGCCACATCGGTGAAGCTCACGCTGCCAAAGGCAAAGATTTCCTTGGCCACCAGTTGGTAGCTGCCCGCCGGCATGGCACTGACGTCGATGTTCCAGGAGTCGAAGAAGGGCACCGGGGCGACCACATCGGCTGCGAACGCCTGCGATTCAAGCGGCGGCCCGCCGGTCGTGCCTCGGCCGAAACCGAACAGCTTCAGTTCGAAGCCGCCTGTTGGTGAGGCAACGAATTTGGCGGTGTTGTACTCGGCGCCGTGGGCGGCGTGCAGGCAGGCCAGGCCCAGCAGGGCGGTGGCGGTCAGCGCTTTGAAGGTCATCTCGACTCCTGGGGAGAACGTGGTCGATCAACTCTCCAACGACATGTAGTATTCAGCGGAGGGAACAGTAGCACAGCCTGCCGTTGATCGCAAAGCCGTGACGGCTGGCATGCTCAGACGCGAGGCTCATGCATGACCGAAGAAGATCGGATCAAGGCCGGTATTGCGGCGTTGGAGGCGCAGCGCGGCGTCCTCGGCGATGCGGTGGTCGACTTGGCCATCGCGGCGATGCGCACCCGGCTCCTGGCCTTGGTCAAGCCGGCCCCGGCACCGGCGCAGCAGCTCAAGCAGGTCACGGTGATGTTTGTCGACATCGTGGGCTCCACCGCCATGGGACAGGGCCTGGATCCGGAGGACGTGCAGGCGGTGATCGACGGCGCGCTGGAGCGCTTCACCACTATCGTCCAGCGCTTCTCAGGCCGGGTGTTGCAGTACGCGGGCGATGGCCTGCTGGCCGTTTTCGGTGCCGACGAGGCCCATGAAGACGACCCCGAGCGCGCCATACGCGCCGGCCTGGAGGTGTTGGCCGAGGCGCAGCGCCATGCGGCCCGGGTGGCCCGCGATCTGCGCGTGGCGGGCTTTCAGATACGCGTGGGCATCAACACCGGCCCGGTGTTGCTGGGCGGCGGTGTCGATGCCGAGGGCACGATTCGAGGCGCCACGGTGAATCTGGCCGCGCGCATGGAGCAAAGCGCTCCGCCCGGCGAACTGCGCATCAGCCACGACAGCTACCGCCATGTGCGCGGACTGTTCAGGGTCAGCGAGCAGCCGCCTTTGATCGTCAAGGGCTACGACCAGCCTCTGATCACCTATCTGGTGCAGGGCTTGCTGCCGCGCGCCTTCCACGCCGGCTCGTGCGGCATCGAGGGCCTTGAGGTGCGGATGGTGGCGCGCGAGGCCGAGATGGAGCTGCTGCAGGAAGCCTGGTGGTCGGTGACGAGCAACGCCGCCTTCAGCTCGGTGCTGGTGGTGGCCGAGGCAGGCCTCGGCAAGAGCCGGCTGCTGCAGGAGTTCGAGTGCTGGGTGGAGGAGCAGGGCCAGGATAGGCCCGCCTTCGTGCTGCGCGGCCGCGCCGATCCGCGGGCCCAGAGCCATCCTTTCGGGCTCTTGCGCGACCTGCTGTGCCGCAGCCTGCAGATTGGCGAGGAAGACGATCTGGCTACCGCCCGACGCAAGCTCTGCGAAGGCCTGCAGCCGCGTTTTGACATGGGGGCGGAGGAGGGCGAGGCCCATGCCCATCTGCTGGGGCATCTGATCGGCCTGGACTTTTCGGCCAGTCCCCATCTGCGCGGCATTCTCGAAGACGCCCGGCAGATCCGCAACCGCGGCTTTCACGCGGTGGCGCAGATGCTGCGCATCGCCCATGCCCGTGACGGCCGGCCCAATTTGCTGCTGCTGGACGATCTTCACTGGGCCGATGACGGCTCGCTGGATTTCGTCAACTACCTGCTGCAGGTCAACCGCGATGTGCCGACCCTGATGCTGGGCCTGACTCGCCCGCTGCTGTTCGAACGCCGATCCGACTGGGCCGAGGGCGAGGCCCTGCACCAGCGCATCGATCTGCAGCCGCTGGACAAGCGCGGCAGCCGCGAGTTGGCCAATGCGCTGCTGCAGCGCCTGGACCCTGTGCCGCCGACCCTGCGTGAGCTGATCACAGGCGGCGCTGAGGGCAACCCTTTTTATATGGAGGAGTTGCTGCGCATGTTGATCGACGAGGGCGCCATCGTCGTGCAGGGACAGCGCTGGACCCTGTTGCCCGACAAGCTGCAGGCCGCCCAGGTACCGCCCACGCTCACCGGCGTGCTGCAGGCGCGGCTGGACACCCTGGCGCCGCACGAGAAGCTGTCGCTGCAGCAAGCCTCGGTGATCGGTTTCGTGTTCTGGGATCAGGCGCTGGCCGCCCTGGACGCGCAGGCGCTGCAACCGCTGGACGCCCAGATCCGGCGCGGCCTGGTCGTGCCCCACGACCATGCCGCCTTCGAGGGCCAAAACGAATACGCGTTCAAGCACCAGATCCTGCACCAGGTCACCTATGACAGCCTGCTGCGCCGCAGCCGGCGTGAGTACCACGCCAAGGCGGCCGCCTGGCTGGTGCACCTCAGCCAGACCGGAGCCAGCGGCGCCTCGCAGACCCTGGGCCCGGCGGCCGAGCATTTCGACCGAGCCGGCGATGCGCCGAACGCGTTGAGCTACTTCGTCCGTGCTGCCGAAGACGCCGCCGCCCGCTATGCCAACGAGGCGATGCTGGGCTTCGTCGCCCGCGGTCTGGCCTTGGCTCACGCCGATGATCATGAGGCGCGCTGGCGGCTGCTGCGCCTGCGCGAACGCCTGCTGCAAACTCGGGAGGACCGCGCCGCCCATGAGGCTGATCTGCAGGCCTTGGCCGAGCTCGCCGAACGGCTGGACGACGACCACCGACGCATCGAGGTCTTGCTGCGCCTGGCCTTTGCCTCACGAGCCGCCGGCGACTTTGAGGCCGCCGAGCGTGCCGACCGTGCGGGCTTTGCGCTGGCGGCCGGACTACCGGGTGTGCCAGCGGCGCTGTTCCCCAGCCTTGCCACCACCTTGACCGGCCGGGGCGACTATGCGGGCGCACGCGAGGTGTCGGAGCAGGGCCTGGCGCTGGCCCGTCGGCAAGGCGACCGTGTGGGTGAGAGCAAGCTGGTCAATGCGCTGGGCCTGATTGCGATGGAACAGGGCGATCTGGCCACCGCCGCCGACTGTTTCGAGCGCGGCCTGCTGATGGTGCGCGAGGCCAAGGACCGCGGCGCCGAGGGTTTGCGGCTGAACAATCTGGGTTCGGTCTATCCCCGCCTGGGCGACTATGCCAAGGCCCGCCAGCATCTCGATCAGGGCCTGCGGCTGGCCCGTGCGCTGGGCCAACGAGACACCGAGGCGGTGGTGCTGTTGAACATTGGTTCGGTCGCCCATTTGCAGGGCGACGACACCAGCGGCCTGGCCCACGCCAATGCGGCACTGGAGGCGGCCGCTGCCAGCGGCCAGCGTGATCTGGAGGCCTATGCGCGGCTGGTTGCCGGTCATGCCGAGTTGGGTTTGGGGCGGCTGGAGGCCGCGCGGGCCGCCTACAGCGATTCACGTGACCGGCTGCTGCAGCTGAAGATGCGCGGCCAGCAGGTGCTTGATCCGGTGTCGGGACTGGCCCGGGTGGCGCTGGCCCAGGGGCGGGTGGCCGAGGCCCTGCGGCAGGTCGAGCTGATCCTGGCTCACCTGGCCGGTGGCGGCAGTCTGGACGGCACCGAAGAGCCGCTGCTGCTGCCGCTGACCTGCTACCAGGTGCTGGTGGCGGCCGGCGACGCGCGCGCGTTGGAGGTGCTGGCCGCCGCCCATGCGGAGCTGCACGTCCAGGCCGCTCGCATCAGCGATGCCCGGGTGCGCCAGGGCTTCCTGAGCAACGTGCCGCACAACCGCGAGATTGTGCGGGCCTGGGTCGCCTTGAACCGCTGATTGGTCAGTTGGGACCGAAGCTTGCTGGGTACGGCAAGGTCCAGCCCGCAACGTCTTTTAGACTCGGCTCAGCGCAATACCCGAGGTGCTGCGCAGACGGTCGATCAGGCGCGGCGCGATCTGCTGCAGCGGCAAGACCTCGTCGGCCGCGCCCGCATTGATGGCCTCGCGCGGCATGCCGAAGACCACGCAGGTGGCCTCGTCCTGCACGAAGTTATAGGAGCCGGCGTCCTTCATCACCTTCATCGCCTTGGCGCCGTCGGCCCCCATGCCGGTGAGCATGATGCCCAGGGCGTTGGGTCCGACCACGCGCGCGGCCGAATGGAACAGCACCTCGACCGAGGGCTTGTGGCGATTCACCGGCTCGCCGTCCTGCACGCGGGCAATGTAGTTGGCGCCTGAGCGCTCGACGCTGAGATGAAAGCCGCCCGGGGCGATATAGCCGTGACCGGGCAGGATGCGCTCGCCGTCCTGGGCTTCCTTGACGCGGATGCGGCACAGGCTGTCCAGCCGCGCGGCATAGCTCTTCGTGAAGCCCGGCGGCATGTGCTGGGTGATGACGACGGCCGGGCAGTCGGCCGGCAGATTGATCAAGACGTCCTTGGTTGCCTCGGTGCCGCCGGTCGAGGCGCCGATGAAGATGATCTTTTCGGTGGACAGTCGACCGATGCCGGCCATCGTCACCGGCTTGGCCGGAGCGGCCGCTGCGCCTCCTGCGGTGGGCGCCGGCGCAGGAGCCGCATGGCGACGAATATGCGCCTTGGCGGCGATGCGGATCTTGTCGGTGATGTCGTCGGCCAGTTGGCGTATGCCGTCGGCCACGCCGATCTTGGGTTTGGCGACAAAATCCACTGCGCCTAACTCCAGCGCCTTCATCGTCACCTCGGCGCCGCGCTCGGTCAGCGTGGAGACCATCACCACCGGCATCGGCCGCAGCCGCATCAGGCGCGACAGGAAGTCGATGCCGTCCATGCGCGGCATTTCCACGTCCAGGGTGATCACATCGGGGTTGAGGTTGCGGATCATCTCGCGCGCGATCAGCGGGTCGCTGGCGGCGCCGACGCAAATCATGTCGGGCTGGCGGTTGATGATTTCGGTCAGTATGCTGCGCACCAGCGCCGAGTCGTCCACGACGACTACTGTGGTTTTGGCCATGCCGTTCTCTCCAACTTCTAGAACAGGTCCACCGAGCCGCCCGCGGCGACCGGCGCCACCTTCTGTGCGGCCAGCCTGTCTTGCTGGACCAGCGCATCCGTATTGGCCGGGGCGAGGCGTTTCACCATCGCCTTGCCGCTGTGGGGCAGAAAGCAGACCTTGCGGGGGTAGATGTCGAGCACATCCTTGGAGACGATGGGTATGCGCTCGGTCTTCAGGTAGTCGATCACGAAGGCAGTGTTGCGCTCGCCGACGTTGATGGTGTTCATGCCGCCGATGACCGCACCGCCACCAAAGATCTTGGCTTCCATGGTCATGCGCGTGGCGCCGCGTTTCATCATTTCGTTGATCAGGAGTTCCATCGCGAACGAGCCGTAGCGGCCCGAGTCTCCGGCGCCCTCGGGCAACATGAAGTGGTTCATGCCGCCGACCTTGGCATTGCGGTCCCAGATGCAGGCGGCGATGCAGGAGCCCAGTGTCGTCATCACCAGCAGGTCTTCGTTGTCCACGAAGTACTCGCCGGGCAATATCTTCACCGCCTCATTCTTGAAATGGGCGTCCCAGAAAAAGAACGAGGCTTCGCCGGGCTTGCGGAGCTGGGATTTGAGCTTGGTCAGCCGCGGCGACCCCCCCAACGAGGAGCTCGTGAAGGCGGCCGCTGCGGGACGAGCTGGGGAGTTGGACTGTGCGGATTCCATAGGCTTTGGCTTTTATCGGCAGCGCGGGGTGCGGCTTGATGCCCGATCACACACGTTCGTAAATTGTTTTTCCGCGCAGACGGAACAAGTCCCTGGATTCGGTGAAGTTCTCGGAATGGCCCACGAACAGCAGGCCGCCGGGCTTCATCACGCGGTGGATGCGTTCCAGCACCTTGCGCTGGGTCGGCGCATCAAAGTAGATCATCACATTGCGGCAGAACACGATCTGGAACGGGTCGCCCAGCGACCATTGCTGGTCCATCAGGTTCAAAGAGCGGAACTCGATCTTCTTGGCCAGCTCGGGCTTGACGCGAATGCTGCCGGAGTTGTTGCCGGTGCCACGCATGAAATGCTTGCGCAGCCGCTCGGGCGAGAGCCCGCGCGCGTCGGCGCTGTAAACGCCGCGTCGCGCTGTGTTGAGCACATTGGTGTCGATGTCGCTGGCGACGATCTGCGCCGTGGCATTCGTGCCCAGCGCCTCGGCCACCGTCATCGCGATCGAATAGGGCTCCTCGCCGGTGGAGGCCGCGCAGCACCAGATGCGCAGCGATTTGCCGGCATGGGGCTTGAGATCGTCCATCAGGCACTGGAAATGGTGGTCCTCGCGGAAGAACGAGGTCAGGTTGGTGGTCAGGCAGTTGACGAATTCCTGCCACTCGCTGGCGCCCTGGGCGCCGGAGGCGTTCTCCAGCCACTGCAGATAGTCGCCGAAGCTGCGGTGGCCGGTCTCGCGCAGGCGCCGTGACAGACGGCTGTAGACCATCGCCTGCTTACCTTCATGAAGGCTGATGCCGGCATGCTGGTAGATCAGCTTGCGGACACGGTCGAAATCGTTGCGGTTGAAGGTGAACTCATTGTCGAGCCCGTCTTGCGTCGAGGCAGTGTTCAGCACAGCGGTCATGGAGGTCTTTTCTTGAGCCCACACCGAGCGGGATCGCTCCGGCGTTGAAGTGATAGAAAGAGTTTGTTCTTTGTACTCCAAAACCAAGCCAAGAACAGCACGGAGTTGGCCTCGCTAATCTGCGCTCCGTGACAAGCTTGCCTGATAGACTCATTTACACCCAGTCCGAGAGACCTTTGAAGCCGATTGATCCACCATCGTTGATTGACGCCGCCGAGTTGCGTCTGGACTTGGCCCTGCAACTGCTGCAGCAGGCCGGTGCCAGCCTGCCGGACGCCGAGCCGCGCAGCGCGGCCTGGCTGCAGGGCGTGCTTGACGCGCTGTGCGACCTCTCCAGCCGCGACGCGCTGACCGGCCTGGTGAATCGCCGCTCGTTCGAGATGGCGCTGTCGCGCGAGGTGGACCGGGTGGCCCGCTCCGGCGAGTCGGCGCTGCTGCTGACCCTGGACATTGACCACTTCAAGGCCGTCAACGACACCTACGGCCACGCCGCCGGCGACCTGGTCATTCAGGCCGTGGCCGAGGCCGTGAACAGGGCCGTGCGACCGATGGACACGGTGGCCCGCGTTGGCGGCGAAGAGTTTTCCATCATCCTGCCCAGCTGCCCCTTCACCTTCGGCCGCACCGTGGCCGAGCGGGTGCGGCAGATGGTGTCTGAGTTGAATGTGCAGGTGGCGCCCGGCAAGTCGCTGGCGGTGACCGTCAGCCTGGGTGGTGCCTTCGCCCCGCAGTGGGTGCGCTCGTCGGCCCTGCTGTGGATGGAGCGCGCCGACCGCCAGCTCTACCGCGCCAAGGCCGAGGGCCGCAACCGCGCCTGCCTGGAGCCCCAGGCGGAATGCCTGGTCAGCGCCGAGGAAAAAGGCATGCTGTTCGCAGCCACGCAGTTTCAGGAAGTTGAATGAGCACGATCACTGCGACTGCCACCAAACCCGGCGCCCGACGCGCCGTGGCCCACACCCTGGCCGTGACCAGCGGCAAGGGCGGCGTGGGCAAGACCTTCGTCACCGCCAACCTGGCCGCGGCCCTGGCCGCACGCGGCGAGCGCGTGCTGGTGCTGGACGCCGACCTGGGTCTGGCCAATCTGGACGTGGTGCTGAATCTTTACCCCAAGATCACTTTGCACGATGTCTTCACCGACAAGGCGACGCTGGAAGACGCCATCCTGCCCGCGCCCGGCGGCTTCTTCGTGCTGCTGGCCGGCTCCGGCTTGGTCGAATATTCGCGGCTGACACCCGAGGTGCGCGACAAGCTCTTGCAGATTATCGACCAGGTCAAGCCCCGCTTCGACTGGGTGCTGCTGGACACCGGCGCCGGCATCTCCGACGTGGTGCTGTTTGCGATCTCGCTGGCCGAGCAGGTGTTGGTGGTGGCCACGCCCGAGCCGACCTCGATGACCGATGCCTATGCCACCATCAAGGTGCTGGCCACGCAACAGGAGCGCCGCCACATCGGCTTGCTGGTGAATCAGATCCAGCAGCTCGGCGAGGGCAAGACGGTGCGCAACCAGCTGCAGCTAGTAGTGCAGCGCTTCGTCGATGTGGGTCTGCCCCAGCCGGTGAAGCTGGAGCTGCTGGGCGAGGTGCGCAGCGACAACGCGGTGCGCGAATCGGTGCGCCGCCGCCAGCTGCTGATGGAGGTCTATCCCGGCTCCGAAGCGGCGCAGGCGATACGTACCTTGGCTGCCAAGCTCTGCGAGTAGTCCTCCGATGTCAGATACAGAACAAGTCGGCCAGACCACGGCCTTTGAACTGCTGGGCGGCGAGCCCGCCGTGCGCGCCCTGGTCGATCGTTTCTACGACCTGATGGATCTGGAGCCGGCCTATGCCCGGCTGCGGGCCATCCATCCGTCCACACTCGATGGCTCGCGGGACAAGCTGAACTGGTTCCTCTGCGGCTGGTTGGGCGGCCCCGACCACTACGTCGAACGCTTCGGCCACCCGCGGCTGCGTGCCCGCCACATGCCGTTTGCCATCGGCATTGCAGAACGCGATCAGTGGATGCTGTGCATGCGTCAGGCAATGCAGGAGCTGGGCTTTGACCCAGTGCTGGAACAGCGCATGGCCGATGCGTTTTTCGGCACGGCCGACTGGATGCGGAATTGCCCGGCCTAGCTTGCTCCCTGCAGCAACACGATCAAGGCGCCATTGCCGCCCTCGCTGGCCCGCGCCTGCGTGAACGCCAGCACCTCTTGCTTCTGCACCAGCCAGCGCCGTACGCGGGCTTTCAGCACCGGCTCGCGGCCTGGTGAGCCATTGCCCTTGCCGTGGACCACGCGCACGCAGCGCATGCCGGTGCGGGCGGCGTGGTGGATGAATTCGCCCAGTGACTCCCGCGCTTCGTCACGGCGCAGACCGTGCAGGTCGATCTGCCCCTGCAGTGACCAGTGGCCGCGGCGCAGCTTGCGCACCACCTCCTGGCTTATGTTGGTGCGTCGGAATGACAGGGCCTCGTCGGTTTCCAGCAGCGAATCGACATCGAAATCGTCCGACAGCGCCTGGCGCAGCGCCTGCCGCTCGTCCTGCTCACGCTGGCGAGGTTCGGGGCTGGGCTTGGCGCGATTCAGCTCGGCACGGATGGCCGCCACCAGGGGCGTGACCGGGCCGACGGTGCGCGTGAACAGCTCCTGCTCGTGCAGCAGCCGCTGGCGCTCGGCTTCGCGCGCTAGCGCCAGTGCCGCGGCCTCTTCGCGGCTTTTAGCCAGCGTGCGTTTCAGGTCCTGCAGGTCTTGCAGGGCCTTCAGCGGCGTGGCGCGCCTCATAGCAGGCCCCGTTCGGCCAGCGACACCACCTCGGCTGCACCCACAACCATGTGGTCGAGCACCCGCACGTCTATGAAGGCCAGAGCGTCGCGCAATCCATGGGTCAGCAACTCGTCGGCGCGCGAGGGTTCGGCCACGCCAGACGGGTGGTTGTGGGCCAGTATCACGGCACCGGCATTCAGCGCCAGCGCGCGCTTCAGCACCTCTCGTGGATAGACGCTGGTCTGCGTCAGGCTGCCCTGGAACATCTGCTCCAGCGCGATCAGCCGATGCTGCGAATCCAGAAACAGCACAGCGAAGACCTCATGGCTGAGGCTGCCGATCTGCAGGCGCAGGTAGGCCTTGACGGCCTCGGGCGAGTTGAACACCGGCCGCTCGGTCAGCTGCTGTAGCAGCGAGCGACGGCTGATCTCGAGCACGGCCGCGATCTCGGCCCGCTTGGCCGGTCCCAGGCCCTTGATCCTGGCCAGGTCGGCAAGACTCGCCTGCAGCAGGCCACGCCAGCCACCCAGCTGGTCCAGCAGCTGCTGTGCCAGTTGCAGCACCGAGGTGCCCTTGATGCCGGTGCGCAGCAGCAGGGCCAGCAATTCGGCATCGGCCAGGGCCGCGGGGCCGCGGGCGAGCAGCTTCTCGCGCGGTCGGGCATCGGGGGGCAAATGGTCGAGTGGCATGGTGGGTACAAGGTGATTTTGGACCCAGATCAAGGGATTCCCCGGAGCCGGAACGGGGCGAAGGGCGCAGGCAGCCTAAAATCCGCGCAGTCTAGCGAACAAGGCCGTACCGTGAATCTCATCCAACCAGGGTCCTTCCTGACCCTGCACTACCGTCTGGCAGGACCTGATGGTAACGACTTGATCAATACCTTCGCCGACAAGCCGGCCACCTTGTCTCTGGGCGCCGGTGAGCTGGCGCCGGCCATCGAGGCACGTCTGCTGGGCCTGGCCGAGGGCACCCGGGTGACCCTGGACCTGGCGCCCGGCGAGGCCTTCGGCGAGCGCAACCCGGAGCTGCTGCAGCGCGTCAAGCTCAGCCTGCTGCGTGAGCTGGGCGACCCGGACGAACAATATTCGATCGGCGACGTGGTGCAATTTCCCACGCCGGACGGCCGGGGTGGCTATGCCGGCCGGGTGCGCGAGGTTGGCGAGGACTGGCTGCTGTTCGACTTCAACCACCCGCTGGCCGGCCAGCCGGTGAGCTTCGAAGTGCAAGTGATAGGGGTGTTGTGATGAGTGGGTCCAGCGTTTCAAACGTGCAACTGCAGGAAGTCGTGCTGGCCGAGCCGCGCGGCTTTTGCGCCGGTGTCGATCGTGCGATCGAGATCGTCGAGCGGGCGCTGATCAAGTTCGGCGCGCCCATCTATGTGCGCCACGAGATCGTGCACAACACCTATGTCGTCAATGACCTGAAGTCCAAGGGCGCGATCTTCATCGAAGACCTGGCCGAGGTGCCGCCCGGCGCGACCCTGGTGTTCAGCGCCCACGGCGTCAGCCAGGCGGTGCGCCGCGAGGCGGCCGAGCGCGGCTTCCACGTCTTCGACGCCACCTGCCCGCTGGTCACCAAGGTGCATGTGGAGGTGGCCAAGCTGAACAAGGAAGGCTATCAATTCATCATGATCGGCCACAAGGGGCATCCCGAGGTCGAGGGCACGATGGGCCAGCTCAATGCAGGCATCCATCTGGTCGAAGACGTGGCCGATGTGGCCAGGGTGCAGCTGCCGCCCGACACCAAGCTGGCCGTGGTCACGCAGACCACGCTCAGCGTCGATGATGCGGCCGAGATCCTGGCCGCTGTGAAGGCCCGCTTCCCCCAGGTGCGCGAGCCCAAGCAACAGGACATCTGCTACGCCACGCAAAACCGCCAGGATGCCGTCAAGGTAATGGCGCCCCAGGTCGAGGTGGTGGTCGTCGTCGGCAGCCCGACCAGCTCGAACAGCAACCGCCTGCGTGAGCTGGCCGAGCGCCTGGGCACGCCCGCCTATATGGTGGACAGCCCCGAAGACCTGCTGCCCGAATGGCTGGAGGGCCGCAGCCGCGTGGGCCTGACGGCCGGCGCCTCGGCGCCTGACATCCTGGTCACCGAGGTCATCGCCCGGCTGCGCGCCATGGGCGCCACCTCGGTGCGGCGCCTGAGCGGCGTCGAGGAGACGATACAGTTCCCGCTGCCGCTGGGCCTCGGCGACAAGTCCATGGCCGAGGTGAGTTCCTCGCGATCTTGATCGTGCCGCCTCGCTCAGAGCGGCGCCACGGTGGCGCCGCTTTGCTTTCATAGAATCAATGCTGATCTTCTTGGCGTTGGACCTTGACGTACCCGGCAAGCTCTGACCTCAACCGTCTAAAGGAACTCCCGTGCTAGACATCAACCTGCTGCGCAAAGACCTGCCCGCCGCCATCGCGCGCCTGCAAACGCGCAAGAGCCCGCAACCCTTTCTCGACGAAGAGCGCTTCCAGGCGCTGGAGACGCAGCGCCGCGGCGTGCAGATCCGTACCGAGGAGCTGCAGGCGCGGCGCAACACGCTGTCCAAGCAGATCGGCCAGCTCAAGGGCAAGGGCGAGGACACGACTGCGCTGATGGTCGAGGTGGCCAGCATTGCCAACGAGCTGGCCGCCGGCGCGGCGAGCCTGGATGTGATCCAGGGCGAGTTGCATGCAATGCTGATGATGGTGCCCAATTTGCCGCACGAGTCGGTGCCGGTGGGTAGCGACGAGGCCGGCAATGTCGAAGTGCGCCGCTGGGGTGCCGCGCGCAGCTTCGACTTCCCCGTCAAGGACCATGTCGACCTGGGCGCCCCGCTGGGGCTGGACTTCGACACCGGCGCCAAGCTCAGCGGCTCGCGCTTCAGCTTCCTGAAGGGCCCGATTGCCCGTCTGCACCGCGGCCTGGCCCAGTTCATGCTGGACCTGCAGACCGTCGAGCACGGCTACACCGAGTGCTACACGCCCTATATCGTCAACCGCGAGGTGCTGGAAGGCACGGGCCAGCTGCCCAAGTTCAAGGAGGACATGTTCTGGGTGCTGCGTGGCGGCGATGACGAGCAGCCCGAGCAGTACCTGATCTCGACCTCGGAAATCTCGCTGACCAACAGCGTGCGCGGGCAGGTGCTGGACCCGGCCCAGCTGCCGATCAAGCTGACCGCACACAGCCCCTGCTTCCGCTCTGAAGCGGGCAGCGCCGGCCGCGACACCCGCGGCATGATCCGCCAGCACCAGTTCGACAAGGTCGAGATGGTGCAGATCACCCATCCGGACAAGAGCTACGAGGCCTTGGAAGAGATGGTCGGCCACGCCGAGGCCGTGCTGCAAAAGCTTGGCCTACCGTATCGCGTGTTGACGCTCTGCACCGGCGACATGGGCTTTACCTCGACCAAGACCTATGACCTGGAAGTCTGGCTGCCGGCGCAGAACACCTACCGCGAGATCAGCTCCTGCTCGAACTGCGAGGCCTTCCAGGCCCGCCGCATGCAGACCCGCTTCAAGAACGCGCAAGGCAAGAACGAATGGGTGCACACCCTGAACGGCTCCGGTCTTGCCGTGGGCCGCACCTTGGTGGCCGTGCTGGAGAACTACCAGAACGCCGACGGCAGCATCACCGTGCCCGAGGCGCTGCGCCCTTACCTTGGCGGCGTCGAGGTGCTGCGCGGCTGATTGATTACCGGCCGTGTCTTGCGAAACGGGCTTCGGATTAGGCTATAATCGCAGGCTTGTCTGAAGAGACATCAAGAACACCTGGAGAGGTGGCAGAGTGGTTGAATGTACCTGACTCGAAATCAGGCGGGCCGAAAGGCCTCGGGGGTTCGAATCCCCCCCTCTCCTCCAAGAAGTAAGCAAACACGGGCCCTAGCGGCCCGTTTTGCTTTTGTACGTACCATAAAACGTACCAAAAGGCTCGGGGCCGACTCCTGACTCCTGACTCCCGATGCTCGGTGCAACCGTAGTCGGGATTTCCTTGCTTTCTGGGGGGCGTCTGCGGGAACGCCATGAAGGCTGAGTACCTCGTGCTCGGCGTGCGTCCACCATGGCGTTGAGGAGCGAGACGATCCACGTCATGCTGGTTGCACACGCCAAGTGGTGGACCTTCACGCAGCGACCACTCCCGCCGGCACGGTTCGTGATGGATGGTGCTTCTCCTGGCCCGGGCCCTGGAGAGCCGTGCCGCCGTCGATGCGGTGAACGAGGCTGCCGCGGCCCATGGCGGGCAAGCCGATGTGAACCCTGTGGAGGACCACGGCTTCATGTGCACCCGCGACCTGGCCGATTCCGACGGTCATATGTGGGCGTCGCTTTGGATGGATCCGACTGCGAAGCCCCCGGTCGCTAGCTGAAACGCCTTCAGCTGACGGCTGTTTGCTGGCCCACAATTCGAGCTGTTCAAAGCAGCATACGGATCCACGCGACAGGAAAAGGCAAACCTGCTATCAGCTTGCGCTGGATGACAGCTCGGCGAAGAGCTGAGCTACGAGTTTGTCCAATAGTGCGATTGTCAGAAACGTGCCCTGGTCAATCCGCATCCTTGCGGTCAAGTGGCGAAGTTTCGCAACCGATGCCTTTAGCTCCTCTGCGACCGCGCTCGCATCATCCGTTGGCCTGTTGAGTTTCATGGAGAGTCTGAGCGCCATGGAGCAGTTTGCTACTTCTGTGGCGAGGTTCCGTACGGTTTGCAAACGTGACTTCGCAAGGGACCGGGGAAGGGTGATCGCCAGTGCGTCGGCTTCCT
>Ga0187842_1000405_pt1 | contig 21651 bp, 23 predicted proteins | sample SpaLakP09_SKY_41_FD_134514 | JGI IMG/M metagenome (GOLD analysis project Ga0187842, IMG submission 134514) | Oligotrophic lake water microbial communities from Sparkling Lake, Wisconsin, USA - SP09_SKY_41 | ecosystem: Environmental > Aquatic > Freshwater > Lake | place: USA: Sparkling Lake... | reverse complement strand
GGCAGCGGCCAGCTGGAACTGAGCGCCGCACTTAGCCTGCTCAACACCAGCGTCTCGAATGTACACCGCTACGTCAGCATAGGCGGCGCTTCGATACTCGCCGTGAGTAATGCCAAGGTGCGCGATGCCGAGACGGGCACGCCAAAGAACAAGCTGGTGCTGGGGGCGCGCTACACCAGCGGTGCATGGACCAGCGACGCCACGGCGACGCGCTATGGCCGCTACCGCTACAACGTGGGCGACGTGGCCGGCGTGGCTTCGCCTAACGGCAATATCGATCAGGAGTTTTCCGCCGAAACCTATGTCGACTTCAGCCTGGCCTATGCCCTCAACAAGAACTGGAAGCTGGACCTGAATGTACAGAATGCCTTCAACCGCTATCCCGACAAGTACCTGACCAACAATCGTGCCAGCGGCATCAACCCTTACTCCTTCATCGCACCGAACGGCGCCTCCGGCCGCTTCGTGTACGCGGGTCTGAGCTACAAACTGTAAAGGAAAATTTATGACGGATCGCCGCAGCTTTCTGCGCGGCGCCGGTGCACTGGCCGCCCTGGCCAGTCTGCCGGCAGTAGTCAGCGCCGCCAGCCCCGCCCCGCGGGTACTGGTGGACTGGCACGCGCACTTTGTTACCCATGCCGAAATCAGCTTCCTGCGCCAGCGCCAGACGGCACCGCGCGTCTACGACGGCGCCGATGGCGTGAGCCTGATGGAAAATCTCGACACCGCTTCGTTCGCCGGCGGCAAACCCTCCCCCTTTAGCGCATCGAGCATCGACGCGCGCTTGCGCCACATGGACCAGCTGGGCATCGGCCGCCAACTGCTCACCCATACCGTTGCCCTGGGTTTCGATGCAACCCTGCCGCTGGAGCAGCTACGCCCCCTATTCCGGGCCGTGAATGATGAGCTGGCCAGCGTGGTAAAACGCTATCCGGGCCGCTTCCTTGCAGTGGCTGCGCTACCGGCTGCCGATCCGATCTGGGCAGCACAGGAGCTGCGCCGTGCCCATACCGAACTGGGACTGATCGGTGCTTCGCTGCCGCTAAATGCCTTCGCCACGCTGGAGAGTGCGCGCACACTGGCGCCGCTGTTTGCCACCGCGCAGACACTGGGCAGCCACTTCTTCATCCACCGCGCACCTGCCAGCGCCCTGCTGCCCGACCAGCCGCCTGTCACCATCCCGCGCGATACCGACTATGCGCGCTGGAGCATCATCAGCAACAGCCATCTGGCCCAGGGCGCCGTGACTCTGGGGCTGACCGATTTCCTCGATCCCTACCCCGACGTTTCGGTGGAAGTCATCATGCTGGGCGGCTTCCTGCCCTATCTGGTCGACACGCTGGTACCCGCTGCGCACAAGGCGGGGGTGGCCGATCCGCTGGCGCGCCTGCGCCGGCTATACCTCGATCCCGGCCCGTATTCGCGCAATGGCGAATGGGTCAAGCTGGCAATCGCCAAACTGGGGGCAGATCGCATCCTGTTCGGTACCGATTATGGCGTGGGAGGGGGAGACCGTGGCGATTCCGCTGCCGGACTCGCCACGCTGGATCAGGTGCTGACGCCTGCGCAGCGCCAGCAGATCTACATCGACAACAGCCGCCAGCTACTGGCACGCAAAGGTATTACGGTTTAGTGCCGCCCTTGAGCGGGGCAGGCCATTTCGGCTGCTCCGTACCCGGATACCAGTAGCTGCGGTGACAATGCTCGCAGGCTGCATCGATTTTCTCGCCCGCCGCCATCAGCCGCGCTGCCGCCCTGGCATCAATTGCGGCAGTGGCTTCCTGCGCAGCCACCTGCAGCTCCCTTGCCGCTGCCGCGAAGCGCGCAGGATCTGCCGCAATCTTGCTGCGTACCTGTTCTGCCGTCAGTATGCCCGGCAGGTGCGCATCCTCCAGCTGGTTGCCATGACTGATAGGCCGCCCTTCCACCAGCAGCAAATTGGCGGCCTCCGCCAGCGTGACTGCATGATGGCGTACTTCCAGCCATTCTGCAGCGTTACCCGGCTGGTATTCTTTCAGTCCCTGAGCCGTGGTCTCACTCTTGACCGAGGCCCAGATTGCATCGGCTGCAGGATCCACAATATGCGCCATCACTTCCTGTACCGACGCATCCGGATGAAACGCCACCGGCGCCGGCCGGGTGCAGGCGGCCAGCACGGCCGGTAATAACAGTGCCGGAGCCAGCGTTGCTAACTTCAACTTCATAATCTTCCTTTAAACGTAACCAATGGCGCGCCCAAACAGGCCCACGCCTAACCATAAGGACAGCGACAGCACGGCACTGCCCTGCGCCAGCCAGGGCGCTACTTGTTCCGACCGTGTCACTTTGCGATACAGCGTCAGCTGCACCAGCAAGGCCAGACCCAGAACAGCCATCTTGGGGATGAACGCGCTGTTATAGAAATACCGCACCGGACCTGACAGGAACAGCGTGGTTCCGGTCAGGACGGTGAGTGCCAGTCCGCCCCATAACAGCGGTGCTACCGCGGCGGCAATCTGCGGGTGCGGCACGGAACGCAGGCCGAAACCAAGTAGCCGCAGGTTCACCAGCACGAGGGCGGCCAGAAAGCTCACCAGCCCTATCACGTGCAGCACTTCGGTAATTTCGATGACCAGATGATGGGCACCACGCAGTTGGGTGATCAGATAGCTGTCCTGAACCCAGCCTAGGATTTGTACAAACGTCATAGTCAAAAGCCATGCCCCAAATTAGAGGTAATAAGGAATCGAGCGGCCAAACACCGTCGCCAGTGTCCAGAAGCTCAGCGAAATCCAGCCTGCACGGGTAGCCGCCAGCGGCAGCACCGCTTCATTCGCCCACTGGCTGGCACGGTGGCCCCATTTCAGTTCGAAATACAGCGCATTCAGGCAGGCCAGCAGCATGCAGCCGACTTTGAGCCAGAACGGCAGATTGGCGTAGAGCGTTTCGGCCTCGGCCCAGAACAGCAGGCCGCCGGTAAGAAAAGTCAGGGCAAAGCCGCCGAATATGTAATAGCGCAGCTGGTTCAGCAGTTCAGCCAGCGGAATGCGCTTGAGCAGCAGCCCGGTCAGGCGCAGATCAGTCAGCAGTATCAGCCCAAAGGAGACGGCCAGTCCTAGCAGATGGAAAGCTTCCAGCAGCGGAAAGGCATACTGCGATTCGCGCAGTGCCGTGCTGCTCTCGGATTCCTGTATCAGGTGCACGATATCGAATAGGGTCATCGCGGCCTCGCCTTATGGAAGCGCAGCCAAGGCAGATAGCGCCAGGGCAGTCGTCGCGGCATCCGCCGACGGCAGCGCTGCCGCGGGTGCGGCAGCGGTGGCGGCAGGAGGTGGCGTGATCCGTTTGATCGTGCCACCCTGCGCCTCATAATCTTCCGATCCGGTGGCACCGGCAACCTGATACCCCCTGGCCAGCAGCAGATCGCCGACCGCACCGGCACGATGGGCGTGGTTGGACACGGTGATGATCAGCCGGTCTTTCGGTATGAACGACAGCTGTTGCTCGACATCCTTGGCCTGCACGCTCAGATAGACGGGAAAACTGCCCTTGGCCGTCACCTCGTCCGGACGGCGCACATCCAGAATCAGCACTTTCTCGGGCTGGGCCAGCAGCGCATCGACTTCATTGCGCTGCAGCTGTCTGGTGGTATGGTTCCAGGCCTGCTGGCCGAACGCGGGAACACTGGCGGCCAGCGCCAGGATGAGTGGAATGAATTTCATGATTGCGCACTTTCGCTGAGTTGAACTTACTCTCTTAGTCGCAAGTAGCATGCCCGAATCAGGAAGACCAGCAGAAAGCCTGTAGTGGCGGGCGAAACGCGGTTTCGCTGCGCCACAGCCAAGCGCTGCGGTGTTGAAATGCCAGCAGATCCGTTCCATCACTGCTGCAAAATCAGCACCGCACCGATCGCCAGTGTCGGATTCCGTTCATCCGGCATCAGAACGGCCACACTGATACAGTCTCCCATAAACGGAAAAAGGCCGGCCGGCCACGCAGAATCGTGACAGGCCTGCCTTTGCGACTGCGCGGCAGGACTAATGCGCAAGCCGGCGGATGACCGACACCAGCCGGTCTATCTCCTCGTAGGTATTGTAGAAAGCCAGCGACGGTCTGACCGTGGTTTCGACACCGAAGCGGCGCAGGATGGGCTGGGCACAATGGTGGCCGGTACGTACCGCAATGCCCTCTTCATTCAGGGCCTTGCCCACCTGTTCGGTGGTGTAGCCATCCAGTACAAAGGACATCACGCTGGCCTTCTCCGCCGCCGTACCAATCAGGCGCACGCCACCGATCTGCTGCAACAGGTGCGTGCCATACACCAGCAGCTCGTGCTCGTAGCGGGCTATGTTGTCGAGCCCGATGCGGTGCACATAGTCGATCGCCGCCCCCAGCCCGACAGCATCGGCAATATTGCCGGTGCCCGCTTCGAACTTGTTCGGAATGGGCTGATACACGGTCTGCTCGAACGTCACATCGGCGATCATATTGCCGCCGCCCTGCCATGGCGGCATGTCTTCCAGCACCTCCCGTCTGGCCCACAGCGCACCGATGCCGGTAGGCCCGAATACCTTGTGGCCGGAAAAAACCAAGAAGTCCGCACCGATATCCTGCACATCGACCTTCATGTGCGATACCGACTGGGCGCCGTCCACCAGTACCAGCGCCCCCACGCCATGCGCCAGCGCCACAATCTCCTTCACCGGCGTGACAGTACCGAGAGCATTCGATACCTGCGTTACCGAGACCAGTTTGGTACGACTATTCAGCAGCTTGCGATATTCGTCGAGCAGCACCTGTCCGCTGTCATCGACCGGAATCACGCGCAGCACAGCGCCCTTGGCCTTGGCCAGCTGCTGCCACGGTACGATGTTGGCATGGTGCTCCAGATGCGACACGATGATCTCGTCACCCTCGCCGATATGCTGCGCGCCCCAGCTCTTGGCCACCAGATTGATCGCCTCGGTGGTGCCGCGCACAAAGATCACCTCGCGTACATCGGGCGCATTCAGAAAGCCGCGTACCCGCTCGCGCGCGCCTTCGTATGCATCGGTCGCACGCGCTGCCAGTTCATGCGCAGCACGGTGTATATTCGAATTTTCGTGCTGGTAGAAATAGCTGATGCGCTCTATCACCGCACGCGGCTTCTGGGTGGTGGCCGCATTATCGAACCATACCAGCTGACGCCCGTTGACCCGCTCCTGCAGGATAGGAAAATCGCGCCGCACCGCGTGCACGTCGAACGGCGCCTGTACATGCAGCGCCTGCAGCAGCGGCGAGCCGGCTGCCGGCCGTGTTGCCGTGGCAGCAGCCGGGTCCGGACTATGCCAGTCGCTGAGGAAGTAGTAGGACGGCGCATCAGGCTGGCGCGGACTGCCCAGATCCAGCGTAGGCACGCCCAGCACAGCGCTGCCGCTGCGCGGCTCGTAGGCCGGCACAGTGCTGAAGACCTTATCCGGCACGCCATTGCCGGCCGGTGCTACCGGCGCCAGTGCCGGAATGCGGCTGGCCAGCGATGGAATTTGTGTCGGCGAAGCCGGTATCAGATTGGTGCCCGGTATCTGCCCCTGCGGAATGGGCGTACCCGGTACCGCTGGCCCGAGACCGGCCGGACTGGCCAGCGGCGACCCTGCCGGCGCAATATTGGCAGGCGCCTGCACGCCCGGCACGCCGAGCGGAGTCTTGAACGGCGCGGAGCTGAATAGCTCGTTAGCCAGCCGCGCCAGTAGCGCCGTATCGAACGGCGCGCCGGATGGTTCCGGCAAATTGGACGTTGGATCGCTCATTTATAGGTATCAGGATAGTCGTGATATTTACCGATCTCGACATCATCGAGCACCGCCAGAGCATCGCTGGTCAGCACCGCCAGCGAGCAGTACAGCGAAATCAGATAGGACGAAATCGCATGGTTGTTAATGCCCATGAAGCGCACCGACAGCCCGGGGCTCTGTTCACCCGGCAGGCCGGGCTGGTACAGTCCCACCACGCCCTGACGCTTATCGCCCACGCGCAGCAGCAGTATCTTGGACTTGCCGTCAGCCACCGGCACTTTATCCGACGGGATCAGCGGCACCCCGCGCCACGTAATGAACTGGGAACCGAACAGGCTGATGGTGGGCGGCGGCGTACCGCGCCGCGTGGCTTCACGGCCAAAGGCAGCAATCGCCAGCGGGTGCGCCAGGAAGAAAGCCGGCTCTTTCCAGACTTTGGTCAGCAGTTCGTCCAGATCGTCCGGCGTCGGCGCGCCCGTCAGCGGGAAAATGCGCTGTTCGTCCGTCACTTGCGACAGCAGGCCGTAGTCCGGGTTGTTAATCAGTTCCGATTCCTGATTTTCCTTGATGGTCTCTATGGTCAGACGCAGCTGCTCCTTGATCTGGTCATGCGGGCTGCTATACAGATCCGACACGCGGGTATGCACATCCAGTACGGTGGACACCGCATTCAGGAAATACTCGCGCGGATGTTCTTCGTAATCAACGAAGGTGCGCGGCAACTGGTTCTCCGCTTCCCTTGCCGTGCAGGTCACTTTGATTGCCTGCGGGTTCTTGACCTTGTTAAGGCGGTAGATACCCGCCTCCACCGGCACCCATTGCAGCAGATGCGTTAGCCAGCGCGGGCTGATAGTTTCTAGCTGAGGTAGCGTCTTGGTTGCGTTGGCTAATTGCCGTGCTGCGTTATCGCCCAGCGCCGTGGTCCCACCTACAGTTGCTGACATCTTTACTCCCATCAAGTTGAGTTAATAAACAATACTAGTGTGGGACGCTGGCCTCAGCGCCTCAACATGCTATAGCCATCACGGCCGGTCCGCTCCCTGCTCGCCGCCCAAGTCCAGCAGCGCTGCCGGCGTGACCTTGAAAGCCGTGGCCAGCTTCTCCACCGTCAGCAGAGAAGCAATCACCACACCCCGTTCGATCTCGCCGATGTAGGAACGATTGAGGTTGGAATTCTCGGCCAGCCGCTCCTGCGACCAGCCCTGTGCTGCGCGCAGCTGGCGTACGCCGCGGCCGAAGCTGCCCACTAGCGCGCACGAAATGCTGCTCGCCGTACTCATGCCGCACCTATGCCGTTGGCCAGCGCGCCCTCGCGCGATTCGGCCTGCGCCACCCGTCCGCCCGGCGGCACGTCGTGGGTCAGCCAGACATTCCCGCCGATCACCGCGCCCTTGCCGATGGTGATGCGCCCCAGTATGGTGGCGCCGGCGTAGATCACCACATCGTCCTCAACCACCGGATGGCGCGGCAGCCCCTTCTGCAACGTGCCGTCGCCATCGGCCGGAAAGCGCTTGGCGCCCAGCGTTACCGCCTGATAGACGCGCACTCGTTCGCCGATGATGGCAGTCTCGCCTATCACCACGCCGGTACCGTGGTCAATGAAGAAGCCCGCACCGATGCGCGCGCCGGGGTGGATATCGATGCCGGTAGCGCTGTGCGCCAGCTCGGCCACGATACGCGCCAGCAGCGGCAGCCCAAGCTGATACAGCTGATGGGCCAGCCGGTAGTGGATCATGGCCAGTACGCCCGGATAGCACAGCAGCACTTCATCCACACTGCGCGCGGCAGGATCGCCCTGATAGGCAGCCAGCACGTCGCTGTCGAGCAGCGTGCGAATGGACGGCAGGGCCGCGGCAAAGCTGCGCACCGCTGTTAGCGCCTGCGTATCGATATCGCGCTGCTCACCAAGGTGCAGGGTGGCGTTATAGGACAGCTCGCGCCGCACCTGCTTTAACAGGGCGTGCAAGGCCGCGTCGAGCGTATGAGCGACATGGAAGTTCTCGCTCTCCTGGCGCAGATCAGGTGGCCCCAGCCGCATGGGGAACAGCACACCCTTCAGGTTTTCGATGATGGCCGACAGCGCATTACGCGACGGGAATTCACGATTGCCGGCTTCGTTGCTGCGGCTCTGGATGCGGCGCCAGCTGTGGCGGGCATCATGCAGCGCCTGCACGATGCCGGTAATATCAAAGGTCGCCATACTCAATCCTGTACCCAAGGCAGGCCATGGAAACGCCAGCCATCGGACTTGCCGCGCTGTTGCAAGCCGTCGATCTCGCCTTCAAATCCCTCCAGCACATTGAACACTGCCGTGAAGCCGGCTTTGGCTGCCGCTTCTGCCGCCAGTGCCGAACGCTTGCCGCTACGGCATAGCAGCAGTGCGACGGCATCCTTGCCGCCTATCCTGGCTTCCAGTTCGCGCACGAAGCGGGGATTGCGTGTCAGCGCGGTACCGGTGGCCCATGCTACATGCAGCGAATCCGGCACGTGGCCGACAAATTTGCGCTCTTCGGCGGTGCGTACATCCACCAGCAATGCCTGGCCTTGCGAGTACAGTTTCCAGGCAATGGCGGTGGCACGCCGGCGCTGGCTTGGGCCAGCTCGACCGGCAATTCAACAACGACTTCCGACATATTCAACCTTTGTCACATGATGGCGATAGGCGTCAGCATACGTTCGCTTTACCCGGGACAAAACGAATAAAATCAACTTCGCAAAAATGAAAACCGCATAAGCGACGCCGCGAGCGATGCAGGCTTTATGCCAATTCCAGATAAGCATGCTTGGCATAATTCGTTCCTGTATATAAGCCGCGCCGCTATAGTCTTTGCCATGGAACTCCTTGCACACAATTTCAGGAACGACTTTATCCGCGGCGCCAATCTGGCCAAGGGCACAGGCGCCGACGCACAGCCGCTAATTGCCTTCCGCGACGCCACACAACTCAGCCTGATTATCCGGGCCACCGCCTTTGTTTTTGCCGATCCCCGCTCACGTGCCCTGCACGACGTGATTGCACGCATCGCGCCCAGCGATGCCACCGTACTGATCACGGGGGAGACTGGTACTGGCAAAGAGCTGGTGGCGCGGCATGTGCATGCAATGAGCAATCGCAGCAATGCCAAATTTGTCGCCATCAACTGCGGCGCATTTTCGGAAACCCTGATCGAGAGCGAACTATTCGGCTACGAACGGGGCGCCTTCACCGGCGCCCTGCAAGGCAAAGCCGGCTGGTTCGAAACCGCTAACGGCGGCACCCTGTTCCTCGATGAAATCGGCGACCTGCCGCTGGCCATGCAGGTCAAGCTGCTGCGTGTGCTGCAGGAACGCGAAGTAGTACGGCTAGGCGCGCGGCTAGCCGTACCGATCAACGTACGCCTGATCGCCGCCACCAATATCGACCTGTCGGCAGCCGTGCGCGCGGGCCGTTTCCGCGAGGATCTGTACTACCGCCTGCAAGTCATCTCGCTGCCAGTCTCGCCGCTGCGCGAACGGCGCGGCGATATACTGCCACTGGCACAGCATTTTCTGACGACTTACGCGCGCCGCCTGCAGGTCGATCAGGTGCGCCTGAGCGCCGATGCAGAGCAGGCCTTGCTGGCATATCCATGGCCAGGCAATATCCGCGAACTGGAGAACATTATCCATCGCGCCGTATTGCTGAGCCGCGCCGGATACATTACGCCGGCCGAACTCAATCTGCCGGGCTGGCACAATGCAGGACAGAGCATCAGTACCGCTGCGGGCCAGTCCGCGAGCAATAGCCCATATCCAGGCAGCCAGTGTGGCAACTCGCCCGAGCCCGCCGCCGCATGGCCAGCCACAGCGAACTGCGCTGAAGCCGCACCGGCCTTGCGCCCACCCCTGCAGGATGCCGAGGCAGCCTTGTTGCAGGCATGGCAGACGCTGCTGCAATCCGATCAGGCCATCGATTTCGAAGTGCTGCAGCAACAGCTGGTACTGGCCGCATGGGAACACAGCCAGCGCAATCAGGTCCGCGCCGCCAAGCGCCTCAACCTCAGCCGCAATGTGTTGCGCACTTTCCTGAAGCGGGCACAAGTCATCGACTAAGCAGCCGTTCGGCTGCACATGACAGGCAAGCCGCTAAGACAGTCCATCAGCTAATACTCGGCAAGATGCAAAAAAGCGGGTGGTCAACCAATCTGACCACCCGCTTTTCCATATGCTACCAGCCTGGCTACCTGTCGCATCAGAAGCCGTAGGCATCCGGGCTAGGCGGCGTTTTCGGCAACGGTGCGTCATAGCCGAAGCCACGGTTGCCATTCGGTCCGATCACGCCCGCCCCCGGTCCGATATGCTCGCGTTCGACATTGTTTTCGTTGCAAGAGTATTCCCCCACACCCCGACCATCGCCGCCATAATTCCACTTGCGGGTGAATTTGAACGGCACGCGATAATATTTGGGATCAATTACAGTTTCTTCCAGTTGCAGGTGGTGATAGTCGGGCCGCGACCAGCGCTCGATTACCCTGGTCTGGTCGCTGGTGGGATTGCCGTTCTCATCAAGCCAGATTTTTTCGAACGAGGAATCGCGCAGGCCGGTAGTCTCGATCACCAGCGTATCGCTCTCCCAGTAAGCCACATTGGTGCCGAAGTAAGTCTTGCTGATTGCATCTTTAGGCGGCAATGGCCGCTGTTCCGCTACTGTCGCAGAGCGATGCGTGGTGTAATGGTACAGGGTGGCGAAACGGTCAGTGGTATGCAAGATCTCGAATGGCAGGCCGCTACTGTTGTGGCGCGGAATACCACCATTGATGCAGACGGCTTCCGGATCAGGCGTATGGTTCTGCGCGTAGATCATGGCACGCTTGCCCTTCTCCGTCAGCGGCAGAATGAAGCCAGGCTGATCCTTGCCATGGTTCCCACCGGGCACACCTTTCTCGCGCACGCCCTGCCAGAAGCCGCTGAGGTCCGGCTTGCCGTCGAGCAGACGCGGTGCCGGCAGCGGCGGTCCGTTATAGATCAGGGGGCGGAACATTTCGGTCTCGGCATCAGCGTTCTCCGCCTGTTCAGGCGCACGGGTTGCGGCAGAACGGCTCTGCGCCCAGACATGGTCCACGCAGACGGACAGCAACGCGAGCAGCAAGGCACGGCGTGCAAAAGTCTTAGATTTCATCAACGTACTCATACGATTCACTCGGCCTCCGGTTTAGGCGGCAGATCCGACGGTTTAGGTTTGTTTTTGCGGTACAGCCAATAGCCGGTGCCGCGCCCATCATCTTCCACACTACCCAGCGGCCAGTCCGGCACGATCTGCTTATCCGGTCCGAAATAGCGGTTGCCATCGGCGCCTATCCGGCCCGGCCCCGGTTCCAGATGGGTGCTCACCCAGTAGGTATTCCACTCGCAGGAAAACTCCTTGAGCCGTTCACCCTCCGGCGCCAGCACGAAGTGACGTGCATATTTGACCGGCTTGCTGTAATACTTGGGATCGGTCAGAGTGAATTCCAGATTCAGATGGTGGTAGTCGGGACGGCTCCAGCGTTCGACCACCACAGCTTCGCTGCTGATGGGATTGGCATTGTCATCAGCCCAGACCCGGCCATCGGCACTGTCCTTGTATCCTTGCGAGCGGATCACCAGCGTATCGCCGTCCCATTGGCCGATGCCATTGCCGCTGTAGCGCGGATCGGGATCAACTGGCGTCTTGCGTCCATCGAGCCAGGCCAGGCGATGCCAGCCCAGCTGGTGGAAAGTGGCAAAGCGCACGCCGTTATGCTGGATTTCAAACGGCAGCACAGCGGTCAATGCACGCGGTATGCCGGTAATGATGCAGCGCGCTTCCGGGTCCACCACTTTTTCATTGGCCGCCAGCGCAGCCTTGCCGGCCGCAGTGTAAGGCAGCTGGAACTGCGGCAGATCCTTGGCCAGGTTGCCGTCGGGCTTGCCCGCTTCGTGCAGCAATTTCCAGTAACCATTGAGAATCGGCTTGCCCTTGGCATCGCGCGGCGTGGCGACAGGCTTGCCGGTATAGTCCGTACCCAGCCAGATGGCGATGGACTGGGTAGTAATGCCATCAGGCTTGGCCTCGTCGCGGTATTGCGCACTGCCGGTCGCGGCCACTGCGGATAAAACTAAGCCAGCCGCCATATGCCGCGGTTTGATTCGATAAGACATAGCCTCCTCTTGCTGAGCTGATTGATGAAGCAGCCAATTTGCCAGCAAGCTGGTACAGCGTCCAATAAGTTTATTGCATATCCATATCATAAGTGCGCGTTTGGTTTGCGTGGTTTTTGCATGTAAGCTGTGCTCGCATTGACAGCTATTGGAGAACTCATGAACAAAAATATTTCGCGCGCAGTACTGCTGCTGGCGGCCATTGCAGCCAGTCCGCTCGTCTCGGCGCACCACTCGTTTGCGGCACTGTTCGACGCCAGCAAACCGATCCGTCTCAAGGGCACCCTGACCAAGGTGGACTGGACCAATCCGCACAGCTACTTCTACCTCGATGTGGTCGACAGCAAAGGCGTCACCTACAACTGGGCGGTAGAAGGTGCGGGGCCGGGTGCACTGTCGCGCCGCGGCTTCAAGAAGGGCGACGTCAAGATTGGCGACACGCTGGTGGTAGACGGCTATCTGGTCAAGAAGCCCGGCGTGCGCCTGATCGATGGCCGCATCGTCACCCTGCCTGATGGCCGCGTCATCAATGGCGGCACCGAAGGCGATGGCGGCCCCGGCGACATCAAGCCAGCCGAAGCGCAGAAGGACGCCAGCAGCTGATGCAACAGGAGTGAAATCCTGCCAGGCCGGCCTTCAATTGTGCCGGCCTTTTTTTATCTTGCTCCGAACCAGCCCAGTAGGTATAAGGCTCGGCAACAAACAGCGCAAATCAGCAGAATGGTAATTAGCTTAAACGTCAGTACCTCATATCATTCTGATTATTTATTCTTCGACAGCACATAACTCAGCAGACAAAATCGGGCTTTCGTCAACTAAGCAATGGAAAGCACCGAGATGAGTTCAAATAAGAGCAATCACCACAACATTCCGTTCAGCGCGCTGACGCTCGCCGTATCATGCGCCCTGATTGCGCCAGCACAGGCAGCCGATGTCAGCGAAGCTGCCAGCGTGGTCGTCGTGACCGGATCGCGCGCCGGCGGACGGACCGTTGAAAATAGTGCCTCGCCCATCGATGTACTGACACAGGAAGATCTGGCCAACAGCGGCGCCAGCAATCTGCTCGGCGCATTGACCACGCTGATTCCGTCGTTCAGCCTGCCGGGCCAGTCGCCCCAGCCTGACCTGGGCAGTATCGTGCTGGGCGTGCAGCAGCGCAATCTGTCGCCGTCTTACACGCTGGTACTCATCAACGGCAAACGGCGCAATACCACGGCGGTTGTCAACGAGAATGGCTACGCTGGTTCAGCCGCCGTCGATCTGGGTCTGATCCCCATCAGCGCCATCGACCATGTGGAAGTGCTGCGCGATGGCGCCTCCGCGCTGTATGGTTCTGCGGCGATTGCGGGCACCGTCAATGTCATCCTGAAGCGCAATGCACAGGGCGGTAATCTCGCCATCAAAGGTGGCGCTACCAGCAAAGGCGACGGCGACAATACCAGCTTCTCGGCCGATACCGGTTTTGCACTCGATGACCGCGGCTTCGTCAGTCTGTTCGCCCAGCAGAGCAAGCAGAAGCCTGCGGTGCGTAGTTCGCCGCTCAACGCCAGCTATCTGTACTACCCTGCCATCAAAGCCGACGGCTCGCTGTCCACCACACTGGGGCCGAACAATTCCCTACCGGCGGGCGCCAGCAGCAACCCCAAGGAGGCGGCGCGCGACAACGCACCGTGGAAGAACAGCGGCCAGAAACTCGACGTACGCACCAGCAGTGTCGGCTACAATACTGAATATGATCTCGCCAGCGATCTGAGCGCCTACAGCTTCGGCACCTACACCGACCGGCGGGCCTACTCGGCGCAGAACTTCCGCAGCCCCTATGCCATCTACAGCAACACCCTGGCACGCAACAACGGCTGGTTCGGCTTCTATCCGGACGGCTATACCCCACAGGAATCGACCTCCGATCACCAGGCGCAGCTAGTCGCCGGGCTGCGCGGCAACTGGGCCGGCTGGAACTGGGACCTGAGCAGCAACTACGGGCGCGACAAGGTGGACGTCTACACCGTACACTCGGCCAACTATGCATTGCCCGCTTCGGCCGGACAGACCGATTTCTACATCGGCCAGAATGTCTATTCGCTCTGGACCAATACGCTGGACCTGACCCGCAGCATACCCACCAGCTGGACTGCCAAGCCGCTGAACCTTTCGCTCGGCCTGGAATACAGCCAGGAGCATAGCCAGCTCCATCCGGGCGAGCCGAATGCCTATCTGGGCGTGATCCCCGGTGACGGCGGCAGTGGCAGCGGCGGCGCCCAGTCCCTGCCCGGCTATCTGCCGCGCGACGCCGCAGACACCAAGCGCCATAGCTATTCGGCCTATGCCGGTGCCGGCAGCAATATCACCGACGCCTGGTTTGTCGACGCCGGTCTGCGCGGCGAACATTATTCCGACTTCGGCAGCAGCGGCCTGATCGGCAAGCTCTCCTCGCGCTACGACTTCAGCCCTGCCTTCGCGCTGCGCGGCACAGCCAGCAACGGCTTCCACGCACCGGCGCTGCAGACGGTTTCGTTCAGCAATACTTCGGGCCGTCCTAACGGTCTGATCTCCTCGCTGGTACGGCCTGATTCGGCAGCGGGACAGGCGCTGGGCGCCGTTCCGCTGGCGCCGGAAAAGGCCACCGGATATACCCTCGGCCTTACCGGCGATATCAGCTCGCAATTCAACTACGCGTTGGACTTCTATCAGACCGAGGTCCGGCACACGCTGGGCACCTCCGCCAGCGTTGGGCTGGATCGTACCAATAGCGACGGCCTGTTCCGCGATGCGACTGGTGCCGTGCTGAGTCCGGCCCAGCTGGCCATTCTGCAAAGCTATTTCAGCGCCGCCGGTCTGGCCATTCCTCAACCCGGCAATGGCCTGACCGCGCACTACTTTACCGATGTGGGCGATGTGCGCAGCCGTGGCCTCGACCTGACGCTGGATGGCAAACAGCGGCTGGGCACGGGCGTACTGAAGTGGAACTTCGCTGCGAATTTCAACACCAGTGCCTTCACCCGCATTTCCGGCGTACCGGCCAAGCTGCAGGGATTGCCGAATATCTCCACCCTGTCGCTGACCAATCAGCAGAACACGCTCTACCTCGCGCCACGGGATAAACAGATTCTCGATCTGGCCTACAAGAGCGGTCCATATTCGATCGATGTGCGTGAGACCCGCATCGGCAAGGTACGCCGCTTCTGGACCAATGCCGACAATGCTGCTCTGGGCTTGCCTACCAGCGGCGAATGGGATGCCGGCAAGCTCTGGACCACCGACCTGACGCTGGGCTGGAATCTGGGACATGGCTTCGATGCCAAATTCGCCGTCGTCAACGTCTTCAACCAGCATGCCCGCCGCGTGCCCGAGATTTCCCGTACCAATGCCTCGAAGGCCCAGTACCAATACGCCTTCGACACTAGCGGACCGCTCGGTGCCGACCTGGGCAGCCAATATTACGCCACGCTCAATTACAAGTTCTAAACCATCGCTCAGTGCGAGCAGAGGCTGGCAGGCGCGCGCAGGCCCTGCCAGTCTCAGCATTAACCATCAAGGAGTTCTGCATGCCTTTAGGCGATTTTTTTAATCAGGTGGCCACCCTGCCCATCAGCCTGGTTCTCGGCGAGTCGCTGAATCTGTTTTCTGCGCTCGACGTGATCCACATTGTCGGTGTGCTGCTACTGGCCGGCAGCATTGCCGTGGTCGACTTGCGCCTGCTTGGTGTCATATTTTCCGACATCGGACTGGACGCGATACAGCGACAGCTTCTGCCGCTCACCATCGCAGGTGCCCTGCTGGTTTTCCCGAGCGGAATAGGTCTATTCCTGCCGCAGGCAGGCAAGATCTGGCTCAACCCGCTGCTGCAGGCCAAAGTCGCCTTGCTGCTGCTAGCGGGCTTGAATGTCGGCTACTGGCACTATAACTATTCGCGCCACGCGGAATGGAGCAGCGCCGCAGCACTGCCGTGGCAAGCCCGCCTGGCAGGCGCGTCCTCGCTGGTTTTATGGGCCGCAACCATCATTGCGGGACGGCTGATTGCTTTTTATATCTAAGGATGCCCATGTCGCTGACTACCCACCCCGCTGCCATTGAATGGCTGGCAAAGTCTACGCTAGCCCATCAATTCAACCAGGCCGATCCCTGGACCTTTGCCACGTTCATGACCATCCACCTGCTTGGTCTTGCGCTCGCCTTCGGCACCTCGCTGATACTAGATTTACGTCTGCTGGGCTGGGGCTTGCGCGCCAGTAGTCCTGCGCAGATCGCCAGAAATCTGCAGCCATACTTGCTGGCAGGGCTAGGCATCGCCCTCCTCAGCGGTGCATGGCTGTTTATTGCCGATGTACTGAAATTCTGGGCCAACCCCGTATTTCGCACCAAGCTGGTCCTGCTGATCGCTCTCAGCCTGATACAGGTCTGGCTGCTGTTCCGGGCCAAGGCCGATGGCACGCCTGTGCGATCCGTTGCTGCACTCACCCTCATCTTCTGGTTCGCAACCATTATTTCGGGCCGCCTGATCGGTCTGATCTGACATTGCTTGGTCCTTGGCTGTAGCGCTGTCGGCCAGATACCTGTCAAAATAAAGCCCGCTGCTTCCTTGCTAGCGGGCTTAGCCAATTTTCCTATGGCCGGACGTCCCCGCGGCTATCCGTACAGAGCAGCAGACTCACTCGCTGCGCTCTTCTGCCGGCAATCTCGCAGGCTCAGGGTGAGCTAAGTCTGCCTGCGTAACCTCTCCACCGTGCAAATACCGTCCCCCCTATGGAGCAACCTCATGTTCCGCAATACCCAATATCCCTGACGGGCGTGGCTGGCTACATGGCTAGGCATATGACCGGGCTAAGTCAGACAGGCCATACTGTTATCCATCCTATTTATCTGCGCAGGAACGCACCATGAAAAATTCATCCAACGGCGGCGAGACCGATACGTTCAACAAGGTACCGGCAATCACGCTGACTTTCTGGATCATAAAAGTAATGACCACCACCGTCGGTGAGACTGGTGCCGATTTTTTGGCCGTCAATGCGGGCCTGGGCCAGGGCCTGACCCGTACCATGATGGCCCTGCTGCTGGCGATAGCGCTGTTCGGGCAGCTGCGTACACGCCGCTACACGCCGTGGCTGTACTGGCTGACAGTAGTTCTGGTCAGCGTGGTCGGTACCCAGATCACCGACCTGCTCACGGATGGGCTGGGCGACAGCCTGTACCTGAGCACCGCGCTGTTTGCGGCATTGCTTGCGGCAATCTTCATCATCTGGCATCGCAGCGAAGGCACGCTGTCTATTCACACCATCGTGACAAACAGCCGCGAGCGGTTCTATTGGGCCGCCATACTGTGTACCTTTGCCCTCGGCACTGCCGCCGGTGACCTCGCTACCGAAGCGCTGGGTCTGGGCTTCAGCTGGGGCGCACTCGCCTTCGGCCTGTTGATCGGTCTGACTTATGCAGCCTGGCGCCTGGGTGGCAACGCCGTTCTAACTTTCTGGCTAGGCTACATTCTGACGCGTCCGTTCGGTGCTGCGCTCGGCGATCTGCTCACGCAGGCAAAAGTCTATGGCGGCCTCGGCATAGGCGCCATGTGGACCAGCGTCCTGTTTCTCACGGTAATCGTACTACTGGTCGCCTTTACACAAACAGGCCGGAGCGGATTTCTCGCCGCTCCGACCAACCAATAACCATCCATCTGAACTCAAGGAATTATCATGATGCCTCACTACCCGACCAGCCGCACCATCGCCGCAGCGCTGCTGCTGACACTGCTTTGCGCATGTTCCAAGCCTTCCGCTCCGGACACTGCAGCGACTCCGTCCACAGCAGCGCAAACAACTCCAGCGCCATCTGCGGCAAGCGCTTCCCGACTGGGCGACCTGTCCCCATTCCATGCCATCGCATCCGACGTGGCCGCCATGGTGCAGAAAGGTGATCTGGCTGGCGCCAAAGTGCGCATCAAGGACTTGGAAGTCGCCTGGGATGGCGCCGAAGCAGGCCTGAAGCCACGCGCGGCCAGCGACTGGCATGTGCTCGACAAATCGATCGACACCGCACTGGCTGCACTGCGCGCCGACACGCCCAGCCAGGCCGACAGCACAGCAGCACTGGCTGCCCTGCTGGAAACCTTCGAGACGCTGGCAGGAACCCGGCACAAGTAATGCCCCCCCAAGGGCAACCCCGGTTCAAACGCTTGAACCCAGGCTGACGACGGACAGAGGCTGCGGGCGCGCAAGCTGTGCAGCGCCGACGTTCCGGCACCAGGCATCCAGCCCGGTGCGATTTTACTGATCAATTGCACGGAATCAGGTAGGCTAGCGAGCTGGACATACCGACCTTGGCTGGAAAATGGAGAGCAAATGCGGGTTTTATTGGTAGAAGATGATCCGATGATAGGCGAGGCCATCCAGCACGCCTTGAAAGATGCGTCCTATGCTGCCGATTGGGTCAAGGATGGAGCCACCGCCCTCACTACCCTGGCCTGCCAGCACTATGACCTGATGTTGCTCGATCTTGGGCTGCCGGGCAAAGACGGGCTCGAGGTACTGTCCACCATCAGAGCCCGCGCCAACCCCGTACCACTACTCATCATTACGGCACGCGATGGCCTGCATGATTGCCTGCGCGGGCTCGATGGCGGCGCCGATGACTACGTGGCCAAGCCATTTCAGATGGCCGAATTACTGGCCAGAATGCGTGCTGTTCTCAGGCGCAAGAACGGTACGGCTACCCCCGAACTCGGTAACGGCATAGTCTCGCTCGACCCTGCTTCCAGAACAGCCCGCCTTGCTGGCCAGCCGGCCCTGCAGCTGTCCCATCGCGAATTTTCACTCCTGCATGCCCTGCTGCTGCGTCCTGGCGCAATCCTTTCGCGCAGCGAACTGGAAGATCGCATCTATGGCTGGGGCGAGGAAGTGGAAAGCAATGCGGTCGAATATCTGATACACACCTTGCGACGCAAGCTGGGCAACGACATCATCAAAAACGTCAGGGGAGTCGGATGGATGGTTTCAAAAAGAGACTGAACGAGTCCATACAGCTCAAGCTGTCCTTTACCCTGTCGCTCACCATACTGGCCGTCGCGCTGGTAGCTGGTGTATTTTCATTCCTGTCTGCACTTGACGAAGCGCACGAGCTGCAGGACGACGTGCTGCGTCAGGTGGCCCAGCTGGTAGACCGGCAGCGCCTGGCGCCAGCAGTGCCGAGCACCGACCAGCAGCTCAAAATCGTCGATGAAGAGTCACGCGTCATCATCCAGCAGTTAGGCGGTCCCACTCTAGCCCAGCCGGACCTGGCGGCACATACTGCGCTGACGCTGCCGCCATCGCTGCGCGACGGCTTGCAGACACTGGATGTCGGCGACACCAGCTACCGCGTGCTGGTCAGAACTGCGGCCACGGGACAACGCATTGCTGTTGCGCAGGAATCTAGCTTCCGCAACGAAATCGCCCGCGATGGCGCGCTGCGCACGGTGATGCCGTTTCTGGTCCTGGTGCCGGTGCTGTTATTGATCGTCGCTGATCTGGTACGCAAAATGTTCCGCCCGATCGCGGCACTCTCGCAGGAAATCGACTTGCGCGCCGGTCAGGAGCTGCACCCTGTGGAAGAGCGTCACCTGCCGCTCGAGGTCCGGCCGTTCGCGATCGCAATCAATCAGCTGCTTGCGCGGGTCAGTCTGGCGATGGAACAGCAGCGCCGCTTCGTTGCCGATGCGGCGCATGAGCTGCGTTCGCCCTTGACTGCCATGTCGTTGCAGGCGGAACGGCTGGCCGACGCGCCCATGTCCGATGCTGCGCTGGAACGCCTGGCCATACTCCGTCTGGGCATTGCGCGCGGCAGGATGCTGCTGGACCAGCTGCTGGCGCTGGCCAGAGCGCAATCAGCCAGTGAGTTGCCGACCTCGCCTGTGTCAGTCCAGAGCATCTATCGCCGCGTACTGGAAGACCTCATGCCGCTGGCGCACGCCAAGCGTATCGACATCGGGGTCGAAGGCACACAGGATGCCATCATCTGCGCCAACGAACTGGATATGCTTACGCTGGTCAGGAATCTGGTCGACAATGCCATCCGCTACACTCACGATGGAGGGCGGGTTGACCTTTCCGTGCAGTTCCACGAAGGCACTGCAGGCTTGCGTATTCAGGACCATGGCCCCGGCATTCCCCTGGCCGACAGGGAACGGGTATTCGCGCCGTTCTATCGTACGCTAGGCAGTGCACAAACCGGTTCTGGCCTGGGGCTGTCTATCGTCCAGGCGATAGTCCAGCGCCTAGGCGGCGAAATTCGCCTCGACTTCACCAACAGCTGCGCACAATCGGGACTGAGTGTCATCGTCCGGCTTCCAGCAAAATAATCCATAGAAAGGAACACCATGGTCAGCTCACCAGCGTGGTTTTATTGGGCCCTGCTTTCGGCCGTCTTTGCTGCCCTGACAGCCATCTTTGCCAAACTGGGTATACAGGCGGTTGATTCCGATCTGGCAACCTTGATCCGGACGGTGATAATTGTGGCCGTCCTGTCTGCATTTATCAGCTACACCGGGAAGTGGAGCAATCCGTTCGGGCTTCCGTTCAAGACCTGGCTGTTCCTCGGCTTATCCGGCCTGGCGACTGGCGCCTCGTGGGTGTGCTATTTTCGTGCTCTTAAGATCGGCGACGCTTCTCGGGTTGCCCCGGTCGACAAATTCAGTCTGGTTCTGGTGGCCATCTTTGCCGTTACCTTCCTCGGTGAACGGCCGACATTGCGGGAGTGGTGTGGCATCCTGATGATTTCGGGCGGCGTGCTTTTATTCGCGCTTAAGCGATAACGCCAGCGCACCGCACAGGCGGGCACGCGTTACAATCTGCGCAATCTCGGCAACACGCACCCATCTGGAGACGCAATGGTCTGGCTTATTTTGAAGTATCTGGCGACTTCCGCTGTAGTGGTGCTGGTATCGGAGGTGGCCAAACGCAGCGATAAGCTGGGCGGGCTCATTGCCGCGCTGCCGCTCGTGACGCTACTGGCGCTGGTCTGGCTGCACCTCGAAGACCAGAGCCAGCAGAAGATCGCCAACCATGCCTGGTACACCTTCTGGTATGTGGTGCCGACCTTACCGATGTTCCTGGCATTTCCCGCACTGCTCTCCCGACTGGACTTCTGGTGGGCGCTGGCGTCCGGCATTCTGCTGACGCTGGTGTCATTCGGCCTGTTCGCCCTGCTGGTCAGACGGCTGGGCATCGAACTTTTATAAGGCGGAAGCACAGCCCGCCCTGCGGACCGTGGCACCAAGCGACTGGGGCTGTGTGCCCTAGAGCCCCAACCGTGCACCCATGCCAAACAGCGTGGCAACACCAAGGCAAGCGAAAACTGCGGCGGCCAGCGTGTGCACCAGCTTCAGCGGAATCCGCGCAGCCAGCCTGTCGCCGATAAACACTGCCGGCACATCGGCGATCAGCATGCCCAGCGTCGTGCCGGCAACCACCAGCAGCGGTTCGGCATAATGGGCGGCCAGCGCTACCGTAGCGATTTGCGTCTTGTCGCCCATCTCGGCCAGGAAGAATGTCACCAGCGTCGCGCCAAATACGCCCAGCTTGCTCGCGATCCGGGTTTCTTCCTCCTCGATCTTATCCGGAATCATGGTCCAGACTGCCATTGCCATGAAGGAAAGGCCCAGTATCCAGCGCAACATCAGCGGGCTGAGCAAGGCAGTGATCCAGGCGCCCAGGGCTCCTGCCAGACCGTGGTTGATGACGGTCGCCGCCAGAATGCCGCAAACGATAGGCACAGGCTTTTTGAAGCGGGCAGCGAG
>Ga0187842_1000404_pt1 | contig 21666 bp, 20 predicted proteins | sample SpaLakP09_SKY_41_FD_134514 | JGI IMG/M metagenome (GOLD analysis project Ga0187842, IMG submission 134514) | Oligotrophic lake water microbial communities from Sparkling Lake, Wisconsin, USA - SP09_SKY_41 | ecosystem: Environmental > Aquatic > Freshwater > Lake | place: USA: Sparkling Lake... | reverse complement strand
TCGCCGCCCTGGCGGGCAGGAGACGAGCCGCAACCACCCAGGTGCGGCGCATGGGCTGACCGGTTTGGTCAGCCGGTCGTCGTCTTCCGTTGCGGGCCGGCTGTGTGCCTTGACGACTGACACGACGTGACATCACAACGATTGATTGACTTGCATGAGGGCTGGCTGGTGGCCGAGCTGCCTGTTGGTGCGGACGGCCTCGACGCCGCCGGATTGACAGCGTTGCCGGACGACGCCTGGCTGCCCGCCGTCGTGCCGGGCACGGCGCATGGCGCGCTGCTTGCGGCCGGGCGCATTCCCGACCCCTTCTACGGCCGCAACGAGCTGGACGTGTGCTGGGTGGCCGAGCGCCGCTGGGTCTGGCGCCTGGGTTTCGAGGTGGGTGAACTGGCGGCGCGTGAAGCGCTGGTCTTCGAGGGGCTCGATACCTATTGCACGGTCTGGCTCAACGGCGAGTGGCTGCTGAAGTCCGACAACATGTTCGTGCCGCAGCGCGTGGATGTGCGCTCGCGCCTGAAGCCGGGCCGCAACGAGCTGCTGCTGTGCTTCGAGCCGGCGCTGGCCGAGGCCCGCAAGGTCGAAGCCGTGCACGGCAAGCGCGCTCTCTGGAACGGCGACAGCGCGCGGCTGCATGCCCGCAAGGCGCAATACCACTTTGGCTGGGACTGGGGCCCCGAGCTCGTCACCTGCGGCCCGTGGCGGCCCGTGCGGCGCGACAGCGGCTCGGCGCGCATTGCCGACCTGCATTGCCGCAGCGAGGTCGACGTGGCAGGCCGCACGGCGACGCTGCAGGTCGCGGCCAAGCTGGAGGGTGCCGGCACCCGCTGCAGCTTCGAGCTGCTCGACCCCGAAGGTCGCTGCGTGGCCTCGCGCGCCGTGCCTGCCGACGCGGACACGCGGGTGACGCTGTCGGTCACCGAAGCGCAGCTCTGGTGGCCCCTCGGCCTGGGTGCGCAGCCGCTGTACACGCTGGTCGCCAGTTGCAGGACGACAGCGGCCAGGTGCTGGCCCAGGACAGCCGCCGCATCGGCCTGCGCCAACTGCGCTTGGTGCAGGAGCCGGTCGAGGGCGAGGCGGGCCTGAGCTTTCACTTCGAGGTCAATGGCCACGACCTCTTTGCCGGTGGCGCCAACTGGATTCCGGACGACAACCTGCTGGAGCGCATCACCCCGGCGCGCTACCGCGAGCGCGTGGCTCAGGCTGCTGCGGCCAACATGAACATGTTGCGCATCTGGGGCGGCGGCATCTATGAGCACGAGGCCTTCTACGAGGCTTGCGACGAGCGTGGCATCCTGGTCTGGCAGGACTTCATGTTCGCCTGCGGCCTCTACCCGGCCAACGCCGAGTTCCAGGCCAGCGTGCGCGCCGAGGCCGAAGCAGCAGTGAGGCGCCTGCGTCACCACGCCTGCATGGCCCTCTGGTGCGGCAACAACGAGGACTACATGATTGCCGAGTCCCAAGGCTTGGCGGGCCCGGGCATCCCGGCCGAGCGCTTCGAGGCGCGGGCGATTTACGAAAAGCTCTTGCCCGAGGTCTGTGCGGCGCTGGATCCGGACCGCGCCTACTGGCCCGGCAGCCCGTTCACACCAGGCGGCGACGTGAAGTCCTCCGATGTGACCGTGGGCGACCGCCACAGCTGGGAGGTCTGGCACCAGCAGATGCTGCCCTACCAGAACTACGCTGAGGTTCAGGCGCGCTTCGTCAGCGAGTTCGGCATGCAGTCGTTCCCGTCGCTGGCGTTGTTCGAGTCGGTGCTGCCCGAGGACGAGCGCTTCCCCGAGAGCCGCACGGTGCAATGGCACAACAAGGCCGGCTCGGCCGCCGGTCCGGACGGGCACCGCCGCTTGGCCGTCTACCTGGCCGACAACCTGCGCGTCGGCACCACGCTGGCCGATCACGTCTACGCCACGCAGTTCGTGCAGGCAGAGGCCATGCGCGTGGCCTACCAGGACTTCCGCCGCCGCTGGCAGAAGCCCGGCGCGCGCGCCGTCAGTGGCGCGCTGGTCTGGCAGCTCAACGACTGCTGGCCGGTGACCAGTTGGGCGCTGATCGATTCATCCGGCACCGTCAAGCCGGCCTGGCATGCGGTGCGCCGCGCACTGGCCCCTCTGGCCGTGGCCGTGCGGCTGGAGGCCGGCCGCGCGCGGCTGGCCATCATGAATGGCGGGCTGGAAGGCCGCACGCTGGCGCTGCAGTTGCGCGTCTTCGCGATGGACGGTCGCGAACTGGCCAGCGCGCGGGCTGCCCAGGACGTGCCGGCTGTGTCCTGCGTGGAGACCACGCAGCCGCTGCCGACCTTTGACGAGCCCGTCGTCGCCGAGCTGTGCGCGCTGGACGACCACGGCTTCGAGCTGGCCCGTGACTGCGCCTGGACCGAGCCCTTCAAGTTCTACAGCCTCGGCGCTGCCCGCATCGACGTCAAGGCCGAGGGCCAGGTCTTGCTGCTCAGCAGCGACAGGCCGGTGAAGGGCTTGTGGCTGGTCGGCAACGGCCTGTCGCTGGCGGACAACTTCGTCGACATCGTGCCAGGCGCGCCGCGCCGTATTGCATCCAAGATAGCGTTACCAGAACGAATTTTTGCCACTGCTCTGGATCATCCGGGCCGGCAGATCGCGCTGGTTGATAAGGGAGGCGTACCACAGGGGGAATGAGTGAATCCCCTGTCCCTGATTGTCCTGATGCCAAAGGTCAGGAAGATTGTTACCGTTACCAAATCGCTGCAGTTGCGGCAGCAGCGGCGGCACTGGCCCCTAGGGGCCGAATGTTTCCCACCAAAGAGGAGCAAACGAGGATGAGACATTTCAAGCAATCAACGTTGTCGCTAGCGGCGGCCCAGGCCTTGATGGTCCTGGCCATGCCGGCGATGGCACAGCAGGCGCCCGCTGCGGCGGCGTCCGCGCCGGGCAAGGCGCAGCAACTGGAGACGGTCATCGTCTCCGGCCAGCGCGCTGCGCTGCAGTCGGCGCAGAAGCTCAAGCAGGATGCCGACGAGATCGTGGACTCCATCGTGGCGGATGACATCGGCAAGCTGCCGGACCGCTCGGTGTCCGAGGTGCTGCAGCGCATCGTCGGTGTGACGATGGACCGCGTGCTGTCGCGTGGGGACCCGATGCGTGTCTCCGTCGAAGGCTCGGGCGTCATCATCCGCGGCCTGACCTATGTCTCCTCGCAGCTGAACGGCCGCGAAAGCTTCTCGGCCAATGGCGGTCGCGGCCTGAGTTTCGAAGACGTGCCGCCCGAACTGATGGCTGGGGTTGACGTCTACAAGAACCCGTCCGCGGAGCAGATCGAGGGCGCCATCGGCGGCTTGGTGAATCTGCGTACGGCGCTGCCCTTCGACTACGGCGGCTTCAAGGCCGGTTTGGGTGTGTCGCTCACCAAGAACGTGCTGCGAGGCAACCAGAAGCCGACCATCTCCGGCCTGTTGTCCAACACATGGAACACGGACCTGGGCAAGATCGGCCTGCTCGTGCATGCCGCGCACTCCGAGAGCTCGACGCGCACGGACGGCATCGTGGTTGACCCTTACTTCCGCGAAGTGGTTCGCTGGAACAACCCGAAGGACACTGCCAACGCCTACTACCTGCCTACGTCGGAGAACCATTGGTTCCCCAAGGCCGTGGGTTGGCAATCGCTGGCGTTCGACCGCACGCGCAAGGGCACCTATGTGGCCGGTCAGTGGAGGAAGGACAACCTGCAGGCCGCAGCGACCTTTTTCCGTTCCAAGTACGACTTCTACTGGGATGAAAGCTCCATCGGTAGCCAGGCGAATCCCTACACGTCTATCGTCTCCGACGCGACCTGGGGTGCGAACGGCGCGCTGCTGAAGGGCACGATCACCGACCCTGTGAGCAAGGGCATTCCGTTCAACGCGAACACGCGCTTCTCGAAGCGCGGTTCCGAGACCAAGGAAAGCACCTTCAACCTGGTCTGGACGCCGACGCCGGCCCTGCGCATCTCCAACGACTTCCAGTTCATCGAGTCCAAGACAGGTGCCATTGACTCGACGGTCGCCACCGGCATCAACATGCCCAAGGAAACGCTGGACATGACCGGCAGCATGCCGCGCCTGGTGTTCGATGCGGCAGACAAGAGCTATCTGGCCGATGCGTCGAAGTACTACTGGGGCTTCACGATGGAGCACCTTGACAAGAGCCGTGCCACGCAGAAGGCGTGGAAGGGCGACGTCAAGTACACCTTCGATCACCCGGTGCTGCAAGACATCCGCGTCGGCCTGCGCTTGACGGACCGTGACACGACCAACGAGGTCAGCAATCCCAGCTACAACTGGAAGGCCGTCGCACAGACGTGGCAATCGGCCGAGTTTGACCCGGGTGCCATCAACCAGTCCTGGGACTGGCACCCGATCAAGAGCCTGGCCTACCTGTCGCGCTTTGGCGGCGAGACGCAGGTCAAGTCGTTCAACAATTTCATGAACGGCAAGAGTCAGGTGGCCTCGTTGGTGTTGCCGAAGATGGCGGTCGCCGCGAACTACCCCGATTCCTACAAGACGCTGCACAGCTACTACACCACGCTGTGCAACGAGTACAAGGCTCAGCTCGGCACCAACCGTGACTGCACCGCGTCCTGGCAGCCCATCCCGTTCGACGAGACCTCGCCCAACAGCAACAAGCAGCACGAAACCACCAAGACGGCCTATTCGCAACTGCGCTTCGGCTTCGAAGAGTGGAACGTCCCGGTGGACGGCAACGTGGGCCTGCGTGTCGTGAACACCAAGTACAACACGACGGGCTTCAAGTCGCTGAACTACACCTCAACACCGTCGGTCACGGGGACGTTGACCGGCGGCCCGATCCCGGTGTTCACGAACTACCAGGTGCCTATCGAGGTCAGCAACAACTACACCGATGTGCTGCCCAGCCTGAACCTGCGCTGGAAGCTCAACGACAAGATGCAGCTGCGCATGGCCTTGGCAAAGGCAATCGCGCGACCTGACTTCAGCAACCTGCAGCCTAACCTGCAGTTGAACGCGGGCTCGGCCTCGATCTTCACGACGGTCGACACCACCGTCACGCCGAATGTGCGCTCCAATCTGGTGACTGACCTTCGCAACCGTGGCTCTGCGCTGGGCAATCCCGAGCTCAAGCCGGTCAAGTCGGACCAGTTCGACGTGTCCGCAGAGTGGTACATCGACAAGGCCAGTTCCATCACGATGGCGGCCTTCAACAAGCAGCTGAAGGATGTGATCGTCAACCAGGTGGGCATCCTGACGGCGCCGGACACCACGGGCAAAACCTATGAGTTCGCGTACTCCACGCAGGTCAATGGCGCCAAGGGATGGGCGCGGGGGCTGGAGTTTGCTGTGCAGCACTACTTCAACGGGCTGCCAGGTCTGCTCCAGGGCTTGGGTGTGCAGGCCAATGTGACCTATGTGGACAGCAAGCAGAAGCGCTACAACGCCGTCGGCAACGCATGGTGCAGCAGCGCGGAAGACGGGCGCAACCTGAACCTGTTCGTCAACGGTTGCGACACCAACGGCCAGTCCTACGGTGACCATCCGCTGCCCAACCTGTCGCGCAAGGCGTTCAACGTGGCCGTTTTGTACGACCACGGTCCGATCTCGGCGCGCGTGGCGTATGCCTGGCGTGGCAAGTACATGAACGGCGTGGCCTTCCCGGACAACACCGGCCCCAACCAGACCAACGGCCTGAATGCCAATCCGGCCAGCTCGGAGTACGGCCGCAACAACATGCCGCTGGGCCTGCCGATCTGGACGGATGCCTATGGTCAGCTGGATTTGGGCGTGCAGTACCGGTTCACCGACAACCTGACCTTCGCCTTCGAAGGCCAGAACCTGACGGACTCGGTCTACAAGCAGCTGATGCAGCAACACATCGGCTTCATGGGGCGTTCCTGGTTCGCATCGGGCCCCCGCTACTCGGTGTCGGCGCGGCTGAACTTCTGATCCATGCCGGGTATGTCCCGGCACCCCACGGGCCTGGCGCTGCGGCGCCGGGCCTTTTTTTTGGGTTACTGTTTCGTCGACAAACAGAGGGCGTCTCATGGAGAAACAACGCGAGCCCGTCGGCATGCCGCTGCGGCGCATCGTCATCGTCGGCGGGGGCACGGCAGGCTGGATGAGCGCTGCACCGCTGAGCCAGTTGCTGGGTGGTCAGGCGCATGCCGCGAGCTGCGAAATCGTGCTTATCGAGTCGCCGGAGATCGGCACCGTCGGCGTCGGCGAGGCGACACTGCCCACCATCCGCTTCTACAACCGCACGCTGGAACTCGACAGTGCCGAGTTCATCCGCAAGACCCAGGCAACGTTCAAGCTGGGCATTGAGTTCAAGGACTGGGGCCACCTCGGCAATCGCTTCTTCCATGGCTTTGGCGAATTCGGGCCGGCCATCCTGAACCGTTCCTCCGTGATGCACTGGCTGCGTGTGCACGGCCAGGCGGGCGGCATGGGCTACGAGGACCTGTCCACCGCCACCGTGATGGCCCTGCGCAACCGCTTCGTGCCGCCCGACGGTGATGTCGCGTCCGCAGCCAACGCCTATTCCTACGCCTTCCACTTCGACGCCGGCCTGTACGCCAACTTCCTGCGCGACTACGCGATGGAACGTGGCGTCAAGCGCGAGGAGGGCACCATCGTCGACGTGTCCGTGCGCCCCGGCGACGGCTTCGTCACCGCCGTGACGCTGGCTGACGGCCGGCGCATCGAAGGCGATCTCTTCATCGACTGCTCGGGCTTTCGCGCGCTGCTGATCGAGGGCGTGTGCAAGGCCGGCTACGACGACTGGACGCACTGGCTGCCCTGCGACAGCGCCCAGGCCGTGCCCTGTGCGCGCGTCCAGCCGCTGACGCCCTACACCACCTCCACCGCCCGCAGCGCCGGCTGGCAGTGGCGCATCCCGCTGCAGCACCGCACGGGCAATGGCCATGTCTACTGCAGCGGCTACATCAGCGACGAGGCGGCCGGCCAGGCGCTGATGCACAACCTGGACGGCGCACCGCTGGGCGAGCCGCGTCAACTGCGCTTCAAGACCGGCATGCGCAAGGAGGCCTGGGACAGGAACGTCGTTTCCATCGGCCTGTCGTCGGGCTTCCTGGAGCCGCTGGAATCCACCAGCATCCAGCTCATCATGGACGGCGTGGGCCGGCTCATCGAGCTCTTCCCCGACCGCCGCTGTGATGCCCATCTCGCCGCCGAATACAACCGCCGCATGGCGCGGCAGTACACCTCCATCCGCGATTTCATCGTGCTGCACTACAAGCTGACGAAGCGCGATGACAGCGAGTTCTGGCGCTACTGCGCGGCCATGCCCATCCCCGACACGCTGAACCACCAGATCGAACTCTTCCGCCGCAGCGGCCGCGTCGCCATCCTCGACCCGGACAGCTTTGCCGAACCCTCCTGGGTGTCGCTCTTTCTGGGCCTGGGTGTCTGGCCCGAGCGAGGCGATCCGCTGCTGCGCCAGGTGGACGAGCAGGTGCTGCGCACGCACTTCCAGCGCTTGCGCACGGCGATCGCCAAGACCGTGGACGACATGCCGGACCACGGTGCCTTCATCGACAAACACGTTCGCGCCGCACCCTTGGAGATGGCCAAGCCATGAGCAACGACCAAGCCATTCGCCGCATCGTCATCGTCGGCGGCGGCTCCGCCGGCTGGATGACCGCCGCGCCGCTGAGCCAGATGTTCGGCACGCAGCCGGGCGGCCCTGCCAACCCGGTGGGCTGCGAGATCGTGCTGATCGAGTCGCCGGACATCGGCACCGTCGGCGTGGGTGAGGCCACGCTGCCCAGCATCCGCTACTACAACGATGCGCTGGAGCTCGACAACGCCGAGTTCATGCGCAAGACCCAGGCGAGCTTCAAGCTCGGCATCGAGTTCAAGGACTGGGGCCACGTCGGCAACCGCTTCTTCCACGGCTTCGGCGGCTTCGGGCCGCCCATCGTCAACCGCTCGTCGGTGGCGCACTGGATGCGGTTGAACCGCGCGGGCGGCATGCCCAGCTACGAGGAATGGTCCACCGCCAGCGTGATGGCGCAGCGCAACCGTTTCGTGCCGCCCGCGGGCGGCCCGCCGTCGGCTGCCAACTCGTACTCCTACGCCTTCCACTTTGACGCCGGGCTGTACGCGAACTTCCTGCGCGACTACGCAATGGCGCGCGGCGTCCAGCGGGAGGAGGGCACCATCGTCGACGTGTCGCTGCGCCCCGGCGACGGCTTCGTGACCGCCGTGACGCTGGCCGACGGCCGGCGTATCGACGGCGACCTGTTCATCGACTGCTCCGGGTTCCGCGCCATGCTGATCGAAGGCGTGTGCAAGGCCGGCTACCACGACTGGACCCATTGGCTGCCGTGCGACAGCGCCCAGGCCGTGCCCTGCGCGCGGGTCGAGCCGCTGACGCCCTACACCACGTCCACTGCGCGTAGCGCCGGCTGGCAATGGCGCATCCCGCTGCAGCACCGCACCGGCAACGGCCATGTCTACTGCAGCGCCCACACCAGCGACGAGCAAGCCGGCCAGGTGCTGATGCGCAACCTGGACGGTGCGCCACTGGGCGAGCCGCGCCAGCTGCGCTTCAAGACCGGCATGCGCAAGCGCATCTGGGACAGGAACGTGGTGTCCATCGGCCTGTCGTCAGGCTTCCTGGAGCCGCTGGAATCGACCAGCCTGTCGCTGGTCATCCACGGCGTGAGCGCGCTGGTGGAGCTGTTCCCCGACCGCCAATGCGAACCGCATCTGGTGGACGAATACAACCGCCGCATGGCGCGGCAGTACGAGTCCATTCGCGACTTCATCATCCTGCACTACAAGGAGACGCGCCGCGACGACAGCGAGTTCTGGCGCTACTGCGCGGCCATGCCCATCCCGGACACGCTGGCACACCAGATCGACAACTTCCGCCGCAGCGGACGGGTCGTCATCCTGGACCGGGACAGCTTCGGCGAGGACTCGTGGTATTCGCTCTACCTCGGTCTGGGCATGAAGCCCGAGGCGCTGGACCCGCTGCTGGCGCAGGTGGATGCGCAGCCGCTGCGCGAGCACTTCAAGCGGCTGCACATGGCCATCGCGAAGACGGTGGACGGCATGCCCGACCATTCGGCCTATTTGAGCCACATGGTCGGAGCACGCTGATCGTCAGCCGGCTGCGCGCTCCCTGAGGAAGTCCGCGTAGGCCAGCGCGCTGCGCTTCAACGTGCGCTTCTGCGTCTCGAAGTCCACATGCACGAGGCCGAAGCGGCGCTCGTAGCCGAAGGCCCATTCGAAGTTGTCCATCAGTGACCAGACGAAATAGCCGCGCACGTCCACGCCGTTGTCCATTGCCCGCGAGCAGGCCGCGAAGTGGTTCTTCAGATAGGCCTGGCGTTGCAGGTCGTTGACCTCAGCGCCTTCGACCGTGTCGTGGCTCGACATGCCGTTCTCGGTGATGTAGAGCGGCGGCAGGTTGGCGTAGTCGCGCTTGAAGGCCTCGAACAAGTCCTGCAGGCCCTGCGGGTAGACCTCCCAGTCCATCGTCGTGCGCTCCACCTCGGGGTGGCGCACCCAATCGATGGTGTCCGGCCCCTTGGAGGCCAGCACGGCGCGGCTGTAGTAGTTGATGCCGAGGTAGTCGATGGGGCGCTTGATGATGTCCATGTCGCCGTCCAGCACCAGCGGCTCGCAGCCTTTCCACAGCCGCCACAGGTCCTTGGGGTACTCGCCCTTGAGCAGCGGGTCCAGCACCCAGCGGTTCTGGTAGGTCTCGAACAGCGACGCGGCGTCGCGGTCTTCGGCGGTGTCCTTGTCGGCATAGCCCGGCGCGCAGTTGGCGACGATGCCGTGCAGCGCCTGCGGCGCGTTGGCGCGCAGGATGGGCAGGGCCAGGCCGTGGCCCAGCAGCAGGTGGTGCATGGCCTGGGCGGCCCAACGGTTGCTCTTGAGGCCAGGCGCATGGTGGCCGTCGCCGTAGCCGAGGTAGGCCGCACACCAGGGCTCGTTGTGGGTCGTCCAGGCGGCCACGTCGCCATGGCCGGCCAGTTCGCGGCTCATCAGGTCGGCGTAGTCCGCGAATCGGTAGGCCGTCTCGCGGTTGAGCCAGCCGCCCTTGTCTTCCAGGTGCTGGGGCAGGTCCCAGTGATAGAGCGTGACGAAGGCCTTGATGCCGCGCTGACCCAGGCCGTCGAGCAGGCGCTTGTAGAAGGCGATGCCCTTGGCGTTGGGTTTGCCGGCCTCGTCCATCACACGCGGCCAGGCGATGGAGAAGCGGTAGGCGTCCAGGCCCAGGCGCTTGAGGATGTCCAGGTCTTCCTCCAGTCGGTTGTAGTGGTCGCAGGCCACATCGCCGTTCTCGCCGCGCAGCACCTTGCCGGGCGTGGCGCAGAAGCGGTCCCAGATGGATTCCAGCCGGCCGTCCGTATGGGCCGCACCTTCGATCTGGTAGGACGAGGTGCCGGCGCCGAAGATGAAGCCGGGGCGGCGCATCAGCGAGTTCGCCGGTGGGGCGATGAGGTCGGCGAGCGAGGCGAGGGCGGGCGGGTTCAGGTCCATGTCGTGCGAGGCTGGGTCAGGAAGAGGACGGCAGCGCCTGCAGGGCGTCGTGCCACGGGGTCAGGGCTTGCGAGTGGGCCGGCAAGGGCCCGCGCAAGCCGCAGATGAAGGAGGCGTAGCGATTGGCCAGGCTCAGCGTTGCGGCCAGGTCGCGTTCAAGCGCCAGGCCGGCCAGCAGCAGGGCCGTGAAGGCGTCGCCCGCGCCGACGGTGTCGACGATGTGAGGCTGCGGCTCTCCGGGCCCTTGCGCCAGCAGCGCGCCGCTTGGGCCGTAGAAGCGCCAGCCGTCGGCGCCGCAGGTCAGCACCACGCGCTGCAGTGCGAAGCGGTCCATCAGCGCGGCCACCTGGGCGGATTCGCCGCCGCTGGTGTCATCAAACCAGCCGGCCAGGCGGGCCAGTTCCTCGTCGTTGACCTTGACCCAGTCGGCCAGCATCAGCGACTCGGCGGCGAATTGCGCGTTGTCGGTGCCGGGGCGCAGGTTCAGGTCGAGGAAGCGCAGGCCATTGAAGGACTTGGCGAGCGCGCGAATGGTGGCGCGCGATGTGGGCTGGCGCTGGGCCAGACTGCCGAAGTAGAGGATGGCCGGCTGCCTGCCGGCCAGTGCGGCGCGGGCTGGCGCCAAGTCCAGGTGATCCCAGGCCGCGTCGGCGTGGATCTCGAAGCTGTGGCCGCCGCCCTCGCGCTCGTGCACGCTGACACGGCCGGTTGCGCGCGCCGGGTCGCGCTGCACGCCGTCGTCGCCCAACTCGTAGCGGCCAGCGCTTTGCAGCACCAGGCGGCCGTTGTCGTCGTCGGCACCGATGCGGCTGATGAACAGGGCCGAGGCGCCCAGCATGGCGAGCGAGCGCGCGACGTTGAAGGGGGCGCCGCCGGCCACGGGGCCGTCATGGAATTCGTCAACCAGGGCTTCGCCCAGGACGGCAATGGAGCAGGGGGGCATCGGCAGCGCGGAGGGGGAAAGAAATATTCTAGGCAACAATAATTGTTTAGTGAACAATCGGCAACACGGGCGATCCCGTATCACCCCGCCCAAACCAGTGGGTGGCCGGCAAAACGGGCCCTGCGGGGCGTCGCTGAAGCAGCGGTGCCACAATCGCGGCGCTTTTCGGGGCACTAAACAACAGCGGAGTTCGCGGCATGGCCGACAAACGGGGGGTGACGATTCGGGAATTGGCCCAGGCGGCGGGGGTGTCCATCGGCACCGTCTCGCGCGCGCTCAAGGGCCAGTCGGGTCTGTCGGAGCAGACGCGCACGCAGGTGCTCGAGGTGGCCCAGCAACTGGGCTACGACACGGCCAAGCTGCGCACCGGAAAGCCGCGCCGCATGTTGTTCATCTACAGCCGCCATCTTGGCTCGCTGGCCATGAACCCCTTCTATTCCTATGTGCTGCACGGCGCCGAGACGGCCTGCCGTGAGGCCGGTGTGCCGCTGAGCATCATGTCGGTGGTGGCGGGCGACGACATCGCCGGCCAGGTGCGCCGCCACGAGGCCGATGCGCTGCTGGGGGCCGGCTACTTCGACCCCGAGGCCATGGAGGCGGTGCGCCGCTGCGAGCTGCCGCTGGTGCTGGTTGACCACTTCTATCCCGGCGTGCGCTGCATCAATGACGACAACCAGCTGGGCGCCTGGCTGGCGACGCGCCATCTGCTGGCAGAAGGCGCGCAGCGCGTGGCGGCCATCTTCGGGCCGCCCACGCACTATTCGGTGTCGCTGCGGGCCAAGGGTTTTCGTCGAGCGCTCTACGAGGCTGGCCGTCTGTTCGACCCTGATTACGAGGTCACGCTGGACCCGGTGATGGACTACCGCGAGTCGGGCCGCGACGCGATGCGCCGACTCCTCGCGCTGCCCGAGCCGCCCGACGCCGTGTTTGCCTACAACGACTCGACGGCCATGTACGCCATCGAGCTGTGCCAGGAGCGCGGCCTGCGCGTGCCCGAGGACGTGCGCTTCATCGGCTATGACGACATCGAAGCGGCGGTGCACTGCAAGCCGCCGCTGTCGACAGTGAAGATGGACAAGGAAGCGCTGGGCAACCTGGCCGCGCGCGCTCTCATCGAAGGCGACGTGGCGCCCAGCGAGGCCTCGTTGCCGGTGGAGTTGGTCGTTCGGGACAGCTCGGTCGTGAGGCCGGCGCCCGGTAGCGCCGCGCTGGCGCCCGAGCGCAAGGCCCGGCGCCAGTTGGCCGCCGCCAAGGGCTGACGCTCGGCCTCGGGTTCCCTGCCGCAGCAGGGATGGTGTTCAGCGCCTTCAAGCAGCGGAGCGACGTCGGGAGGAGTTGCCCCTGGGCGTGAGCTTCGGCATCGCCGCTGTCAGCCTCAGGCGGAGGCTGCTATTTCGCATGCCCGCCGGGCCCTATCGTCGCGGCTCTTTCGCTGGGCTGGCCCGCCCAGTCCGCCGCCGCCGACGCGGTTCAACACCCCCGGAGACCGATCCATGCGCACCTTTCCGCTTGACAGCCCCGAAGCCGCTGCCCGCATCGTTGCCCTGGTGCTCATGGCCGATGGCCATGTCTGCCGCAGCGAGATCGATGCGCTGAGCCGCCTGCACATCGAGCGCGAACTGGGCCTGCCCACGGACGGTTTCGCTCAGCAGGTCCAGACGCTGTGCGAGGACCTGCTGGTGGGTGCCTGCGCCAGTGGCTCCATCGTTGGCGGCATCGATGAGCTGACGCTGGCGTCCTTCATGGCCGAGGTGCAACACCCCGATCTCCAGCGCACGGTGCTGCGGCTGGCCCGGGCTGCGGCGAATGCCGACCAGCACATCGCCGAGGGCGAGTTCTTCGTACTGAACGCCGCGCGCCAGCACTGGGGCCTGAGCGCCTGACTGCGCGCAGCCCGGCGGCATCCTGAAGGCGCCGCCTCTCTTCATCTTTGTCTGAACCTGCCATGCCAACCTCCACCCTCCTGTTCCTCGTCTTGACCGTCACGCTCGCCGGGGTCGCCATCTATGCGTGGCGCATCGGCAATGAGCGCCGCGACGTCGCGCTGCTGGGCAGCCTCAGCGCTCTGTGCGGCACCGGCGCTCTTGTCGCTGCCAGCCTCTGAGCGCGGCGACGTGGACACATGGCGTCCCACCTTCCTCGCTGAGTTCATGGGCAAGCCGGCCTGGGTCTGACTGCTCTTCGTGGGCATCGCTGCGGCGCTGCTGGCCTCCGACCTCGGCACGCTCACAGGGACGACCACGAGATCGGCGTTCGCGAGAGCCTGCTGCTGTCGGCCGGCTACATCAGCGTGGTGCTGATGTTCGGTGCCTGGGCTGGGTGGTATCTCGGCGCGCAGAGCGGCATGGACTTCCGACACCGCCACCAACTCGGTGCTGAAGTTCCGGCGCAGCCGCATGCCGGTGACCGACGGCCTGCGTGGCGATGCCTTCCGGGTGCGCGAGACCGACCCGGCCACCGGCAAGTTCCAGCCCTTCGCAACGCCGCTGCTTCTGGCGCTGATGCTGGTGTAGATCGTCGACTGGGTGTGCGCGGTGGGCTCGGTGCCGGCCATCTTCGCCATCCTGGGGCTGCGCGCGCCGGGCTTCGCGCCGGCCCTGGTGCTCATCGGCAGCAAGACCATTCTGGTCGGCATCACCGGCAAGATCCCGGCGGCGGTCTCCCTGTCGGTCACCTTCGGGCTGATCGCCGGTGGTGTGCTGGTGCCGCTGTGGACGACGCGCACTCGACCCCAAGCCCCACAGCCTCCTAGGTAGTTGCACCGCCTTTCGTTCGCGTGAATGTCGAACGAAAATGTCGCTGTTTACTAAAACGTGTCGCCTGAGCGGCCGAGGAGACAGAGAACGTGATTGCCGACAGTGATGGGGGCTCGGTGCCCGCAACGCAGCGCCCCGGTGCGCCTGCAGTTTCGAACGCGACGTCGGCCGCCGACCGCGTGCCGACCTCGCAGAAGATCGGCTTCGGCCTGGGCTCCTTCCACGACATGTGGGGCCACTGGCTCTACCAGTCCCTGGTCTTCCACGTCTTCAACATCGGTCTGGGCGTGGCGCCGCAGCTGATCTCGATGGCGATGGGCATCAAGATCTTTGCGGACGCGGTGTCCGACGCGATGTTTGGCTGGATCTCCGACAACACCCGCAGCCGCTGGGGCCGCCGGCGCCCCTTCATCCTCGTCGGCGGCATCCTGACGGGCATCGGCCTGCCGCTGCTGTTCGCCGTTGGGCGGGGCTGGAGTGATACCGAATACTTCATCTTCCTGCTCGTCTCGACCTGCCTCTACGCGCCGGTCATGAGCTGCTTCGCGATGCCCTGGAACAGCCTGGGTGCCGAACTCACGCCGGGCTACCACGAGCGCACGCGCGTGATGTCCATCAAGAACGCGATCCAGAAGATTCCCGAGCTGGGCATGTTCGTCGCCGCGCAGTTCACGACGCTCTACTTCTTCCACGACGCCAGCGGCAAGCCCGACATCCTGCTGGGTGCCCAGGTCTACACCGCCATCCTGGGCGGCATCCTGGTGGTGCTGGCCATCGTCATCTTCTCGCTGACGCGCGAGCGCTATTACGAGAGCTTCGTCGCGCAAAGCCGCCAGCGCGTGCCGTTCAAGGACACGCTGTACCGCACGCTGAAGAACAAGCCCTTCCGCCTGATGCTGGGCACCATGCTGACCTACAACATGGCCACGGCGATGGTGGGGCTGCTGGGTTACTACGCGACCGTCTACTACGTCTGCGGCGGCGACGTCGTGGCGGCCACAAAGTGGAACTCCCTGATGGGCGTGGCCGGCCTGGTCAGTGGCCTCGTCGGCATCGCCTTCGCCGGGTGGGTGGCCAAGCGCTGGGGCAAGCGCAATGCGCTGATGACCGTGCTGTGGCTGGGTATCGCCGCCTTCATTGGCGACTGGTTCTTCTACAACCCGCAGCTGCCCTGGCTGCAGCTGTTCGCCAGCGGCGGCGTGGCCTTCATCGGCGCCGGTTTCTGGACGATCTACGGCTCGGCCATGGCCGACGTCATCGACCACGACGAACTCGCCACCGGCCAGCGCCGCGAGGGCTCGTTCGCGGCCTGCGGCTCGTGGATCAGCAAGGTCGGCCTGGCCCTGGGCAACAGCGCCTCCGGCTGGGTGCTGGCCTTCACCGGCTTCAACGCCAAGCTGCCGGTGCAGGGCGAAGAGGCCATCTTCCTGATCCGCGTCTGCCTCTCCGGTATTCCCATCATTGGCCTGCTGATCGCGCTGGTCATCGTGTCGCGCTACTTCCTGACCGAGAAGCGCATGTACGAGATCCGCGGTGAACTCGAAGCCCGCCGCGGCACCGTTTAACCCCAACGGAGTCTTTCCATGACCTCAACCTGGCTGCGCCATGCGCTGCTGGCCGTGTTGACCTGCGCCGCCGCCTCGGCCGCCCAGGCACAGATCGGCCATGAAACCCTCAAGCTCGACGCCCCCAAGCCCAACCTCGCGCCCACGCCGCCGATGGGCTGGAACTCGTGGAACAAGTTCAAGTGCGACGTCAGCGAGAAGCTGATCCGCGAACAGGCCGATGCGATGGTGGCCTCCGGCATGAAGGCAGCGGGCTACCAGTACATCGTCATCGACGACTGCTGGCAGAAGAGCCGCGACGCCGACGGCAACATCCAGGCCGACCCCGAGCGCTTCCCCAGCGGCATCAAGGCGCTGGCCGATTACGTGCACAGCAAGGGCCTGAAGTTCGGCCTGTACTCCGATGCCGGCGCACTGACCTGCGGTGGCCGCCCCGGCAGCGCCGGCCATGAGTTCCAGGACGCCCGCCAGTACGCCAAATGGGGCGTGGACTGGCTGAAGTACGACTGGTGCTACACCGGCCCGCGCAACCCCGAGGCGGCCTACACCATCATGGCCAAGGCGCTGCGCGAGTCAGGCCGCGACATCGTGCTGTCCATCTGCGAATGGGGCAACAGCCGCCCCGGCCGCTGGGCCGCCCCGGTCGGCCACCTGTGGCGCACCACGGGCGACATCTGGGATGCCTGGAAGGGCAAGAAGGAGTGGTCGCACGGCCTGCTGGACATCATCGACATGAACGCCGACCTGTGGAGCGAGTCTGCCCCCAACGGCTGGAACGACCCTGACATGCTGGAGGTCGGCAACGGTGGCATGACGACGACCGAGTACGAGAGCCACTTCTCCATCTGGGCCATGCTGGCGGCGCCGCTGATCGCGGGCAACGACCTCTCGAAGATGGACGCGGACACCAAGCGCATCCTGATGAATGCCGAGGTCATCAAGGTCGACCAGGACCCACTCGGCCGCCAGGGCCGCCGCATCTGGCGCCAGGGCGACCTGGAGATCTGGGTGCGCACGCTGGCCGGTGGCGACCGCGCCGCCGTGCTGTTCAATCGCAGCGAGAAGCCGGCCGACATGGCCGTGGCCTGGGAGCAGTTGGACCTGCCTTCAAAGCTGAAGGCCGACGTGCATGACCTGTGGTCGGGCAAGAAGACCAAGGGTGTCGCCGGCCGCCATGGCGGCACGGTGGCGCCGCACGGGGTGCTGATGTTCCGGATTTCTCCGGTCGTCCAGCCTTGATCCGGCAGTCGGACGTGCCGCGATTGCCGAGTCGAGGCTTGAGGCTCAGTAGCCGAGGGTGAAGCGCCCGCGGCGATGCTGCGGCGTTTCCAGCTCGTTGACGATGGCCATGGCCAGGTCGGCGGCGCTGATGTGGCTTTCGCCCTTGGCGTCGAACACCGGCTCTTCGCCGCCGAGACGGAACTGCGCCGTGCGTGCGCCGGGTGCCAAGTGCATGGCAGGGGATACGAAGGTCCAGTCCAGCGCGGTGGTGTCGGCGCGCAGGCGCGTCAGCACCTCGCGGGCCGCCAGCGCACCCTGCTTCCATTCCGCAGGGAAGGCCGGCGAGTCGACAAGCTGCTGGCCCGGGGCGATGAACAGGCTGCCGGCGCCGCCGACGACGATGAGGCGCACGCCGGCCTTGCGGGCCGCGTCGGCGATGGCGTCGCTGCCGCGCAGGAAGTCGTCGTGCAGGTTGGGGTTGGCCCAGCCGGCGTTGAAGGCGCTCACCACGGCGTCCACCCCCTTCAGCTCCGCCGCAAGGTTGTCACCCGCCAGCACGTCCACCGCGCGGGCCTCCAGGCCATTGCGGGCGGTCAGTTTGGCCGTGTCGCGCTGCAGCGCGCGCACCGTGTGGCCGCGGTTCAGCAGTTCTTCCAGCAGAGCGCTGCCGACAAAGCCGGTGGCGCCGATCAGGGCGATGTTCATGGAGTTCTCCAGATTGACAGATGCAATGACGTGATTGTTTCGACTTCACAATGCGCCGATAAGCCGGCCCTGATCGCCAGCACTGTTTAGAAAATCTTCATGCTCGACCAGCTCAAACGCATGGCCGTCCTGGCCGCCGTGGTACGCCACGGCAGCTTTGCCGCCGCCGCCCGGCAGCTGCGCACCAGCACCTCCGCTGTCAGCCAGCAGGTGAGGGCGCTGGAGAAGGACATGGGCGTCACCCTGCTGCACCGTTCCACGCGCAAGCTCAGCCTGACGCCCGCGGGAGAGCGCTTCCACGCCGGCTGCGCCGCCATGGTCGCCGCCGCAGAAGCCGCGCAGGCCCAGCTCCACCAACTGCGCGACGCACCCGAGGGCGAACTGCGCATCTCGATGACCGTGGGCTTCGGCCGCCGTATCGGCCCTGCGCTGGCGCCGTTGCTCGCGGCACATCCGGCGCTGAAGCTGCACCTGCAAGTGGAGGACGGGTTCACAGACCTCGTCGCCCATCGCATCGACCTCGCCATCCGCTTCGGCCGCCTGCCCGACAGCCAATGGGTGGCTCAGCGCATCGGCACCGTGCACACCAGCCTGTACGCCGCGCCGGGCTACCTCGCCCAGCGCGGCGTGCCGGTCGCGCCCGAGGCGCTTCAGGCGGCCGACTGGCTGATGCTGCAGGACGGCACTGATCAGGCTCGCCGCCTGCCGGGCAGTGAGTTGCGCTTGCAGCCGCGCTACACCAGCAACAACCAACTGACGCTTCAGCAGCTCTGCGAGGCCGGACTGGGGCTGGCTGCGCTGGGTGACGAGGACGTCTCCGAAGCCGTGGCCGCCGGCCGCCTGCTGCGGCTGGGCACAGCACTCGTGCTGCCCGAGCTGCCCGTCTGGGCGATGACGCCGCAACGAGATGCGCAGCCGGCCAAGGTCAGGCATGCCATCGAGGCCTTGAAGGCTCACCTGGAAAGCGTGCGATGAAAGGCTCGCTGACCCAGTGGGACGACGCCAAGGGCTACGGTTTCATCACGCCCGAGGGTGGTGGCGCCAAGGTCTTCGTGCACGCCAAGGCCTTCGGCCTGCGCCCGCACCGCCCGTTCATTGGCGAGCGACTGAGTTATCGCGAGGGCCAGGACGCGCAAGGCAAGCGCCGCGCCGTCGACGTGCAGAGTCTGGAGCCGCGCGCTATGCCGCCCACCGCGAAGGCCTGCGACCGCGGTCGCGTCGTGCTGCTGGTTCCTGCGTTCGCCGTCTTTGTGCTGGCCTGTCATTTGTTGTGGGGCCTGCCCACTGCGGCCTGGGGCGCCTACTCGGCCATGAGCATGGCGGCCTTCATCGTCTATGCGCTGGACAAGCGCGCCGCCACGCGCGGCGGCTGGCGCGTGGCCGAGAACACGCTGCATGGCCTGTCGCTGCTATGCGGCTGGCCGGGCGCGCTGCTCGCCCAGGAGCTGCTGCGGCACAAGAACGTCAAGCCGGCCTTTCGCCGCCTCTTCTGGCTGACCGTCGTGCTGAACGTGCTGGGCTTCGCGCTGCTGTTCACGCCGCTGCGTGACTGGGTCGCATAGCGGTCTGGGACTGTCGGCAAGACCCCGTCAGAAGCACTGGTGAATGCTGCAGTCGGGGTTGCTTTGCCTCATGGCGGGATGTCGGCCCGGCCAGCTCATTCGTTGTCGCCGCCCGGGATCTGCTGGCGCAGCTTGATCTTGGTGTCGGACTTCTTGCGCATCTTGATGTTGATCATCTCGACGCCCAGCGAGAAGGCCATGGCGAAGTAGATGTAGCCCTTGGGCACATGGTGGCCGAAGCCCTCGGCGACCAGGACGACACCGACGACGACCAGGAAGCTCAGCGCCAGCATCTTGATGGTGGGGTGGTCGGACACGAAGCGGCCGATGGCGGCGGCGAACAGCATCATCAAGCCCACCGAGGCGACGACGGCCGCGATCATGATGCGCACGTCGTCCACCATGCCGACGGCGGTGATGATGGAGTCCAGCGAGAAGACCAGGTCGATGACCATGATCTGCAGGATGACCGAGGCGAAGGCGGCCTTGGCGGCCCTGGCGCCGTCGGCAGTCGTGTCGTCCTCGCCTTCCAGCGAGCCGTGAATCTCGCCGGTGCTCTTCCAGATCAGGAACAGGCCACCGCCGATGAGGATGAGGTCGCGCCCGGAGATGGGCTTGTCGAAGACCGGCAGCGTGAACAGGGGCTCCACCAGCCCGACGATCCAGGCCAGCACCAGCAGCAGGCCGATGCGCATGAACATGGCCATGAACAGACCCAGGCGCCGCGCCACTTCCTGCCTGGCCTTGGGCAGCTTGTCCACCAGGATGCTGATGAAGATGATGTTGTCGATGCCCAGCACCAGCTCCAGCGCGGTCAGCGTGGCAAAGGCGATCCAGGTCTGCGGGTTGGACAGGAGTTCAAGCATGGCGAAGTGGCGACCGTGGAAAACCGCGCATTCTCGCAATTGAATCGACAGGTTGGGGCTGAAGATGACTTCGCTTTTGCAGGGGGTATGGGGTCAGTTGACCCGCCGGCGGGCGCCAGAAGGCGAGCCCGGCCAGCCGGCCGCCGTCCAGGCACGGCGCAGTTGCAGCTCTGAACTGAACCCGGCCGCGTCGCTGGCTGCGGCCACGCTGGCGCCAGCTTGCAGCGTGCTGCGTGCCAGGGCCAGCCGCACGCCGCGCAGCCAGGCCTGGGGACTGGTGCCGGCATGTTGGGCAAACAGCCGGCTCAGCGTGCGCGGCGTCGTCGTGGCGAGCGCGGCCATGCGCTCCAGCGGCCAGTCCTCGGCGGGCGCCAGGCTGACGGCATCCTGCACGCGGTGCAGTCGCGCGTTGAGATGCTGGCGGTGCGCCAGCAGCGGCGAGAGTTCGGGATCAGCCGGGCCTCGGCGCAGTGGCACGGCGAGCTGTTCGGCCACGCGTGCGGCCACCAGTTCGCCGGCGTGCTCGGCGATGAGGTGCAGCGCCAGGTCGATGCCGGCCGTCACGCCGGCGCTGGTGAACACCTAGCCGTCCTGCACGAAGACGCGATCCTGCAGCACGGTGCAGCGCGGCGCCAGGCGGGCGAGGTCGTCCAGATGCTGGTGGTGAGTCGTGGCGCGGCGGTGGTCCAGCAGGCCGGCACGGGCGGCCAGCAGTGCGCCGGAGCAGACGGTAGCCAGCCGCAGGCCTGGTCGCCCGGGCGCCAGCCGCGCCAGCCAGGCGACCAACTCGTGCTGGGTTGCTTGTCGCGCCTCGGCGGCGGAGGTGCGGCCGACCAGCACGATCCAGCTTCCCTCGGGCAGCGCCTGCGGAAGCGGCTCCAGCGCCTGCAGCTGGATGCCCACCGAGCCTGTGGATTCGGGCGTGGCGCCGGCAAAGTGAAGCTCGAACGGCTCGGCGCCCATGCCCAGCTCGGCAATCTGCTGGCTGGCCAGCCGCAGCGCCTCGGCCGGGCCAGCCCAGTCGAGGACCAGGCTGTCGTCCTGCAGGACGAAGAACACCTGCTTAGGCAAGGGCGGCTTCCGACGCCGTGACAGCTTGCAGCGCGGCGTCCACGTCCAGCACGCGGGCGAAGCGGCCGTCCAGCACCGTGGCCGTGCGGGCACGCAACTGGGCGGGCGTGAGGGGCGACCCGTCGGGCTGGGTCATCGTGAACGTGAGTGTCGCTTCGGGCACGTAGATCACATCCCAGCCGAGGTCGCTCGCATGGCGCGTTGTCGTCTCGCAGCATTGCTCGGTGCGGATGCCGCTGATGACCAGGCGGCGCACGCCTTGCTGGGTCAGCCAGACGTCCAGCCCGCTGCCGACGAGGGCGCTGTGCCGAGTCTTGTTCACGGTCGTCGTGGCCTTGAAATCGCGCAGGCCTTCGAGCGGGCGCACGAAGCCGCTCTCCAGGCTGAAGGGGTCGGCGCCGGTCGCGTCAGGTTGCACGTGATAGACCCGCACGATGGGCATGCCGGCGGCCTCGAAGCCTTCGATGAGTCGGTTC